>JAABUO010002703.1_pt1 | contig 21442 bp, 26 predicted proteins | sample 5559291 | NCBI WGS metagenome assembly JAABUO01 (sample SAMN10711878, study PRJNA513372) | rock metagenome | isolation source: Antarctica rocks | place: Antarctica: Victoria Land, Finger Mt sud
GCACCTCATAGTCTAAAGCGCAGTCCCAGGTGGGATAGACACAGGGGTTGTCTGTCACTCTTCTTTAAATCCTCAGGTGGATCATGGAGGCAAAGCAGTGCCAGGCAGCTGTTGCAGCAATACATTGTGTACTGTGTCACAACTGTAGACACAGCGCAATGCAGCAATGTTGCAGCATGTCCTGTTGCACAGCAGCATAAGTCATGCTTCTTGATAGTTCACATGGGCGTCATGCCAAGCATATGCAGTTTCAGGATACACCTGCTGTCACAGCTTGAAGGGGTGCATGTTGCTGAAGGTCATCAGCAGGTTAAGGCAGCTTGCATGCATATGCTTGTGTCAGCTCCTGCACCACCAGGTGTGGGGCTCAGCAAAGCCACATCTGCCCAAGGAGATGGGAGTCGCAAAACACAACAGGCATCAAGCCAACAGTCACTGAAGCATACCTGACTTGACTTCTTGCACAAGCCATCATGCTTGAACAGCAGGGGAGCTGAGGCTGGCAATTTGTCAGACAGCGCTGCTCGGTCCAGCAGCAGAACTAGCAGCAGGAAACGCTTCAGCACGACCTGCCCCAGGTCAACCTACAGAGCAGCAGCTCTGGTAAGGCAGCCAGTCCCACATTGGTGCAATGGAACTCCTAAAACTGCTCAAATGCATATGTCAAGTTAATGATCCATGTTGGCATCCAAGCTGGGCTTCGTGCCAGACCCCAGAACCTCAAGACACCTGCACAGCTGTCAAGCAAAGGGCAGACATCAAGCACCATGCAAGGATTGAAAACTTGACCAAATCAAACAGCAGCTGTTGGCAGCAGAAGCAAAGGAACCCAGTGGCTTCTGACAATGTGAATCTATTAATTCGTGGCGAAATAACGAATGTCAAGTGTGGACCTGGCTGCAGGCTGCGGGTGGCTATTCAAGGTCAGCTTACCCAGTACTGCTCAGAGTAGAGACCCTCAATGGTGATGTTGAGCGCATGCTGCTGCGCCAGGTCTTGGTCATGCAGGAAGGTCTCGTTGGCAAAGTCCAGCAGCTCTGCTAGACGCTCCCTGCGAGTTTTCCTCTCTCCTGCAGCAGCACCAGCAACAATGCTGATGTCACATGAATGCTGCAAAGATTGAAGACAGCAGCCAGAAGGGCAAGCTGGACAAAGCAAAATCTACTGATCCCGCCTTCTGCTGTTCAAGGCAACAAGAGTGGGGACAGACTGTGAAAGGAATTTGAGAGTTCTGAGCTGAGGGTCAAATACAACAGCACCATTGCTGATGCAGGGACTAACAGTACAATGAGAAGAGGATGCTGCCTGCATGGACATGGCAAAGCAGTCACCTGTGTCAGCAGGTAAGAGCTGTCCTACAACAGTCTCCAGTCCCAGTCTCAGCCAAAAGGGATGGTAGCTCAGCAGCACCTCGAACACTGCCTGCTGCCACTTCACATCTGCAAGCTGGGCCGCCTGCAGCCACTCACCAGCTTCATATGTCTCAAGACACCATGAGCTGCAATGTAGGGCTTGCACCCACCGCATAAGACACAGTGCACTGTGCATCTCTTGATGTGTAGTTGAGAGGTCTGGCCTTGCATCAGCGTTGGTCAAGTTTTAGCACATATGCATCACAGCATCTGTGTGGTTCACGTGCTCCATCCAGCTTGAATGTTTTTTCTTCAGCAGCACTATAATTTTATCATGTGCCAGTGGCCCAGCTACATCACATGATGCATGCAACCAGCAGGGAGGCATGCTTGGGGTGCATGCAGGTTGGTGAATGTCTGCCTTGCATGCTTCACAATGGCTTGAGGGTTCTAGTCTTTGAGGGATGCTGCAAAGCCAAACATTGGAGTGTTCAAGGACACACCTCATCCTTGAGCCTAAGCTGCCCAGCATCAATGTGTTTCTCCACCTTCAGCATGCTTGCAATGACGTCCCTGTCTGCACTGTACAGATGCCACAGCAGGCCCCTGACCTTGGCAGCCAGGCGACGAGCTGCCAGGGCTTGACTGGCTGGGCCCTCCTCAATTGCTTTTGCTGGCACCAACACACTGTTGAGCCAGGCTGAAAAAGCCGCCTCCTGCTTCTCTATCCAGAGCCTGCAGTCATGGGCTGCTTCATACATCTTTGCAGGCATTGCCATCTGCTATAGAAACATCTCAGTAACGCAGGCAATGTCATGCAAGTACAGGCTTATGCCTGCAGCCCTGTCAAGCTAGTTATAGTTGAATGATTTTGTAATACTACTGCCTGCTATGCTGAGTGCTATATGACCCTCACTGCAAAGGTCTGCACCAGGTGGGCAGAACTTGCAGAGCCATGGGAAAATGCATGTTGGTCAGCCCTAGACAAACTTGATTCACATGCAAATGTGAGGGCTAGGCAAACTTTCAGTGGTGAGCATGCTTGCTGTCAAGTAAAGGCTGCAAACAAACATACTCAGAGTGGAAGAAGCTGAATCCTTTAGTGGCAGCAGGTCCTGCCTTTCTGCTGCTGCCAGCTTTGCCAGCAGCCTCAGCGGTGTTGCCTCTGACAGATGCTGGCTTTGTCAGCACAGTTTGTGCTGGCATAGCATCTGGCTGTTGATTGATTGAAAGCCTCAGCGACCTCAGAGGCACTGCCCCAGCAGACCTTTTCAATCGCACCCGCGGTCTTTGTGGTGGTGCAGGCTGGGGAGAATTAGCCACCTCTGTCAGCCTATCCGCAAATTGAAATTGAGCAGCTGGTTGTGCTAGGGTGTCTGGTGCTTCCTCCAGTGCATAGCGGCTAAGCCCTGGAGTATCGTCTGCAGCTCGCCGTCGGCTTGGTGTGGCTGCTGTGCTGTTGCGCAGGGCTGCCTCAAAGGTTGGGTGGCCAGGGGAGATGCCGCCCACATGTTGGCTTTTGACCACCTTCTGCCCTGTTGGCGTGTGAGGCAAGGCAAAGCCTGCTTCAAATGGTGTGTCGCTGATGTCTGACACTGTCCTCTTGGCTGCTGCATGCATGAGGGCACTTTGGGGGGGAGCGGTGGCTTTGCCAGACAGGACAACCTGCAATTGGGTTTTCTTCCACAGCAATCGCAGGCTGTCATGCAGATTGCTGGTCTGTGTGGGGATCCAGCTGACACTAATGCAGACATGCTGCTCTGCTGGCACAACCAACTTGCTAAAGGCGTCTGCTGCGCTGCCGCAGAGGTGCACTTTCAATCCAAGGACCTCAGGCAAGCTCAGCAGAAGTACTTCCTGCATATTCACATATGCCAGACAGCTCACAGTAGGTGTCTCTGCAATGTGATGTATGTACAGCAAATGTTGCTTGCCCTACCTGTTCCTGCTGATCAGGATTGTTGAGCACCAGCTCTAGGGACTTGCATACTCCCACTTTGATGCTGCCAAAGTCCAGTATTGGAGCCTACATACAGTTTTTTTGGGGTTTTGCAAGGCCAAGCAGGTAAGCATGGTGCTGTCAGAAATGAAAGGTGCTACCTGCAGAAACTTTTTCAGCTCAAGGGTACAAGCTGCCTTGCTATGCTCCTTAATCGGAGTTGCTCGCATGGCAGGCCCAACAGCAGGTCATGCGGTAAGTGGAGGCCTCACTGTACGCTGTGCAGGCTCTGCAAAGACGTCTTGCTGACTTATATTCCCTTGCTTGCTACTGATCAGTCGGTGTACAGAAGCTGATATGAACCATACGAGATGCACGAGAAGCCACCGCTTTAGCCTTATCAGAGCAGCTGCATCGCTTCATGACGTCCCTGCAGTGTTGCACGGCATGCAGCGGTAATGGCACAACGTTTCCGACAGCTGCTTTGAAATCATGGCAACTCCTGTCAGTCATCAAATGGTTTCATCCACCTTTCGGGCAAAGGTGAAGCTTCGTTGCGCGATGCGCACGACCAACAGAGGCAGCCTTCCATCAAGTCCATGTTGCCTCTGAAATCGCACGTCCTTCGCAATGCTTCAACCAATTTTCCAGCTTCATCTCAACGGTGAGTCGCTTGGATCAACCTGATCGCTTGCTGCCGCGGCGATATCTCAGCCTGGTTTCTGTTGCAGATCCTATTGCCATCAACTTGGCAGCTGTCGGAAAGTTCGACGGCAAGCATCCTTCATTAGCTTATGCAACCACAGGAGGCAAGGTCTGCATACATAGCCCACACGCAACTGCTGACCAGCCTCAAATACAGTACTTGAATATCAACAAGGACATTACAGCTGTGGCTGCTGGTCGACTCGGGGCCGCATCTAGCCGGGATGTGCTGCTGGTTGGCACCAGCTCAAGTCTTCAGGCATATGACGTGCATGCAAATCAAGACCTCTTCTTCAAGGACATACAAGATGGTGTCAGCACTCTGGCAGTGGGGCAGCTGGGCTGGACAGATGTGCCTGCTGCTATTGCTGGAGGGGTCAACTGTTTGTTGGGACTTGATGCAGTTGGCAATGAGCTGTACTGGACAGTCACTGGAGACAAAGTCTCGGCTGTCGCACTGAGTAGTGTGAGCGGAAAGGGGCGAGTTGAGCTCATTGTTGGCGCAGATGACTTCAGCATCAAGGCCTTGTACAACGACACAGTGGTTGCTGAGATAGCAGAAGCAGACCGAGTGATTGGGTTAGCCTCTCTTGAAGGCACCAAGTTTGGCTATGCACTTGCTAATGGGACCATCGGTGTTTATGACAGAGGCAGCAGAACTTGGCGTGTGAAAAGCAAACACACCCTCACTGCTCTGTGTAGCCATGATCTGGATGGGGATGGTCAGCTTGAGCTCATCAGTGGCTGGTCCAATGGCAGGGTAAGCTGATTGAGTGAAATACCACCTGCGTTCTAGCAAAGCAATAGCCTGATCACAGACAATACCCAAAAGAGAAGTCAAGTGATGTATTGCACCATGCCACAGCATGGGCATATTGATTGAGTGGGTCTTGACCTGAAGATAGAGCTTGTACCATTTTCCTGAATGATGTGCCAGGCAACGTCAAGGGAGGATTGCATGGCATAGAACACCCGGTTTGTGCTATACAGATTGAAGTGAGGAAGGCAGACTCCGGTCAGCTGATCTTCAAGGACTCAATGAGTGCTAGCGTTGCAGCTGTTGTAAAAGGGGATTACAGAGGTGATGGGGCCGACCAAGTAGTAGTGTGTGCTGTGAATGGTGAGGTGAGTCATTCTCATTGTCCCATGACATCGCTTTAGTATGTTCATTGTCAAAGCCATGAACCTCTGCAATGACATCTGATTGCCTTAGGACCATTGAGATTGGAACATCTGCATAATTCATCCAGTCATGCTGCAGGCCTATTCAACAAGGCTGACACTTGTTGTACATACTGGCTTGGTATGCACCTTGCATTGATGCCGGGACTGCCCACAATGTTCTGTACCAAGGCATCTGCAGCATAGGGACTCCACAGCAGGCAATGTCTTGCCTGTCTTGGCAACCATCCACGCTGCCTCTCAGGCATGCTGCTGGGACCTTGACTTCACACACAGAAAGCCTAAAATGCGCATGTCATGATTGATGCTGTGTTCTCCCTCAAGCTTTCCTAGACCATACTCCACCAGCTCCTAGCTCACCAGCTTTCTTCACGTTTACAAACAGCTCATAGTTGCTAAGGTGTCACGCGTGTCTGTACGTAGGTACGAGGCTACCTGCCACTTGACCCTAATGTAGCCCCCACCCCCCAGCTGGTGGCTGCCAACCAGGCCCTCAAGCTGCAGGAGCTGGCTTTGCGCAAGCAGGAGCTGCTGTTTGAGCTGCAAGGCTACCAAGTCAACCGGGTGGCAGGTGAGACAAGCAGACAGGTTGACAGGTCCTCCCCCTGTGAATCTAGGGCTTGCTTTGACTGCTGCTGCATTTTAGAACAGCACAGTGCACATCACAGAATGCATATACATGTTGCAATTCTACAAGAATCTGTGAGCGCCAAGACAAAACAAACTGCGGTGTCTGTCTTGACCGCACCAGTGGTGATTTAGCATTGAGCACAGCTCTGTGGATGCCTTTCACTCCAGTGCAAGACAAGCTGTGACAGTGTGGTAACAATGTTGACATCGCTAATTTCATTCCCCATGATCATCAACACTTGCAGCGAGACTGTCCAGACAGCATGATCGTACTTACAGGCCCATCAGGTGATGCACAGACAGCATACATCATCCCACAGGACACCAGCGTGCAGACGGTTGTCATGGCTGACGCCATCCAGCACAGCTGCAGCCTGGCTGTGTCGGCAGATCATGACACCGTCATCAGAGGAGTCATGCTATTTGCTGAACAGGTAGCATCCTGATGAACCCAGGCGCGCCATGTTTTGTGATCATAGCCGGCCAATGCAGTACAGTGCTGGTCAGAAACATGCAATGGCAATTACTTGACATCTCTGTCTACTGGCAGCTCGTACATACTTCAGCTGCCAAACACCATATGGTGGGCCAGACCCAAAGCATGCATATGCCTACTCCTTGGCATCACCAGGTGTGTCTGGCGTGGCGTTCAGATTTTTGAAGGGGAGAGCATCTTCTACTATCCCCAATCACCCAGACCTGAGGTGGAGGTTCCTATGGCGCTGAAGAAAGATGCAGCTGTGAATGTCTTGATCAAGGTGGGCAACATAACCCTCGATTGTCAGCATTGCAGTCTGCAGGTGGCTGCCTGTTTCATTGTAGTCTCAGCATGTTAAAGTCTTACAGTATGGTGACCTATTGCAGTTCCTCACCATTGCATTGTAAGCCATAACTGGGACTGAAGTAAAAGTCGGGCAAAGCAGCCTCAAAACGCACTCCGCCTGACTGTCTGCAGGTGATGGTAGGCAAGCAGGGCAGCAGCATCTACCATGTCTTTGAGTCAGAGCTGCGATTGCCCAAATTCTGCATGTATGCACCAGCTGACCGAGAGGCGCTTCCAATGGCATCCTCATCTGTCACTTTCAGTATAGCAGAACGCCCAGCCAGGTAGAGCCTGCAGTGCTGCACTGCCCCTCTGCATGACTGCGCCTCAAGTGTGTATCTACCGTAGGTCTGAATATATATCCAGGGGCAGGGTAATTACCTTGTTTTGAACAAAAATTGGCTTGCGGAAACACCTACGTGTCCTACCTTTTCCACAGTGAGCCATAGTAAACCTGTATCTGCCCTAGAAGAGGTGACAAGCGCCAGCAAACTGCTGATATAGCTGGACATGTGTGAATGCATGCAGGGTGGCCATGTGGGTGGAGCACAGCTTTGGCACAGAGAATGGCGTGCAGCATGGGCCTGAAGGGGTGGAGGCCCACTTCCTGTCCCTCAGGGATGGCAGGCCCCTCACCATCTCCATGCGGGGCACACAGGTCAGCTGCACGCTCGCATCTGCCCTGCAACATCTGTGTGTGTGTGTGTGTCTGTCTGTCCTTTGTTGTATATGCACCACTAGGCCCTCCTGTCAAGGGGCATGCCTGATCCCTGGTGTGGCATGCATGCTGTCTCTTATCTGTTGTAGTCATAACGTCAGTGGTCAAGCTGTTGGAGTCATAGGCAAGTCACAGCAGAAGTCCCATGCCTCTTGCAAGGTGAACATCCATTGCACTGTGACAGCATGTAAGTTGTGAAGATGAGTTGCTGCACCTAAGCGCTTGACAAACTTGCCTGCTCGCTGCAATCAGCTGTCACAAAAGCGGATAGCTTCTCATTTGTGTGACGCTGATTGCCTCCAGAGCCTTGCCATGAGCAGGTAGTGGTGAGAACAGAGAATTTGGAGTTGGCAGGGGAGGTGGTGCAAGATGCGGCTGCCTACCTTGGCCTGACTGACCTGGAGAGCACTGCACACTTCCCCGACCACATGCAAGACTTCCAGTTAGTGCTGGCCAAGGTCAGCAGCCTCAGCAGAGCACGAACAAGGCACCAACAACTATGCTCTATGTGCTTTTAGACCTGGTGACTTCATCCATGCCATGCTGCAGTCCACTGCACATCAGCAGGAAGTGTGAAAGAAGACTTCCAGTGTTCTATCTCTCCATCTGAATGCAAGCATAACATGGCTGGGCATAGCCGTTTGTGTTGTGGTGTTGGTGGCTACACATTTTCTGCAGAGTATAATCACATTGACTTTCATGCAGCCACTGTCACACCCTGCAGCATGGGGTTGTCAGCATTGATGAAGCCGCCACTGTGTGCATATCAATTGGCAGTTGCCCAAATCCCAAGATACAGACGTCAGACACCAATGCCTCTTCAGCATATGCCGCACAATGCATGCCGTGGCTGCTGCTTACAAGCTCATCAGACAGGTGTCCAATGTTCTGCAGTTAGACATCAAAGCGTTCATCAAACAGTCGTAACGATCCAGAGTTTGCCAATGTGAATCCTCATGCATGGCTGCAGCTAAACAGGCAGCATGATTGCAGGTGGATGAGTGCAACAGCAACCGGCTGAAGATGATGGCAGAGGCTGCAGAAAGCTCCACGGCAGTCAAGGTTCTGGTAGTCAAGGTGTGTTATAGGCACCCCTTCAAACTCAAGCACCAGGCCTGTAGGCGGCATGCTGCAACGCCTTCATGACACTCATCAATGATATAGAGGAGCAATCATGCACCTCAAAATGCTTAGTACATGAGGCCTGTCTCGAGGCATTCCATTTTGGCTTGTGTAGGCAGAGTGTCTATCTATTCAGAGGACCTTCACGCACATAGTGACTTTGTAAATCCTCCATAATGCTCCCTTGCAGCACGGGTTCAGCAGGTGGTCTTGGTGCTCAGTCGCAACACAGTCACTCAAGTAACAGATGGCAGGCATTGAGCTGCGAGTCTCATGCTTATGCTAAGACCACCTGCTCTGCCAACCAGCATTGAACATGTCCTGACAAGATCATAGCGTACCTTGCTCACATCAGTCATGAGTCATGCCAGATGAGTCAACTGTTGGGTTGCATAGGCTGAAGACGCACGGTTGCTGGGCGAGTTTGGCATCATGAAGAAGATGTACAACCAGCTGCAGCATTTGAACAGGTGCTGCAGCACATGCAATGCATGTACTCTCAGCAAGGGTTGATGATGCATGACTGAGCACAATGATGCACTGTCACTTGTCGTGTGTTCTCAAGCAGCATGTCTGACCTGTGTTTGCACATATACTTGATATCAGCACCTGAGCCAATGGTGTCTCGTCTTGTCCCATTGTATGCACCAAGTGACAGACACATCAGTCAAAAGTAATGTCTCTAGTAAGGCAGCTTTTGTTGTCCAACGACATGAGACACTGCTTGCTTGCAGGCAGCTCGTCATGGAACACACCAAGAGAGCCACCAACCACACGGAACTGTTGGAGGCTCTGAAGCTGGTGAACACAATGATACAGCATGCAGCCAGGCTGAGGCTAGGTGCTGCTAAGGCAAGGGTTGTGACAGCTTGTAGGGCTGCCATCAAAGCAAACAACACTATCACTCTCCTGAAGATCATCAGAGAGGGCAGGGCTTGACTAGACATATTTCACGCTGCATCTGTCTGCCTTATATTCTGTGCTATGGTCTGCTGCATCCCAGCTGGCCCTTTCTCAGCAGTGATGTTGGGTCTTGTAGCTACACAGCTTCTTTGGTTGTGGTCCAGTCATGGTGCCAGTGCTTGCTTTTGCTACTGCATTATGATCTGTCTGTCAAGCTCCTAGTCTCTCGTGAAACAGACCCAGCACATTCTGTCCAGGAGATGCTTTACAAACAAGCTTTGCCATCAAATGCATATAAGGGCATCAAACAGAACAACTAACTGGCCAGATTGCATTAGCACCTAACAAACGGTGAAGCTATATGTAGGTATGCTGTCGGCCATAATTTATTTTCAGTGTCAATGTTATTCAGCAGGATCTGGGTCCTTCTGGGAATTCAAGAAAGTTATGTATAGGCATGAAAGTTAAGAGCTCAAAAACATGTACAGAGTAATGTACAATAGTGAACATCATATGACGCAGTTTGGAAGCAGATTAGCAGTAACAGCAAGCAAGACAATATGTAAACATTTAAACGTTTGTTGCGTCAACTTCAGGGTGCAAATAAATCATTAGTGTGTCAATTCACACCCATGCAAGTGATGAACTTGACTTTGCCACCATATCGCATGGACACTGCAGGATACACCTCAGCAGGCAAATTCCAGAAGGCAACTCCAAAGTGAGTGCCGTCCACCTCAAAACTGCATTGCCTGGCGGTCATATCAATGTGGACGGTGACACGAGTGCCGTCTGCATCATACTTGGCACCATACGGCACAACATGATATGACTGATTGCCATACAACACCTGCAGGTCATAAGTACAGTTGAGGCAAGCAGTAACAGCTCAAGCTCAGATGATGACAGACTGAAGTGTGACACAGGCCGAAAGCTTGGAAGCTCATACGGTCATGGATCTGCAAGGTGGTGTTACCTTCTCTGCAGGAGAGAGTGGACAACCAAACTCGTCTGCACAGCAGTCACACCGTGGCGCTGCTGCTGCTATAGACCCATTGCTACCCATCATCCAGCACCCTGTCTGATTGCCTAGCCACCTGTCCAGCAATGTTTGTTTGAGCATCATTGCACAGGGGACAAAACCGCCAAAAGGCATGGCATTCATGACCTAATCTTGCACGAACAACTCCTCAGAGCATTGTGGCATGCATGTCAGGTCAGCTTACACATGCCTACACAAGTGCAATGAATATTACACACACTGCTTAGGCATCGGATCACACCAGTCTGAGGCGCTTGCCTGCTCATGTCTGCAGTGTCATCCACAAGCCCGATCCAGGTGCAGCTGCTATACCGTTCCACAGAGAGGTGCCACACGTAGCAACCTGTCCCAGCCTTGAGACAATGCCTGCTGCGAGCGCCCTGATGCTGCTGAGACTTGAATTCTATGATGTCTATGTCTGTGCAAGCAATGTCAGGGCCTAGCTCACCCCATGGCCGTCTCACATACTGCCGCCTGAGGCCGGGCTGCTCCTGAACAGTCTGGCTGAAGCGCACAGCTGCGATGTCCTCTGGTGACAACAAATCCAAGCCGCGTACCAACTGCTGCAGAGTGTCAGCTGGAATGCTCTCTAGACGCAGCTTTGGCAGGATGTCTGCAAGGACCCACTTCAGGGCAAGATTTGGGTTGTTGCATAGCTGGCTTTTGCCCCAGCGTATGACTGCTTCCAGGACGCTTGTTTCTGATGCCTTCAGATGTGCGGCTGAAAGGCACAGGTGTAGAGCGGATGGTGAAAAGCCTAGGAAGGCTGAGGGCGTGATGAGCATAGAGGAGCACTTCTCAAGGGCCAGCAGTTCCAGCTGAGGCATGCTGAGAGAGCTGGCTTTGTCCAGTATCACGCTTATTGCATTGCCATTCAAGACTGTTTGGTCTCGGAGCTGTTGCAGCAAGCTGTTCTCACATTCTGAGATGTTGTACTGGCGTGCCAGCTCGCAAGCCTCCATCATCTCAGTTGCATCTGCAAGTAATTGCAAAGCTTCTGTGTCTGTTGCTGACAAGGGACTGGTCTCTGTGCTGGTCATCAGAGCTTTTGATACAAGCAGGATATAGCATGGTATAAGCGGTGTGCACGCGTAGCAAAATGCTCGTGCAGCTCACAACAATTGCCATGATTAATTGATGCTGATGGCCACCTGTACTTCTGACTTCGAGCGTGTGCAAGAAATGCAGCACAAGCCTCAGAGGGGCAGCTTTGACCTTGGGAAGCGCGATCTCTGCCAAGTGACTCTCTTGCAAGCCCCCAAACAACAGCCCTCTGAAGAACTCAGACCTGGCGGCCAGGAAGGCCCGATTGGCGTGCACAAGCTCACCGTTTTGGCATGTGAAAGCGACATCCCAGAATCTGCTGCAATACAACAGTTGACTGCAGTGACTGATCAGTTGTGTGTGCTGCTGCAATCCTGCGTGACCCACGCACGTTCCCAGCATTGACGACGGTTCTCGTTGCATCACCCCCCACCGTTCGGCCAGCTACTGATAAATGCACTTGTGGGCACTGAGGCAGTTGTGCCGTTCTGAGTCAAAGCAGAAGGTTTGAAGTCTTCTGCTTGAATCTGAATGCCGTGACTGTGCACTGCCTGAGCATAACACCAGTACGGTGTCCGAACTGCACTGCGCTGTGCGACCTTCAGACTGGCAGGAATGGGATGGGCGTGCCTGAAAATCTCCCCGCAAGATGGAGCAACATGAGCGTCGTTGTGAACCTCCCCTGATACCACATGTGCATGATCACTTGTAGCCATAGGATCTTCTCGCCGGCAGCGAATAAATCCAGCCAGACATACAGACCGTTAAATTTTGCTGGGTATCGTGTAGGATCCGCCTCCAAGCGTTGCAACCGGCCTGGTAGCAGCCCAACACTTTGTCAGCAGTCCCACAGCCTGAGTTTCACAGCTTGAGGGTCATCATCAGTCGATGTCGTGCAGGCAGGGGAGTTCAGGGGTGCAAACATGACCATGACCAGACATCAATTGCAAGCTCTAAGGTGCAACTGCTGCAACAGCTTGCCAGTGTTGTGCACTGTCTAGCACACGGACCAACTTGTGTCTGCATTTGCAGAATCAGATAGAAGCTCCAGGTGTAGCATCACCTACTGTTTTAGAGCTGCATTTGCAGCATGCTCAAGATGCGCTGCGGAAACAACAGCAACAGGATAGTGCCCCAGTACCATTACCACTTGCTAAGGTAAATGTGTGTGTTATATCTTAGAGCACAGCTGCTCATTGCTGGCAAGTTTGCAGCCATACATGCAGGGCAGAGGTCTTACCAGAGGTTGTACGCAACATTGCAGACCAACTTTGTGCATGTTGCAGTCATTGGTTGAGACAGCAATGCTGGCAGCTGTGTCAGGTCTGGCCTTCACCCTGGCTACCTTGCTGAGATTGGACAGCTATTTGGGCTACTTCTTGCCCATGCCTGTCATTGTGGCAGCCATGCGCTCAGGTCCTGCTGCTGGGCGCAAGACCATGACTGCTACCTGCTTCTTGCTCCTATGTAAGCCATGTCTCGAGATTGCTTGTTGGAATAGCATGCATACATTTTGATAAACTCGAAATAATCATCATCACGCACTCCCAAGGAACACCATTTGTAGTTGTCTACATATACAAAACTGTTGATGCTGCTGCTGTCTGCATTCAGCAGCAATTGACCCCACCATGACTGGGTTATCAGCCCACAAAATATACAACTAGTCCCATGACTCCTTCAACATTGACCACTGCAGTGCTTCTGGGGCCCATAAGGGCAGTCACTTATTTCTTCATGCATGGATTGCTGGCGGTTAGCTTGGGGACCCTTTGGCACTGGAGGGCTCACTGGGGGATCACCCTAGTCACTGGTGCCATCACCAGGCTGCTGGGTACCTTGGGCTATTTTGTTGTCACTTCGTGGACGCTGAATGAGGATCTGTTCAGCTTGCTGCTGGCAAATGTATATTCCCTGCTGGTGAGTCACCCTCTTACTGGACCTATTTCACCTCTACAATGATTCCTGACAAATTAAGGGTCAGCATTGCATGGAATGCATGGACTGCACAAATGTTTGCAGTTGGTGGAGGTGATAAGCTGAGACCATGCTGGGGGCCAAACATGCTCCCTGTCAATCTGTCTGTGTCATGCAAATTGACAGTGCTGATATCTCAGCATCTATTGAGTCCAACAGAAGCACCAGCAGGGACATGCCTGCAGCATGAGCTGTGTCTGTTGTTGCTTATAGGACAGGATCGCAGGAGGATCTGGGACCCCATCGCCAGCAGTTGTTGCTGTTGTTGTCGGCTGCCTGTTTGCAGTCAACTGTATACTGTATGTCTGCGTCATGCATGCAGTATACATCCCCTTGCTGCAAGGTATGGGGTACAACACTAGTGAGCTACCCCGGTTTGTTCAGCGCATTATTGCAAGGCGATCAGGCCAGATTGCCACCCAGTGAAAGTTACAGCAATAAGCAGCAGGTGTGACAATATTTCCTAGTAGCCCAAAAGCAGATGCAATGACAAATTAGAGCATTGCTATGTTGTTTACATACCTGAATTCACCTGCACAAAGAGGGCTCAACTACTGGGCCAGCATGACACGCACACCATGTATTCTGTCATGCTTGCAAAGCACACATTGTTTGTCTCATAGCCACAAAAAGTGGGATCTGTGTGTAAAGGAACTCAGTGCAATGCAAAATGCCTGCACACTTGTAATGACCTTTGGAGTGAAGTCACACATGAATTCATCTGCATCCATGCGCCCACACTGAAACACCAAAAGCTTTCCTGAGCCACGCCCAAGCCCCAATGACTCTGTCTTGCAAGGGTCGGTACCTGCACTGCTGTTTGTCCTGTATTTGGTTGCTGCTCTAACTGTTGGCCATGCTGTCAGTCTGCTGTCAAGCTGCAAGGACCACCAGCATGCATGTCTTCAGTACGCAGCATTATAGCAGTGGGTTGACTGCAATATATGCGTGCATCTAGGCTTGTGATATTCAAGAAGCAAAAATCATTGCCAAGACAGACACACCTGGAGCTGGAGGTTCTTGTTTGACTTTACCACCTGCCTCCCATCAAAGGGCAGCTGATGCAGCCTTGTACGGACACTGCCTGTAGGCATCCTGGACCTGAAAGCTTGCACTCCTGGCACCAAGTATCCCTTTGTGAGCCGGTCAATCATGTCATCAATTCCATGCTCGTTTCCCAGATCATCCTGTGTGTTGATGGCCTGTGCCTTTTGCTGTAAACCAGGGTTGCCTGCAATGTATGTGACTGCTTTTTCAAGTAGTCAGCTGTGCAACAGCACCAAAACCCTGCTCAATAATGCCTGTTCAATGACAGGCAGACATAACAAGTCAACAATGCAGTTCAAAGCGCAGTCATATATACTCAAACTGCTCACCCGGGATGATGACTAAGGCTTGCTTGCAACCTTCAAGTGGCTTGCCATAGCTGATTGCCATGTGCACAGGATCTACGTTGGGGTTGAGCACTGAAGGTTGGCTTACCCCCATGCTGCCTACCAGCAGGAATCTAGTCTGCCCTGAGTTTGCTTGCAGACTCCCCAGATACTTCATGTCTGTAACACACAGCCATGTTGGACTTGTGAACCACAAAATTCAGAATTTGGGCTCTGCATGGCATCCTTGTAATGTGCTTGTAGATACACTCTACAGGAGGCAATTCAGACTGTAAATATTATCATTACATCAATGTTTGCTATTTTCACGTGCAGCAAGCAAGCATCTATAGCTTGAAGCATGACTGCCATGTGGCAACACTTGGCATTGCAAGTGGAAACAAGAACATGCAGTCGATGGAAGCACCGGCTAGATACTGTCACATGCGCTATCTTAGGGCATGACCAAACAAGTGTTGGATGCTTTCACAAGAACAGGCATACCAGCTATCCTGCTGTACACGAAAATGTCATGACTGTGTGAGCGTGTGGTGTGTAGGGCCACAAGGGTGACACCAGTGGAGGAGTCTTGCATCTCAAACCGTCCATCCTTGTAGCCACCATGCTTTGTGCGTCGCACACTGCACCTGTGATCATGCATGCATGTCCATGCTGATGTATCCAGTCATACTATTTCTGAGCATGCTCAAAGCATTTTTGGTCAAGGGCTTGAGAGAAGTTTGCAACACAGCTTGGCCCAGGTCACTTTTGGAAGGCACAGTAGTCAACTCGGCTGACGCAAAATCGAATGCAACATTGTTCTGCTGCATACTGCTGACAGCTAAGATTGCAGCAAGATCACAATAAGCTCTACCAAATGCTCACTGTCTAACATGTAAACTGTAATACATTCTCCTTTAAGGTATTGGAGCAATGCTGCTTTCTTGAATCAACAGCAGCCAACATGAATGTTATACTGCAAAACGGCTGATCAGGTCGTGACCTGATCATGATTAATTAGTATATACACATGTGAATTGGCATGCAAGCATTTGGCCTAGCTCCCACCTGCTGGTGATCACCACGGCTAACAATGTCAATCTGGCTGCTCCTCACAGCTGATGCACCATCAGTGAGGAGACACACACAACCCACACACTGGCCAGCAACTGATGCAGTAGACGACTAGACATGTAAGCTTTCCTAGCATGGATGTTATCCGAAGCATGACGTAGTGTTGCAGACGCTTCATGAGTCACTTCAGGGAAATGTCTGACAAAGCATAATCTTGGCCAACAGTCGAAGCAGCATGAAGTTGGCCTTTGTATGCATGAGACAGATGATAATTAGTTATAACAGGCCTGAAACAGGCAGGGGTTATGTGTACCTGCACCAATGCAAGGGGGTGTTGGGAGAGTCAGGGATGGGGGTGAGGGGGGAGCAGGGGCCCTTTTGACCTGCCCACTTGTTGCCAGAGGTCAGGATTCTAAAGCTGATTTTGGAGACATCTGGTGACAAGGAGGGCTCCTGTTGTGGCACAGCACTGCTGCTGAGCCTGTACGCACACACACTTTGACTTCAGACTTTGCCAAGTGTGTAGCTTTAAAAGAGATTCACCTTGGGATCCCTGCTGCACTTGCTGCAACAGAGGTGTTTGACAGCTTCTTCAGACCAGCAGCAATTGTCAAATTTACAGCTTCCTCACACAGCCTCGGCCAGTCAAATCAAAGGGGTCAACCTTGACCAAGCATGGAAGCATCTCACTCCAGCCTTGGCCAGCATGCAATGTAGCTGCATCTAATCCGAAGCTTTGTACAATATGCAATTGTGAGCTTGTACCTCACAGCTTCGATAGAAGCCATCCTCGGCAGACAGCCTGTCTGAGCAGGTTGTGCCTGCCTTCCTAGGGCATACGATGCACTGTATGCTCTTGGCTGCAGCTGTGTGGTCATGCTATTGCTTGCTCTGAATGGAACGGCAGAGTCAAATGATGCCAGTGATGCTTGCGGAGCTGGAGATGTGATGTGTCTTGCGCCTGGCCCTCTCATAGGCTGTCTGCACTGCATGGGTGCTCTCTGCATCCTATCTGCTGCAGCTGATGTTGCCAACAGGCTGGCAGATGCAGTGCTTGTCAGCAGGCCATGCCGCAATGATGCTCCTGAGACTTCAGCAAATGGTGCAGCTGATGTTGCAGGCAGGCCTGCCACTCTGTCAACATGGTGTGGTTGAAGATGTGTCTGTTGTGTGTGGGGATGCATGCTGGTGCTGCCCGGCAGTCTGACTGCCTGATTGTATGGCCCGCATCGACTGGATAGGCTGATTGCGGATCCTTCACAGCTCTGCCACATGTGACATGAGCCTGCACAAGCAAGCACTGAAGATGGCAGCAACTTGCCATACTGACAGCAACATGCATGCAATTAGAGTGCAGCTTGCTTGCTTTAGTCCAAGGTAGTGTGTGTGTGGGATCGTCCTTCTCATCAAGGGATTTTGAAGGTTGATGCAGTGTCAGTTTCATCACAGGCTCCATGCTGCTGCATCAAGTCAACAGCTGAGGATCACTGCTCACCCTTGCTTGCTTTGGCAGCAGCGGCAGGTGGTGCAAGTCCTGGAGGGACGACTTCAGGTGACAAGCCGTACGTAGCTGGATGCTTCAAAGGCGCCATGAATGAAGGGCTTGAGAACGATACTGCAGTCCTGAGAGACTCGCAGCTGTCTCTTGCAAGTGAAGCACCTGTTGCAGATGCCTCCATGCAGATCAGCTGTCTGGCTTTGAAAGCCTGCACCACCGCATTGCGTGAGACCTGGATGACAGTGGGTTTTGTGATACATTCACACAGAGCGTCATGAATCTGACAGGAGGTGCCCTGCACCTGGACAGGGTCAACCTTGTGAACGCCACCAAGATCAACGCTGCGGCGCGGAGGCGACTGGTCCTCTGGTGAACTTTTCATCTTGAAAGCATCGAAGCTAGTGCCTCACAAAATTATGTATGACCCCAAACACACGCCATCATCCGCTGCACTCACCAAGTGCCACCGAAGTGTCAACGAGTCTGCTGAAGGCTATGGCAAGCTTGAGACCCCGATAGCATCCGAGCACGCCCATCAAGATGCAGCTTACCCCGGGAACAGTCTTGATTGTCCGCACAGCAGCTGCTGCTTGCAACGGACGCGGCAGTCTCGACAACGGCGCTCATAGGTGCTGCCTGCAACTCTGCACCCTTCGCCATTGTGAACGCGACATTTGGGGTTGTTCGCACATGTACAGTATGTCTACGCCAGATGCTGCTCAGCAACAACGGCGTCGAACTCTATACTACAGTATTTATGAAAGTGATCTCTGATCTTGTGTGCATCAGTCTGCCAGGTATTCAAAGTGCTTTGCACCAAGCATGTAATTGTCTATCAGGTCATTGATGAAAGGAAAGCGACAAGACAAAAGCCCCCGGCACCAAAGATCGTACTTCTTGTGGCACAGGTTCATATTAATGTCAGCATTAAGCCACAGGGGTGGCATGAGCCATATTCTGTTGTAGCCACGCAATATCATTGCTTGCTGCCAAGTACACAACTGCAGTTGATAGTAGCAAATATGCGAGTAGCTGTACTGAAACCAGCACAGGGACTTTCATATCACACGTTGCAGGTGACATGAACTGCGCACGGCAGTACAAAAAGTGGGAGACCCCTATACACTTCGACGTTGTTATGTAGTTGCGCAGCAAACATATTGTGGTTGGTCCTTCATCAAGACCTTGCAATGTCCAGTACATTGAGCTGGACACTACAAGATCTATAACAGTTTATAAGCAGAAAGAGGACAGCTGAACGACACATTCATTGTTCTGTCTGATCATGTTCATGAATTGTTTTGATTTTCCAATGGTTTCATTCTGTTTTGGCTGCAGCAAGTCTGTCAACCAGCTCAGCCTTGCGACCAGACACCATCAGGCCACGGTCCTTCAGCCTGTCCTTTAGGTCTTTCACAGTCAAGGCTTCCAGTGCAGCACCATTTGGCTCATCCATCAACGCATCTTCTGTGGCATGCTCAGTGTTCTCAATCAGAGGCCCTCCAACCTGCTGTGAGCCATGTGCCTCACTCCCAGGAGGTGTGACAAGCTGAGGTGTTGAAACACTGACAGCTCCATTTGTCTCCGCATCAACGTGGTTGTGATTGCTGCTGAAAGCAGACGAGTCAGTGTTTGAGACTGGTATTGTGGCTGATGATGCCTGTGCAGGGGGTCCATCAAAAGTGCCTGCTGGTGCAGACTCCACGTCTCCATTGTTGAAGATGACGCTGCGTGATGTGCCATGCCAGTCGTCTGCAACTTGTAGGCTGCCATCTGAGCCTGTTGGCACTGCCACTGCACAATTGCCGCCTGGCTGCCACTCCTTCAGAACACCCATGGAGTCCTTGACCACATACTTGTACTCAATCTTCTGCCTGCAACAGCAAGCAGATCTCATGATGTGCTTGCAGGCATCCTTGAAAGGTGAATTGGACAATAGTTGGTAACAGCTGAAGTCAACCCACAGCAGCCTTGATGGAGTGGACAGCCTGGCACTCATCAAACCCTGGCATATACCGTGTGTGCAGGGAGGGTGCAGTGTTGCCCTTTGTTGTATCTCACCCTGAAGGAAGAGGGATTTCCGCTGCCCAGAGGTCACCTTGGTTCCAAGCAAGTGGCAAGCTCTTGTCAGGATTCCACTGACCAAGCTCCTCTCCTTCTCCACTCACGCTCAGCGACTGCCCAAAATGGACCTTCCACGGTATTGTGAATACAACTTTGTTGAGATTTGTGGAGGGGAATGAGCCAGACGCAACTGCTCGTATTGTTTTGTGAACGGGCGACCTGATGCGAGAGGACAAACCCGCTTTCTGCAGCCGGTGCAGTGTGGACTGTGGACGAGACGTCAAAGCGGTCAACCTCATTTTGCAGGGTGTTCGCAATCAGGGTGTCAAGAGATACGCTGACAAATGAACGCCTGGGTTGCGCGTTAGGCCTGCGCGTTAACGCATAACGCCACCTACAGCCAGCTCAGCGTTGCTAGCTAACGAGTGTTATTGATTGTGATGACAGCAAGTGCGCACACGCTCTGCAGGTGATGGTTCATCGTTATCGCGCATTGGAGGCTCTTTTGTCACTATGTATGCTGGCGGATGCACCTATCTCTGCTCACAACCTTCGATAGAGCAAATTGTTCAGAAGCGACCTTGTGGCGAGGGAAATACGTTGTTTGGCCCTCACGCCAAATTTGCCCTGCAGAACAGCCCACCGGTCAGTACGTGCAAAATAATCCTCATGTGTGCTGTCTGTCTTTGACAGCCTGTAGCAAATTGCATGCCCACATCATTTTGCTCCGTCAGGCTGTTGAGGATGAAGCAGAGCTTATGAAAAGTACAAGGGCAAGATTGGGTCCATATGCATCAGGAAGAGCCCTTTTGTACCACTTGCGTGCTGCACGTGGCAAAGTATTTTGGGCAGGTATGGCAGCAGGATGACGGTGCAATACCTGGCTACACCGCCTATATGGTGCCTCAGAATGGGCAATGCAATCTAAACATCATCTGCTGCTGCAGTGAATACGTACTTCCGAGCTGTCTTGGCTGAACAAGTAAATCGGGCAGATTTTGAGCCTAGGGAGTATGCGCAATTGGCAAAATATCAGGCGCCTACAGCACCAAAATGTACTCAGCACCCTTTGACAACTGAACAAACAAACTTTGAAAACATACCGGCTTCTGTTCTTGAGCATGTGCTTCAGCATACAAACTTGTTCACTGTGTGCAGTGCAGCACTCGCTAGCAGAAGCTTATGCAAGGTAAAGCTTATCACTTCTTTTGAAAGCACGCTGTTGAGCTTGCAGGCTGCATGTTTCACATACAAGAGTATTGCGCTGCTGCTCATCTGGTGTCATCACCAGATGGCATGCTGCAGTGACTGACATTTCATGCGTCCTGTACAGGCTGCAGAATCAAACACAGTTTGGGCGTCTCTGTACAACAAAAGGTGGGGATGCACTCAGTCATGTCAGCAATCCACTTCCTGTCATTCTGCCTCAAATCAGCAAGCTGAGCAATCAAAATGGCGTGACAAGTACCACCAAAGACATTTGGCTGAGCAGCGCATGCAATGTCCAAGGTGTGAGCAGTCCAAAGTCGTCCCAATAGTGTATGGCTTCCCCAGCCACTTGCTGGTGAGAAACATGAGGGCTAACAAGCTGCGCATGGGAAATGATCACCTGATAGAGGGTCAGCCAATTTGGACATGTACTGCCTGTACTAAGGAGTTTACAGACTTTCCTTTTCCCTCACTGGAACTGTCTGTGCCTGATGGATGAGGGTTGCAGCTGAGTTGAGCTCCAGCTGCAGTGTACTTGTGTCATATGAGTGATAAGTTCATGCAAATGCCTTCACTGTTTTGTAGCTTGTACAACCTCATGTAGGTGTGGGTAGCCAATGTGTGGTACATGTATTTTGTTTAGAAGATCTTGATCCCTGGTGGCTGGTAGCACTGCCTGGTTTGATGAGAGTAAAATGATGGCACTGAGAACTGAGACAGCAGTATCTGAGGAGAGTCGTTGGGCATAGAGTGACATCCTGTTTGACAGGTTTCAATGACAAGGGAC
>JAABUO010002704.1_pt1 | contig 21440 bp, 29 predicted proteins | sample 5559291 | NCBI WGS metagenome assembly JAABUO01 (sample SAMN10711878, study PRJNA513372) | rock metagenome | isolation source: Antarctica rocks | place: Antarctica: Victoria Land, Finger Mt sud
TGCTGCTGATGTCGCAATGGTCACAGTGAATCAGTAACGCAGTGGGCAATGGCATCAATGACGTAACACTTCAACTTGCAGGCAAACAATGCAGTGCACAAAGGGTATGCTGCGTGGAATGTAAAAGGCCCCAATACCTCATCGCAGGCCTTATAACAGCAAAGCAAAGAACAGTGTACGAAAGAAAGAGCACCTGCTGATCAAACGCGGCGCAAGGCTGCTGACCTGGAACCGTCAAGAGGCCTTGACAGATGTTTGTTCGCAGGTCCCACAATCTCACTTGCCTGTCCTGCATGAAAGGAAACCTCCAGAGCAGGCATGACGACACATAGGTGACCTCATAAGAGTATGTTCTGAGAGCTGGTAATTGGACAGGCTTAATGCAAATCAATGTGCTTTATATGATGAGCATGCAAGGGGGTGATGGTGGAGATAGTATCCCAGACAGACAGGCAGCAGCGTATAGGCAGTCACCTGTGCTGCTGACATGAACAAGTCATTTTTGGGAGACAAACACAGTGTTGTCACTTGCTGTGTGTGCCCTTTGAAATACCGAAGGTACCGGTTGTCATGTAGTGACAAGTAACGAAGGGTGTGGTCCATCCCCTGCAGTAAGCAACAGTGAATGTGCAGATGTAGCATGCACCACCAGAACAACAGGGCATGGCAACCCCATCTCTCGAAGTGCAAAATGCAGCGCAATCAACCCTGAAGCATACCTTGTTTGAGGCATGTACAACAGCTTGAGGGGCATGGGTATAACACAGATTGCAGACGCCATGCTTTTTGCTGAACAAGTGTTTGATTTCCATGCCGGTCTGCGTGTTGTACAAACGGATTGCATCGTCTTCACCAGCAGTGACCAGCAGATCCTCAGACCTGTGGAAGTCGATGGAGTTTACTCGCCCTTGGTAATTCTGTCGCAACCACATCACTGCTGTGAGTCGCATTGTCCCATTGAACGAGCGTTTGACCAAAGTCTGCACATGCAGCACCTTAAACACCCTCCCCATGCCAAAAGTCCTCAATACGTCTTCCGTGAGCTGCATGATTCACAGCTGAGCAACGCAACGTGAGTTTTCTACGGAATAACACGACGAAACAGCCTTCTCAATCTGCTGTGCGTGCTATCTCGTGTGGGTCCCGCACAAGTCATGGCGGCAATCTGTAGTTGCGGGCCAGACAACCTGGCCTCTGGGTGAAAGTACTTGTGACGATCTGCAGTTTGCACAAACAGTGCAACACTGTCAAGCACAATGACGGATGCGCACCCGGTTCGATGATCGAACTTCGATCAGTGTCGTGAAGCACAATTTGGCAATTTCCGTTTCCCTGGCAAGAATTATATTGGAAGAAAGCCCACAGCAACTTGGCGCACAACTCATCTGTCTACAACGTTGTGCGGCAGCACCAGCAGGTGCACAGTGCCGCACTTCCTGCAGCACCGTGGCAGATCGAATTGGATTCTGCTGTATTGCGAGTGGCGATATGAAAGCTATTTTGGCCTAACAGCCAATGCCTCCAGATTAAAGGTTTTCGTTTCGTTATGCCCCGCGCTTCCAAGAGCAAGCCCCTCTCTGCCGCACTTGATCTAAAAGGTACCTACATGGCGGCAGCAGACGGGGTGTTAGGCTCTGGTGCAGCCATGAGAGAGGGACACGTAAGCGAGAACAGCGATACGTCCCCAGTGTCCGTCGATGCCTCCGCCTATTCGCGCGGCTTTGGTACCAGTGATGGCTTGTGTTCTTGCGCTCGATGTTTGAGGAAAAGCGCGCCCTTCACATCGGATTATCGGTAAGAAAGAGCTTCCTGATTGCTCGTTATTTTCAAGAGAGCCAACTGCTTGTCTTATTCACCGGCCTGTTATATGGCCTAGCTTAACTTGGCAATCAAAAGAACTCTAGACGGGTCCTGTGCTCGCAGCAAGCTGCAGTTTTGGCAGTATCTGGCCCTGACCTGTGCGATCTGCTTGCTTAGAGCTTTGACTCCTTCTTCGTCTTTTCACTTTTGTGCTAACCAGACGTCTGATGTGCGCAGGGAGGCTGTCAATGATGTGGCTCGCTGCCTGGCTCGTCTTGATCCTGATTTCACAGCTGCTGCTGCTGAAGAGCTGTTTATACAAGGCACTACAACAATACAAACCTCTGTTCCTGACGATCGAAGCCAGGAGCTTGCCAAAGCAATTTGTCAAGCTGCAATTGAGCAAGCTGATCCTGTGCAGCTTGGCGAGCTTCTCAGCAATCAGGTTGTTGACAATGTAATTGCAGCAGAAATAGCAGATATCCTGGCGTTGCTTGCTGCTCAGCGTGGTCATGCAAGTATCATCCCCATCTTGGCTGACAACGGAGCACAATTTGACAGACCTGATTTTCACAGAGGAGGTCCACCGCTCATGCACGCTGCAAACAATGGACATGCGTCTACTGTAGCAGCTTTGCTTGAGGTAGTCATCCCTTGCTTCTCTGTTCTTCTGCCTCTTGCTGGGTGTCTACGGATGTTGAGCCTGACAAATCCTGCTCTTCATGGTCAATGCAGGGGAATGCAGATATAGATGACATGGACAATGCAGGACAAACAGCCTTGATGGTTGCAGTGTTCTCAGGTATGAAACCTTCAGTAAAGCTATGCTTGTCAGAGCCTCCTCTGTAAGCCCAGCTGTGCTTACAAGACACTTTATACTCTGATCATGTCTTGCATTTGTTTCATATGTCTAAAAGCATGTCAGTTCTGTGCAGATCGCGCGCAAGCTGCTGAGGTGTTGATCAAGCACGGCAAGGCTGATCTGGAGGCAGAGGACGATATTGGGCGCACCGCAGTGTCTCATGCTGCCAAGTATGGAAGTGTGGACTGTCTTAATCTATTGGGCAATGCTCATGCCGATGTGTTTCACAAGGACAGAGAGGGCAAAACACCATTACAGATTGCCGAGACCTCATCTCGATCTGAGGCTGTTCTTGCTCTGAAGAAATGGCAGTCGGTCAGTGCACCATTCATTACAATGTATTTTCACATGACTCTGTTGTGCTTGGCTCACTTACTCTGTCCAAATTTGCCTTGGCCGCCTGTTGATGCTTTGATTGCCTGCTGATGCCTTTGTTGTCTGCTGTTGAACTGATGTGTGTCTGCTGGGTTCTGCCTGGCAACATGTATTGATGCGCTGCTTGCAGTCAAGTTCTGTGTGACTCTGTTTTGACTGGGCTGGTGTGCTGCTGCAGCTCCAGACAATGCGCATGAGATGTGAGAAGAAAAGACAGAAGGATGCAACTCAACAACAGGCAGAACTCACTGCGGAACAGATTGCTGAGCGTAAGGCAAAGGCAGATGCTTTTGCAGAGGTGAGTCATTCTACTTGATTGTTGCTGCAGTTCATAGCGCATTTTGAAGACTCAAGAACAACCAGGCCTCCTGCTCTCTGCAAAGATGCATGATTCTGCCCAGACGGAGCACCAGTTTGGATGTTGCTGAATCCCTGATGTAGGATTTTGCAGTGGGGTCTCACAATTTTTTGCTTCTGTTCGCTGGCAGAGTGCTGGTGCATGCAATGCTATCTGCTGAAGTTGTGGGTGTTGGAAAGGAAATTTGTCCACAAATCATTCATTTCATTTTTTGCTGGAAGTGCCGAATCCAATACCAAATTTTGACACTTCCGTTCAGCTCAATTCCTTGGTGAATGCAGGCCCTTCTAGCAGAAGATGCTGCTGAGAAGGAGAGGGGACAAAGTCAGAAACTCAAGGCAAAGAAGGCTAAAGCCAAAGGTGATTGTTTGCAAGCGCAATGCCTGTTGTGCATCAAGGTTCCTCATCCTGGGAAGACAGCGCATTTCTCAATGAGCAGTAACAAGTGTTCCCCTTGTGCATCATTGAGCTTGGGCCTGTATGTGCGAGCTCATAACTGTATAATCAGCAGATGCATACAGGCAGTGATCATGTGCTGTTGACACACATGTAAGCAGTCTGCACTGTTGCAATTGAGCACATGCAGACATCTTGCCATGTGAGGTCCACCAAGGATACAACAGTGTGCTTAGCCCTGTGTTTGCCCTTGATTTTAGAATTACTGATGCTGCTGCAGGCAAGGGCAAGGCTGCGTCAGCCTTGGCTCCTGTAGGCGACAACCTGCCAGCAGCTGCTGTTGCCCCAAAGGACACAGAACCCTCTGCTACAGAAACTCAGTTGTCTCCAGATCAGGCGCACCACAGAACTGGACAAACCAACACTGAGTCCCCTGACACCGAGCAGCCATCAGCTGCACCTCAAGCATCTACCATTGAGACATCAGATGGCGCATCTACTGTACAACCTGGTCCTTCTGACTCCGTCAACAAGGATTCCCACTCCCTGGCTGCCTCACACACGGAGCGTCCATCCTCATGTCCCCAGTCCCCAGTATCTGATGCCAGTGCACCCTTAACTGCATCCCAGATCCCTGTACACTATGCACCTCAGGAGCTCAAGCCTTCTGCGGGTTCCAGCTCAGCATCCAGTCCAATGCAGAGTCCTAGACCAAGATCTGCTGCATCTGAGGCTGACTCAGTGCAAGACCCACCATCGCGATCTGCAGCTGCTGCGTCTCTTTACTCCTCAAGAGCCCAGTCGCCATCAATGCAGACCAGGTCCTCCCAGAGCTCCCCAGGCCAACAAGCTTATGAAGCCAGGCTGCACAATGCCCTGTTGCCAACTGCCAAGCCCCCAATGCAGTCACAGGCATCACAGCCCAATAGACTTGTCAGCTCCCCTTCAAGGGCTCCTGCATCATGCCCAAGCTCAGCTGCTGCCTCACCAGCAGCATCAGCAATGTCAGACATTATTGCTGCCATGTCTCGCCCGTCCTCTGCTTCACCAGCTTCCAAGTCAGGCCAAGTTTCCCCGCAGCTATCAGGCAGTGTTGCCTCTGCTGCCAGCTCCCGGCCTGCCTCTGCTGGCAGCCAGCAGTACCAACCCAATGTGCATGTCACTGAGATGCCAGTCAGCGGCACCGCCACGCCAGCTAGGTCAGCAACACAGTCTCTGCCTCAGTCCCCCCGCCCTGCCAGTGCACCTGCCTCTCAAGCCTCTCTTGTCAAGCCCACCAGGGCTCCCTCAGCAGCTGAGCAAGCTGCTCAAGCTGCTATGGCAGCAATCACTGGCCTGCGCGCTGCACCGGCTGCTGCCCACAAGGCACCACCAGCAGCTATCAAGGCTATCTCAGTTGGCACAGAGGCTATCTCAGTTGGCACAGAGGAGTCAGCAGTGCCCTCATCTCCTCCTGTGACCCCCCCAGTCAGGAAGCCCCCTGGTCTCCCTTCCCCAGTTACCCACCTGTCAGGCCAAGACAGTGCAGACCTGGATGATGCTGCCATCAGCAGCGACAGATGGGCAGACCAGGTCAGCAGCAAGAGTGATACTGCCAGCAATCCTCGCAGCCCCACTAAGGTAGTCGCGCCCTCGCACCCTGCACAGCGTAGTCAGCCTGCCCCTCTGGCAGGAACAGCCTGGTCTGAGGCACTGTCAGAGTCAGCCTCAGATGATGGCTCACAGGTGTCTCAGCTCACAGGCAATGGCCAGCCTCTAGACATGTCCAAGGCTGCTGTTGCTGAGCGGCTGGCAAGGGAACAGAAGCAGCAGCGAGAGCAAGAAGCAAAGCACCTTGCCAGCAAGGCACGAGCTGCAAAGCGGCGAGCCAAAGAGATAGCTGAGCAGGATCGCCGCCAGCAGGAGGAGCATGCTGCCAGAGCAGAGGCAAAGGCCAGGCAACGCAGAGAGAAGGCTGAGAAGGAAGCCCTTGCTGGCAGATCCATTGCTGGCCCTTTCCAGGGCCTTTCTAGCAGCAGGGGAGCAGCCCTTAGGGGTGGTCCTGCTTCCAGGGAGGAGCGCAGGGACTACAATGAAGATCCACCTCAGCAAGCCCCCAAGTCATATCCAGCAGGCCTCAGACATGTGCCTGCTCATCCAGCTCCTCGTGCCGCAGCTCTAGAGCACCACAATGGCCGCCCTCTGTACACTGGTGGCTCTGGCTCTGAATATGACCACTCTCCTGGACCTGATTCAGACTATGGTGCTGGTTCTGAGGACTATGACTATGTACCCACACGTGGTGGGCGTGGTGCTGCACGAGGACGAGGAGCTGCGGTCAGGGGCCGTGGTGGTAGAGGTCCACCTGCTCAAGGTGCATTTCCCTCGTGTCCTGTCTGCATGTTGGGCTTTTGGTGTGATGCCTGCAGTCATCAGTGCATGGTGCCTGCATTGTCTGTGAGAGGTATTTAGATTACAAACGCATCCATCAACTTGCACATTGTCATTGCAAGTGCATACTTTTACAAGTCTACTGTCTATATGCATCAGGACATGGCTGCATTTTCCTGCCGAGACAGGCATGTGTATGCATACATGTGACAACCTGCACAGGCTGCATTACATGTCAGCCACGGCAGCTTCAGAAGGTCTATCAGCACATTCAGCTGCATGATGCTAGCTTGACTAAAGTGTTTTTTGTTGTTGGTTTCTCCTTTTACATTCAGCCCAGGTCTGTGCAGCTTTGAGATCATTTCAGTGGATGTGTGCTTTGTCCCTCTGAAGGAGAGATTTCTGAGCAATTTCATGCTGGCCTCGATGCTTTGACGCTGTGTCTGTGATTGTGCAGAGCGTGGTGGCAGGGGACAAGCAGCCAGAAATGCACCACCGTCAGAGTTAGCTGCAGCCGACCCCCGTGCCTTCATACCTGGTCTAGCCATGTCTGCTGCACCTCGGGTGCCCCCTGATAGGGCCAACCCAGACCCCCTCGCGTTTGGCACTGTGGTTGCTGGCCCTAAGCAGCAGCTGAATGCACTGCTTCTGCAATTGCCTGCTATGAAGGAAGACCCAGAACAGGAGTTTGGACTGCAGTTCCTGCTAAGGGAGATCAAGAAGGTCCAGAGCTCTGCTGCCAAGCAGGGGATATCTCTCCCAGTTGAGGCTGATATGGCTGCTCGCGAGCTTACTGCAACACTGGTGAGTCCTGCAGCCAGCATCCTTTCCCATTGTCAGTACATATTTAGACATATTTGTACAGGTCTGTTTGTGGATTCAGGCGTGTCTTGTATGCTTTGAGCAGCACATTGTTGCGTCTCCTCTGTTTTGTTCACAGAAGTCATCCCAGTCATCTTTAGTCTGTAGCTCATGCCTTGATTGCTCTTGTGTGAGTGCTTGGTGCTTCCTTTTGCTCAACAGCTAACTCAAAATAGCATCTTGTTCAGATATGCATTAAGCTTTCTGTGTGTGGCTGTGCAGGGTGCACGAGCTCAACTGCAGGCCGCCATTTCTGCTCGCCCCGTCAATGCTCTGGCTCTGCAGCTGGCATGTGAGGCAGGCAGGGAGTGCAAGCTGCTGCACAGAGGCCTGCTCATGGCAGCTGACTCTAAGCTGAGGAACATCAGGGCCAAGGCAAACCCTGAGGCAGCAGCTTACTTCACTGCACCAAGGCAGCAGTCTGAAGCCAGACCATACGACCCCAGGCAGCAGCACCCTGATGCACGGCAGCATCCAGATGCTCGCACACAGCGTGGTGAACTCAGGCAGCCACGTGGTGAGCCCAAGCGAGGTCCTGAGGCACGCACCCGCCCTGACTCACGCCAGCATGGCGACCCCAGGCAGCAGCATTCTGAGGCAAGGCCTCATGCAGAGCCTAGGCAGCAGCAGTATGTACCACAGCAGCCACAACCGCAGTATGAGCCCCATCGCCAACATGCTCCTCTGGCTGAGGCTCGCAATGGACGCCAGGTGCCACAGGAGTTTGCTGAAGCGCCAGGTGGGAAGCACCAGCGTGGCCATGCCAATCCTGCAAACCCTCCACGTAAAGGCACTACTCCACGCAATCCAGGTGCTGCTGCAAATGCTGGCTACAACCCAGGCTACAACCCAGATCGAGTGCCTGACAGTGGTGCAGCTTCCACAGCAAATAGCAATGCTGCTCAGTCTCAAAGGAGCCACAAGCCTGCTGTGAAAGAGTCAGCTGGTCCAGAGGGTGATGATTGTGTAGTTTGCTGGGCACATGAGAAGGATGTGGTCTGCATTCCATGTGGACATGTAGCAATGTGCAAGTCATGCAGCAAGGCTGTCATGCAGCAGTCTGGGCTGTGCCCTGTCTGTAGGCAAGAGGTTAGGGAGATCATTCAGCTGTTCAGAACCTGATAAGTTTCATGTTGACCATTGTGTTGTAACGCAGCTGTAAAGGAATCAATGCAGCATGCAAAATCGTTTGATTGGTCAGATAGGTCTTGCAACAGTTGGCTAGCAGAGGAGTCAAAATAAATCTTGAACATCATCTTTTCGTGACCTCACCCCCGTTAAACACACTGCCTGCTCATTATCTGAAATGCTTCCTGTGTTGTGCAATTTTCTCAGTCCTACGAGCTGCAATCACTGCTTGTAATCTATGAACTAAATTAAAATGCTGCAAGTCAGACTGCAGGGTGAGCATATGTGTCGTATGGCTTATTGAAGCAAGGACGTCACTGCGGTCTAGTGTAACCGGACAGAATCATGACAAGACTGTTTCATTCACTGTTGTTGCTGCTATCACTCTGTTATAAGGCCGCTGGACTCTGTACATTAGCCTGAATAGCTGACGGCGGGACGCTGGTATACGAAACTAGTCATAATAGAGACACATGACCCAACTATGACTAACCACTTCATGAATGACTTGACTGAATCAATCTAAGTGCTTAGCACAATTCAACATGGCTGAAGCATACAGCACTTTCAAGACTGCATCAGAAAAAATCACGCTCACACACTGGCCTGTTATGCAATGCAAACATCATTTCATGGCAGGTTCTTGAAGCAAAGAGCTCTGTCCAGACTTCTGTCAGAATCACAAAACAGCTGAATAGGCACAACATCTGTTACAAGGTACACACAGATCATGGGATATATACTAGTGTGGCCTCATCCTGTACTTTGATGCTGCCCAATTGCCTGCTGTTGTACAAGAGCCTTCTGCTGAGCTAAGGCTTGCTGCTGCCCTACTGACTGCTGCTGTGATGCCACTTGCTGCTGAGGTGCTGCCTGCTGGTGAGACACTGCTTGCTGCTGGGCCAGAGCTTGCAACTGACTCAAAGATAGCGGCTGACTGACAGCCTTTTGTGCCTGCTGTTGTGCCTGCTGCTGCGCTAGAGCCTGTTGCTGTGCTAACGTTTGCTGCTGTGCTAGCATCTGCTGCTGTCCCAGCAGCTGTAGATGCCCCAGTGACTGGTATTGACTCAGCGGAGTGTGCTGACTTGTAGAGGCCTGAGCAGCATGACTGGCAGCTGCTGTTGACACAGGAAGTCTGGGAGGCAGCAGCTGCTGTATTTGCTCAGCAACAGGGAAATGCTGCATGCGTGGATGAACCAGCTGGGCTAGCTGTTGGCTGGTGACAGAGTGCTGAGCTTGTGGCTGCGAAAATATGCTCTGCACTGGCCGTTGATGAACAGCAATGGGTTGCTGAGCCACCTGCTGAGCTTGCTGCTGAGCTTGCTGCTGAGCTAGCTGCTGAGCCTGCTGCTGCGCCTGCTGCTGTGCCTGCTGCTGTGCCTTTGCCTGCAGCTTTGCGTGTGCCTGCTGCTGAGCCTGCTGCTGTGCAAGCTGTTGGACCAGCTGCTGGGTCGGCTGCTGTGCAGCTTGCTGTATTGGCTGCTGTGCATTCTGTTGACCAGAGACAGCCATCGGAACAGCAGCTGTGCCTGTGAGAAACACAGAGTGCTTTGAACCAAGCACAAGCAGGTGGCAAGAGCATGCTCACCTTTTTCTACGTGACACCGAGTTTTGCCAATGCTTACCGTTTGTTTGCTGGTGTACCAGCTCAGGATGTTGCTGGCGATACTTTTCCAGGAGAGTAGACACTGCCACCGGCTGCGGCACAATGTCTGCGCACCAGCAAACAACGATTGGAGACTAGAAATGTCAATGCAAGACTGATTTCAGTCTACAGCCACATGTATTTGCTTGGTTAGATGCAAGCAATGTTGACACAATAAGCTTCTGTATGCTCACATCATTCAAATTGCTAGATGCTGAGACAATGCTGAAACAAACCTGCATTGAGCTAGTCAGCAGCAACAGAGTACAAGACCACAATCACCTGACAGAAATAGCAGAGCCTTCCAGTCATGGACCACTGTCGCTGCAGGAACCATGTATTGTGAACTACTTGTCATCAGCATCTGATGCTTGTCAAAAAAAGCCAGGCACAAGAACTTACCAACATCCTTGTACTGCAAAGTGCTTCGATGCTGGGACTGCATCTGAACATTGGCTCTGCGAGCCAACTCTTCCAACAAGAGCTCCTAGCAGCAGACATAAAGGCTGGAGGCGACTTTGACAGGAAGTGAAAGAGTACTTGCATCAGAAGTCATTGCTAGCTTCAGAGCATTCTGCATAAGCTTGGACGACTTACCGCAGCCCTTGCCACGGCAAAGCTTGCCTCACTTGAAACAGCCTTCACATCTCCCTCTGACTTGATAATGCGCTTGATTCTGGCGAGCGGAAGCACCTGTATGGCAAAGATCCCATCAAGGTTGCACAGAAGCAATCTGGAAGATTTCCAAGCAGTGTCGCGTACCAGTCCTGAGGAGTCTTTGTCGGTGTCCTTGTCTACGGCATGCTGTGAGGTTGGGTCGTTGTCAGTTTGGTCTTGAGCGCCAATGCTTGGTTGTTCAGCGATCGGCTGCATATCTATCTGAGGGGGTGCCAGTTGAGGATAGGAAGCCAAAAGAGGAGCTTCGCTAGATCCTAACATGGTCCGCGGTCAACGTTAGCCGGCCTTGCCCCGAGAGACCACCTTCTTCTCCTTGAGGCTTCGGTTTGTAAGCGCAATCAAAGCAGTGCAAACACTCTATTCAAGCGGTTGTATGCGGGCGTCTTGGCAAAGCGGCAATCGGGCTCCTGCCCAAACCTTTGCATTGTGACTTTGCTCTTCTTCTTTTTGAAACGAAGAAAACATGATTTCACTTATGTGCAAAACTTGTACAGAACCATTGTGCATCAGATTTGTTGGCTGCACTAAAGCATTGCAATCTCTCTCTCTCTCTTGCCGTGAACTCTTGTACACAGCAGCAGCCTTAGGCTTTTTTGTACGTATACATATATTTTATGGAAGAAAGTTTGCTTGCATCTGCAGATGCTTTCCACAACCCCTCGCTATCAAGTTTGGAGCAACCAGCGTCTTTTCTCACAACTACAGGTACAAGCTGTGCAAATACAGCAGCATACAGCAACTTGTTGTTCAACTGTTTTGTATGTCCTTCAGGAAATCTGCATGTAGCTGCTGATACAGGTATCATCAGACAGTTGCCAGCTTTCTGAACTTGATTCTTGTGGGTTCCACCTTACCCAATCGTTTTTGCCTGTCTTCAGCATACTCACTGTAAGATCCCTCAAACCAGACCACCTCGCTGTCGCCTTCAAACGCCAGAATATGTGTTGCCAAGCGATCAAGAAACCACCTGTCATGGGAAATGATCATGGAGCTCCCAGCAAAGCTATCAATGGCTGTTTCGAGAGCTCGCAATGTGTCCACATCCAGATCATTTGTGGGCTCATCCAGCAACAACAAATTCCCACTCTGCTTCAGCACCTGAAGCATAAAGCTTGTGTCAGTACATAGCATAAGAAGCAAAACAAGCTGCAAAACCATGCTATGAAAGCCAAGGGCTAATGCACTCCAAACTGTGGTATAAGAAAGACGCTGTAGCATACCACGAGAGGACGACTCAAGCTGCATGGGGCTGCATCATATTGTTGAGTTACTATGTCATGCTTCACCAGAATTGGTAAAGGCTGCAAACTCAAACGCTCTGAGCAGAGCTCACAGCACACCTTTGCAAGCTGAAGTCTGTTACGCTCCCCTCCTGATAAGACTCCTACACTCTTCTGCTGGTCTGCTCCCTTGAAGTTGAACCAGGAGGCATACGCTCGCATGGCAATGCTGCGCCCTCCCAAATCCACCTCCTCAGCACCATCTCCGATTTCATCAATCACGCTCCTGCAATCAACAAGACAGGAGTGACGGTACTGAAAGCAAATGAGGCAGCTTGTGTTGGTGGGAGAAGAAAGGAAAGGGCAAGGACGAGGCAAGTGCAAGGGCAGGGGCAAGGGCAGTGATAAGGGCAAGGGCCAGGGCAAAGGCCAGAGCAAGGGCAGGGGGTCTCCATTCAGGAGAAAGACGGGGGTGGCAGAGGGGAGGGGCGAGATGGTAAGGGCAAAGGAAGGGAAGGGGGAAGGGTAAGGCAGAAGGAAAGAGGAAGGGGAAACAAAGGGGACAAATCGCAAGCGTAAACAAACACAACTACATGTCCACATTTTTTAGGCCTGCCTGGCTCACATCCCTGAGCCATCACCCAAGCTATCATATACTTTGGTAAGCCAAGCCCATGCATGCTGATCATCATGTCACATGCCCACTTATGCAAGCCATGTCACAGACTGGCTTCACAAGTGTGAAGTGCCATTCGCATCCTACGTGCTAAGCCTAGATGGGTAGCGTCAGTGTCTTTGCACTGCTTGATTATAAGGGTTAGACCCCAACTTATGCATGTAATGTTGGGGGCTACCGACCTCTCAGAGTCCAAGGCCTCTCTGGACTGATCCACATACATGGTGCGAACAGTCTTTCCGACTATCAGCTCGCCGCTGTCTGGCTGCTCCTGTCCAACTAGCATCCTGAACAGAGTGGACTTGCCAGCTCCGTTGGCACCAATAATCCCTGCACCACTCAAAACTTTAACAAATCCTTCCATTTCATGTGCCAACCACAATTTGACTATATATTCATCTCAAATACGCAGAATGGGGGATTTGTTATACCCCATACTTTTATAGTTATACGACGTGATACGACTGCTGAATTGCCTTTCAGAAGCTGCTGCACTAGCTTTGCAAGGCGCTTGCCCTGCTTTGGCACCAATGCGTTCCTGTTTTGAGTGTGTTATTGAAGTACCATCTGTGGGCAGCAGCATGGTTCCTGTCAGGCACTTTGCTTCCCTGTGCATTCCAGTGGCAGAGACACACAACACCTCTGCCAAGCAGCGTCACATGTGACCAGAACTTGCATACAACGTCATACATAAACAGCATTTCGAACAGAGGGGCCTTTTATGCTTGTCCCTGTACTGGCAGGGCTGGCTGGAAGCGACATCCCCATCCATAAGCAGCTTCCACACAACACAGTGCACACACTCTGTATGGGCCCGAGGTCCTCAAGCAGGCGCACACTCAGTCCAAGGTACAGACTCAAGTCAGAAAGCAGAGTCGCATCAAGGTACACAGGTACAGAATCACATTATGATACAGACCCAGCGCAGGCTCAAGGCAAGCTGCAGACTCAGTTCAAGGTACAGACCCAGGTTCAGATGCAGACTCACATTGTGATACAGACTCAGATTAGAGTGAACGGTGCGGTGCGTACCTACTACACTACCAGGAGGGACGCTAAAGCTGAGGTCCTTCATCAGCAGTCGGTCTCCATATGACTTGCAGAGTCCGTTGACTTCAACCACCTGGGAGCCCAGCCGGGGAGCCTGGGGAATGGTTATGCTGTCCAACTGAGATGTGCGTGTGTACTCAGCAGCCTGCAGAGTGGAAGTTCATGATTGAGGCAGGCATTTGAATTTGTAATTTGTGTACAGAAAAGTTTGTGCCTTTGGATGAAATCTGAGGTGATGAGGTTGCATGCAAGTCTGCATGACACAGCATTCAGTAACATTGTTGCCACCAGCCATGAAGGCATCAACAGTTCCTCCCTTGTAACCTTGATGGGGAGTTCTGTTCAGCAGTGTCAGCCTGGAAATGCAGACCAGATGAGAGCGCAGAACATTAACAAACGCCCAGTCGTTGTCAGCCAAGAGGACCAAAGGCAGGAATGGAGCAGTCAAGGAGCCAGAGGAGGATGGGAAAGAGGGGAGGTTGCAGGTGCCATACCTGCTGAGCAAGGTCTTCATATCTGCGTAGCCTGGCCTTGCCCTTCTTCTGTTGGCCTTTGGCATTGGAGTTGACCCAGTCCAGCTCAGAGGCGATGCTGCGCTGTAGGTTCACCTGCTGCCTGGTTTCTGTCTGCAGAACAGGCATCACTGATGATTGCAACATCAACACCACCAGCGCTGGCACAACACAAAGGTGCAAAAAGTTCTTGAGTTGCTGGCTGAACTTGATTTCCAATCAATGGGTTGTCTAGTGGCTGGGGTCTGGCAACTGATAATCTAAATTTGGGTTACTTATCATACAGCTTAGCCTGTGTGCCCTGCTTGTGATTCCTGCAAATTGCAACTCTGCATAAAGCTTGGTTTGGGCACAGCATGTGTCCAAAAATGACCAAAGGAAGATGCTTGTCTGTAGCTACCTCAAGGCGCTTGGCTTTAGCCTTCAGCCACTCTGAGTAGTTGCCTTCGAAAGGAATGCCCTGCCCCCGGTCCAGCTCCAAGATCCAGCCTGCTACATTGTCCAGGAAGTAGCGGTCGTGGGTCACCGCCACCACTGTCCCTTTGAACTCTGCAGCAGCAGGACGCTTGCATGAGGATGCATGTTCAATCATGCATCATCACCTTGAATATTTAGGTCAAATGGTGCCACCAGTGTATGCTTGAGCTCGGCGACAGCATGACACTTTCATGCAGGAGCCCATGTAAGCATGCGTCATTACCGCGAAAACACAGGGCAGTTGCTGCCATCAGTGTATGTTTGAGCTCTGCAACAGCGTGACCAACTCATGAAGCAGCACATGTGCAAGCCATTGTTGCGACATACTGCATGCACCACACCTATACACAGGCATGCACAGCATGAGTCAAAGTGACTGTGACTGCCAAGAAAAGCTCCAAACAAGCTGTGGAATCAGCGACTCAGCTGTTGACAGGTGCAGCGCACATGGCAGTCACAATAGGGCCCTGCTTAACATGACTGAGCTTGTTTCACCTGCCAAGAAGCGCTCCAGCCAGGCTACAGAGTCAGCATCCAAATGGTTGGTCGGCTCATCCAGCAACAGCACCTCTGGTCTCTCCAGCAATAGCCGTGCAAGCGCCACTCTTCTTACCTCCCCGCCACTCAAGTTGTCTACTATGCTGTCGCCTGCAAGCATTGCAAGCTGTCGTGGCTGAGTCAAAGCATCACTACGATCGTGTTTGTCTGTGTCATTCCTTGTCTGTTTCATTTTTTGAGGGACTGTGCAATTCAGTCAAATGGCCTAGCTGTCCCCAACAACCCGTGAAAACCCCTGACTGACTGACCAACTACCATCGTAATCCTTGCATGCTCTGACTCTAGCAGTGGCACTGTCTGATGTTCGGTCAGTGTGCAACTGCAGCAGAACATGCCATTGCATTGCGATGCAGTGGTGTTACATGTAATGATGATGATAGCGATTGACGCTAGTCCTCAATGTAGTTGCCGGGTCTAGCACACAGCTTGCAGTGCACACTTCACCTTCACTTGGCATGCGGCATCAACGAGATTGACATTACCATGGAGACCTTCAGGGTTTTGATGACATACATAGTGGGCGTCCACAACAACTTTCATTGCATTGGACCACTGTGAGCAGCGCACCCAGCACTACAAGTGGACACTGCACTTTGTGAAGCTTACAGGGATGCTCAGAACAGATTGTTGTGGAGAGACAAGATTTGCCTTGCTCGTACTAGCTCATCATGAGCTGGAAAGCGCAAACGCTATTACTATTGGTGAGCTTGCCTGGTGGACACCTAAGGGCCTGCATGGCCCTCTCCAGTTGCCTGTCCAGCTCCCAACCCTCAATAGCATCAATTGCACTCTGTAGCTTGTCCATCTTTGTTAGCAGAGCATCGTAGTCATCCCCGCCCTCTGCCATCTTCATGCTCACCTGCACACATGACACATGCATGCTCACTGCTGGAGTCATCTTATCATTGAATCCTAAACATCAACCCTAAAAGACAAATCCTAAACCATAAATCCTAACCCCAAAATGTATATGGTTGCCTGACCGACCATTGAATAGGCAGGTTCTTCAGAACCCTTCTGGTGACATCAACAGCAGCGTGTAGCTTGCCCATCTCTGTCAGCAGCATTACCAAGCCCGCCTGGTAGTGTCACGCTCACCTTTGCATCACCAATGCTTTTGTGCTGTCTGAGACATGCATGACCTGTGCCCGAGACATGAGGCCATTTTCATGTGTCAATATCAGTCTGTGGCTGGACTTTGTGCATGCGCCAGTCGTCATGGTCTCATTCACCACTCACATACACACACACATGATGCAGGATGCAGCACCAACTTGCAAAGCAGGTCTTAGCCATGCAGCTGCTGCTGACATTAATCTTTTGCTTGCATCAGCTGTCACAGCAACAGCAACACCAACAGCAACAGCAACAGCAACAGCAACAGCAACAGCAACAGCAACAGCAACAGCAACAGCAACAGCAACAGCAACAGCAACAGCTACAGCAACAGCTCACCTCTTCAAACTCCGTGAGCATAGCCTTGGTTGGGGCTAGGGCGGGTGCGATGTTCTCCAGCACTGTGCTGTTCATGTCCAGTTTGGGCTCCTGTTGTAGGTACCCAACTTTGATGCCAGGGCTGAGCTGCAGGGTGCCCTCATACTCTTGGTCCTGGCCAGCTAGAATGCGCATTAGGGAACTTTTACCGGCACCTGTGCTGCCAAGTATGTGCCTTGGTCGGGTGGTGTATTGTGGTGTGAGTGCTTTGCAAGAGTGTTGGACTGGACAAGAGGTATTGCCTTGTGGACATGTGCAGAAGGCGGGTTGGCATCGTGCAAATTAGGCTGTGTGGCAAGCTGCCAGTTGACTGCTACAAGTGATGCTATTGTTACGGCAAGTGAGCTGAGGCAAAATGCTTGCAAGCCATTGCGACAGGCAATACGTCACATGCTGCTTTTGGTACTACTGCCAAGCCAGTTCAATTATGTATATAACCAGCATGTCATGTGCTTGTTTGCACTGCACATTCACAAAAGATACCTAAGCTTGTAGTGCATTCGCTGTTAGAATAATACGTATTGACATGTTGGCAGAGGGCATGCATATGCTGCACTTGGTGTGCGCACCGTTCTGTCCCAGGAAGCCAATCTTTGCACCCAAGTACATAGCCACACCCACATTCTTGAGGATTTGTTTGCCATTAGGAGCAATCTTGGTTGCTCTGTCTAATGACAGGATGACATCCCTTGTCTCCTGAGTGTAAGCACCCCTGCATGGTGATGTGTGAGCTCGCGCAATCAATTTGGGCATGAGCATGCAAAGTGGCCTTTGGTAACTCTTTACCCTTCTCGCACGTCTCCTGCACTTTTGTAGTTTGGGTGACCGCCATTCCCACTGGGCTTGCCCTGGCCCTTACCTCCTCCACTCTTGCTGGGAGCACTTTTGTTGCCCTTGGCTCGCTTGGCCGCCCTGCATACCATGTCATTGCCTTAGCACATCTCAACGAAGAGCCCGCGAGGCTTGTCTTGCTGCCAGCAGCGCGATCACTCAGAAGCTTGTCACTCACTTTACGACCGTGAAAGCGCGATGACGAGCTGGCGCCAGGCGAGGATTGAACACGAAGGTTTGACCGCAACCGCACTTGTGCTGGCAGGCGTCTCGCAGAGCCGCGACACCTCTAGAGTTCAGCATAGCACGATAGGTCAAACTACGGCAGCACTTGCCTGTTGGTCGTCACTATTGCCTGTGCAGCTGAACTAATTGCAGGCACGGCTGCTTGTTTGAACCATCATGTCGTTCGCGAAAGAGAGTGGCGAGTCTCGGGAGGCTTGTTATACGCCTGGCAGATGACAGTTTCTTTCTACGAGATTAGTCAAAGGTTGTCACAACAGCACCTGATCAAATTTTGACCAAACAGTTCAACCTGATTGTGCGGTCTCATGTAACATCTGAGTCACCTGATCCTTGGTATCCTGACAGCGTGCTGATGGAACGGCATAAAGTGTGCAAGTAAAGCGCGATTTTACAGAGTTGGGTGACAAGAGCATGACGTCAAGGCCCGCTACCTTTCGCGACCTTTGCTCCTGCCTATCGGAGTTCTTGCAGTATGAGGAGCTCAACCTGACACTGGAGGTGAAGTGCAAAATGTCTCAAGTTGAGACCTTAAGTCTTCTGCAGCACTCATGTTGCTGTTGTTGTGTGTACCCAGGCCTTTACTGCTGAATTAGCAGCAAAACGTGCTCACTCAACAGGCCTGCACCATGAACGAGTTGAGTCAGAGGCTCGGCAAGCACAGGCCCATCTGGTATACATACACTGCCCTGGGCTGTTGCTGCTATTGCTACTCAACCTCCTCACAACCAATTTACCTTTGTCTGCAGCTGAGACACTTTGACCAGGGCAACCGAGAGAGCTTTTTTGGCCTCTGGCAGCATCAAATGCCGATTCAGCTGCAACAGTCAGCCAATGGGCAAAAGGTACCTCACTTCCAGGACCTCTTACAGCTTATTTCGCAGTTGGGTGCTTCACTGATTTTGCCTGGTTGCAGCTTGAGTTCCATGTACAGCTTTACTTTGCCATCTTTCCGGCGCTCATAGGTAAGCCTACAATCACACACCTATCCTGATTAGGCGCATTTGCAATGCTGCAAATCTCAAGCACTATGACAAAGACATGTGCTGCACAGCCTGCAAGCCTGTTCATTCTCCACTCTAACTCACAGCTAACTTGACCTACAGGGCAGTCAGGCCGCCAGGGATTGTTGCAGACCCTGCCAGCCTTCAAACAGTACTTAGACGCCAGTGGGTCTCTGCTAGCTTCAGACCCCAATCTGCTGTCCTATTATGCCCTGCCATATGTGAGGGACCCCCAGAGCCACCCCTCCTTCAGGCACATCTTCACCCCAACCTTTGTATCAGACCTGCGACAGCAGATCGGCAATGCGCTACTTGCAGTGCCCTTTCAGCAGGCCTTACCCAGGTTGTACAGCATGTATGCAGCTGCACAGGCTGCTGCTGCTGATGCTGCTCCTGCAGCAGGACTGCAATTGCCCAACCAAAATCGACAGTCTCCATTTTTGATGAGCTCTGACCCAATGGCCTTGTCACTGAGTGGTGGCAATCATCTACAGCTTCCTTTTGGAGCAGGGCCAGGATCTGCTATAGTGTCTGATGCAGCAAAGGGCAGCAGCAGGCCTAGCAGTGGTGTGCTCAATGGGAGAAGAAATGGCAGCAGTCGGCCCATCAGTGCCTTGCTGAATGGGAGCAAGGAGTTGGCAGGCCTGGTGTCAGCTTCCAAGCCTCGCTATGCTGATCACATGCCAGCTGCTTCTCTGGAGCCCTCAGCTGAAGTCTTGCATGGTCAGAGCTCTGCTTCTCTTTGAGCTTGTTAGCAGCATTCAATCTGGGTGGTTGTTGCACGCACCAGTCATACTAAGTTGTGCTAGTCAATACCATCAGTCACAGCATGGCTTTGCCATGTTATGTGGATTGTAATGTGCCACCTTCTTGCCAGACTGAGAGAGGTGTATGTGAGATGCTGGTGGACACCTGCAGCTGGGTCTGAACCAGTACTTACGTTCACATCTGAGCAAGAAAAAGGTGTTGCACATTGTAGCTTTGCACTTTGAGCCTGCCAAACATCTTCAAAACGAGCCCTGCACCACAGTAGAAATTGTCCAAGTATATTGTGAAAATACCCTCAGCTATAATCACAACAGCCTCAGGCTGCCTGAGTGCTGCTCATGTGGTGCTGTGTCCTGCAGTTGTGCACTCTGAAGCTGCTGAAGGCTTCAGTGCAGAGCCTAGTTTCCTAGAAGATGGCAACAATGCTTCCAGCCTAGCCATTCAGCCGATCATCGTGCCACTCATGACCATCTCACCAGACATGGCATCCGCTGATACACATGCTGTTGGCACATGTACCGTCAGCACTGGGGCAGGGCCGCTTGCACTACCAATGCCTGAGCCTGGACTCAATCTCAAACCTAATGATCAGGGAAGCGGCAGCCAACAATCACAGGGTGTAAGGCCAGTGGGTGTTGACAGTCAGCACAGCGGCAGAGTGTCAGGAGAAACAGCAGCAAGCCAGGCAGCAGCGGTGGCCGACAGTGCAGCCGGCAATGTTTGGATCAGCAGTGCAGCAGGGCCGAGCAGTGATCCCCAGTTGTCAGCGCCGTCCAGGGTTGGCAGCATGTCTAGGGTTTCATCAGGACACAGATTGGTGCCCCCTGCTTCTGATGCTGCAATAGAGACAGCTGAAGACGGCCGAGCAGAGAAGGATGATTCAGCGCATGATAATGTAAGCCACCCCTCTGCAGACAGCCAAACCAGCAGCAGAAGGTTCAGTAGGACTGGCAGCGCAAGGCAGCACCCAGCAAGGAGTCCTGAGCCTGGTGTGTCTGCTGCCACTGCTGGAGTCAGCAATGCATCTGCATCCGATGTGGGAAGGTATGCAACAGAGTCTGCAACTAGCTCTGCAGCATTGGCTGGATCTTGCACAGCAGGGTTTCCAGGCGAGAGCCCTGCAGCGGAGCAGCTTGAAAATTGTGTAGCTGGCGGTCCAATCACTGGCAAGGGCACCCCAGCAGCGGACAGCAATGGCAATGAAACAGGTCTAGTGATGGGCGCTGATTTGGGCAGGCGCTCAAGGGGCAGCAGTGCGGGCAGGGCATCTACAAGCAGCTCCAGACTGCTCAGACAAGACAGCGCTGCAGCTTCAGCTGAGTTCACAGGTGATGCTGCAGCGCCAGCGCCCACAAACAGCAATGCACAGCCTGTTGCAGAGACCCCAGCAGCCTCCATTGATAGAGTAGATGGCATCAGGCAGGATGCAACAGCCAGTGCAGGCAGACAGGGCATTTCAGCACACACGGTGCAATGCAGCAGCGGCGTTTTGGCTCAGAGCCCAGACGAGAGTCAGGGCCTCATAGCATTTGATGCAGAAGGCAGTCGAGGCTGTGTCGGTCCTGATGTTGAAGACAGTCGAAGCCCCAGCCAAAGCCCCATGGGCCCCAGTATAGGAAGCAACCAAGACCTTGCAGGCCTCAGGCCAAAGGCAGCAGCTGACAGCCCTACTATGGGTGACAAGACAGAGGGGAGCATGGTGGGGGCCTCGCTGTCTCAGCTTGGGAAGGAGGGTGGGCAAGGGGTCATCAGACACAGCGTCATACTAACCAGCTTGGATCCTTTGGAGCAGTGGCTGTACACCCAACCTGGCATGCTGCCTGCCTTGGATCATGACAAGATCAAGGCAGACCTTCAGGTGGCTCATGCACTGCCTTCCATGGCAATCCCAAGGCATCAATGTGCTTTTGTGTTTGCTTTCTTGCAGGCCGGCTTGTTCTCTCGCTCAACCACCCGGTCCTTCAATTGCTCGCTCACGTGCTTGCTCACTCGTTCGCTGGTTCACTTGCTCACTGTTTCACTCAATCAATCACTCACTCACTCACTCACTCACTCACTCACTCACTCACTCACTCACTCACTCACTCACTCACTCACTCACTCACTCATTCACACTCTCACCTACCTACTAACT
>JAABUO010002705.1_pt1 | contig 21437 bp, 28 predicted proteins | sample 5559291 | NCBI WGS metagenome assembly JAABUO01 (sample SAMN10711878, study PRJNA513372) | rock metagenome | isolation source: Antarctica rocks | place: Antarctica: Victoria Land, Finger Mt sud
TTGGCGTCGTGTGACAGCTGCTTCCTCACAAAGTATATGCTGTTGCAGGCACTTTGATGTCAGCACAACTGGAATGTTGGAAGAGGTCAAGGAGGGTCTGGCTCTGGCGTTCTTGGAGAAGATGGTGTCTCGAGATGAGCTGTGGATCACAGCCACGGTCAGTGCATACTGTGTTTTGTGTGTTTGGCAACTGCATTCACACACCACACTGCATCTTTTGATTCCCTGTCAACGCACAGACTGTAGAAGTGTGGAACGTGCAACACAGTTTCAATGCTGCTGCCTGTGAGGTTTGACATGTAGTGAGCTTTTGAAAACACGGCACCCGCCGTCGCACTCCATTGTTGAATCACCTATCATGCACTTACTGCATGTCCTTGGAAGGTGCAAGACCTATGATCAAAAGCTGCTGCCTGTATGGTGCAGCACCTACCATTGCACTCCACTGACGCATGTTTGATGTGAGCTTGCTCTTGCAGGTGCGCAACTACTGGGACATTGCCGGCAGTGTGAGGCAGATTTTGAAAGATCTGGCCCTGGATTCATTGAACCTGTTGCTGCTGCCAGCTGACGGAAGCATGGAGACCATCAGGGTGAGCTCAGCTCAATGCAAACTCACAGCTTGAGTCAAATGTAATAGACATTTATACAAGCCAGTACCATGTCTGTCAAGTGAACATGCTCTCCTTTGCACAGGCATGCAACAGCGTTGGTTGCTTGTGCTTGACTGTCGTAGCAGAAACCACCAGTTGTAAGTGCGTGAGGTTGTCAAGCAAGCTGCATGCCATACAATGCTAGCAGATGAGATCCTGCTGGCTTGCAAGCTGAGTTCAAATTTGCAACGTCTGGCACTCTGCATAGCATGTGTCACCAACATCACAGCTTGCACATGTATCATTTTGCTGGACGGACAGACAATGTATTGACTGTGTCACTATGCTGCTGCAGACTCGATGGGAGCAGGTTGAGCAGCTGTACCATGACAACTTGGTAGAGGCTATTGGGCTTCGTGACTGCACTGTCTACCAGCTGCAGCAGCTTATGGCCAGCAGCAAGATTGTGCCATCGGTCATTTCTGTTGAGGTGCACCCATTCTACAAGAATGAGGAGCTTGTGTCTTTCTGCAAGAAGAAGGTAACAGTCACCAGCTCAACAACACTTTTTTTGTAAGCACGTCTGCTGCAGTCTGCTTGGCTACTGTTATCTTGCCTCAGGTTTATATTGCATTATGTTTCTCAAGCACAGTGCTGTGGGTACCTGCTGATGCTCACCAGCCAGATTGTCAGACTCAGCTGGCAAGTCACTCACTGAAAATCTGACGCTTGTCGTTGCACACTGCACTTGACAGATTCTTGCTGCAGAATAATGTGTGCATTGTTGCAGGACATCTTTGTGATCAGCCACTCACCATCTGGCATGGAGACAGGCAAGAGCAAGTCAGAGGAGCGCAGCAAGCTGCTGACTGACCCAGTCGTCACTGGCATTGCATACGAGATCAACAAGGCCAACAAGAAGCTCAACCAGCATCGTCTGCAGGTATGCATCGAGCTTGTTCATGTCCAGTTTTGGCTGCCTCGGTGCAACAGGGCCCTGTCAGAACAGCAATATGCACATGTAGGGCATAGTGTGTGTGCAATGCGCCAGTGCTGGCTAATGATCATCTAATGATCATGTGCATGCCCATTGTTCTCTGATTGCTGGACACCTAGTGGTGGAATGGGAGAGGTAGCAGTGGCTGCTACCCTACTGTCAGCTGTTGAATGCCTAATGTGCAACTGTCGTGTCATGTGTGTGCAGGTGTTGCTGAGGTGGGTATTGCAGTATGGAGTGGCAGCTGTTTGTGAGGCAGCAGGCAAGGAGATTGACCGTGCAAATGTGGGTGTGTTTGAGTGGGAGCTCAAGCCTGCAGATTATAAAAAGCTGTCTGACATTAAGCCAAGTTGATCTTGAATAAATACCTTTTATTTTCGTTTTACTTTCGCATTGTGGTTTTTGTATTTTGGTTTCTTGAGATACTTTCCTCGCTGTGTGCCCAGATATGTCTTGGCACAGCATTCGGCAAATGTCATTGCCTGATGCCATTCCATTGACAAATGGGTTTTGCAATTTGATTGGAATAACTGCAGAGATTGGTTGCATCTAGCACATTATGTGCCACTTTGTAAAGTAGTGCAAGCTGTACAGTGCACTCTGATGGCAGAGAGAGACTGTTGCGGATGGATGCAGCAGTGCAACACGTTCGTTCATCGGGCTCACATGTGAAGGGCATGTGATGTGCAACAGAGCTAGGGAGAACACTGCCTGTCAAACCTGCGCTTTCCAGGTTACTCGCAGCCGCTCGCCTAGTACCTGGGCATACCAGCGCATGGGCGCGCGACAAAAGGACAGGTCTTGTGAGCCATCGTCACATGTGCCACCAGTCCTGGTACTGTATGCTGCCGGTCAAGACATCTATAGCCCGATCAATATTGAGTATTGCAATCAAGTTCACGATGTCGCACGTTCACCGGCGAAGGTCACAGCGGACCGTGTAACAAGTGCCTGATCTGACTGCATCTCGGGTTTCGATCAGAGCAAGTTGCGACTCGCTTTAGCAACTTGCACGGACAGAAATCTGGGTTGCAACTGAGGGCAGCAGATATGGGCAGTCACTCGTTCCAAACACCCGCCAAGCTGATAGAGCCCGGGTTGACTGTCTTCAGTGCTGCAGAGATCCGTGTTGTAAGTTCTTGTCGTCGCAATGCTGTCCACAGCAAACAGGCCACAGCAAACAGGCAATAATAGTCTGCCCTGCTAATCCATGCTTGCAACGTCTGCAAGTTGCAAGTAGCAGCAACATGGTCAAGCAACCGGCAGTGCTGACTTGTGCAGGCAGTGGTGCCCATTGGTTCTATTCCTGAAGAAGTATTGCAGCGGTATGTGAGCTTGATTGCAACTCACAAGCAGGTAAGTTGTTGCTGCTACTACAAATTCTTCAAGCAGCCTTTGCCCTCAATATCCTACATAGCATATACAGCAATCAATAACACAGTCTCTGTCAAAATCAAACCGCACTGCAGGTAGAACTGTCCAGCTTCCAATCAATTGTGCAGACACAATCTAAAAGCCCGCTGAAATCTTTCCCATGGAAGACAGGCGCCATGCACTTTCGCTTTCTGCCTGTAAGGCCTCCTGCATGACAGCAATTTCTGCTGCTTTGTTGCAACATGTTGGTCTTTTCTGTTCACTGCTTGCTCAAACACAGCAGACACAACAGATACCACCCTGGCATCTAAAATGTAGATGCAAGCAACCCGGCTCATCCATTCTGCCCTGCTGTCATTGTCCGTGAACAATGTTGATTTCGGCTAGATTGTCTAGCTAACACGCAATTGCATCAGTCTAGAATGCACATGCAGACAAAGCTAACTATTTGACAGACCAACAGTGCAAAGCTGTGTATAGGAGGAAATGGCAACAAAGGCTAGCCCATTGGCATCCCTACATGTGCATCGCAGAGTGCTGGGAGTGATCGGCATCTTACATTGCCCAGCAGCCAAGGATTTTGAAAAGGCCTATAGCCACTTTCAGCAGCTCTGCAGGTGTGCTCAATGCACCACGGCATGCAAGTTTTCCAACTTTGCTTGCCACAACGTGAAACTTGGTCCAGCCTGTGTTGCATGTACTGCATCATGTGTCTCATCATGTGCTTCATGCCAGAAGGCATGGTCTTCTCAGCACTGCTTTGTGTCCATTTACAGCTTGAGTTAGTAGCATGGCCATTGAACGCTGCTCAAGGTATATGCAGCTTGACATTTGCGGGTGTATGTAGCATGGCAGTGCAATGCTGGCTTCCTCATTTGCAGCTGCACAGCATGGTCTTGTTGGCACTGTAACCATTCATGCTGATTAGAGCACATCTTGCTTTCACAGCTTGAAGCACAACCACAGCCTCCATGTTGTTTGCTGTCAGCTTTGCAATTGCCTGTGGCATTTCTTTGACACTTCAGTGTTGCTGCTGATAGAAGTGTCGTGTGCATTTGTGCTTGCAGGGCATTTCCTGAGGCTTTCACACTGAGATGCTTTGCCTTTGAACCTAGTGATGAGCAGGTGGATTCCAGTACTTCTAGGAAAGACAATATGGTCATGTTCCCACCTGTAACAACAGGTGCGCCATCACCCAACCAAGCGGTTCTGCCAATGCATTCAAAATCTGATAGCAAAAAGCAGTCTCTGTGACGCTGCTTGTCTGGAAGCTCCACTGAGCACTGATCGTGGGGGCAAGCTCAACTTTGCTAGCCAGGGGCCAAATCAATACATGCTGAGGCTAGTTTGGTCTTCTGTCTGGTGCTTGATTGCAAGTGCAGCCTACTTTGCTTGTGCCAAGATCAGGGGCCTAGGACCTCATACAGGGAGCTACTCAGGACTGTGTGTACCTGACTTTAAGGGAAGACATGTAATGAATGCATGCATGAAAAAAAGAATGAATGAACAAACAAATGAGTGAGTGAATGAGCGAGTGGGTGAATGAATGAATGAATGGATGAATGAATGAATGGGACCAACAGTCTGCTATTAAGGCAGATGCCAGCTACTTGGGTCATTCTGCAGCAGACGTTTCAAAGCATCATGACCGCATTCTGCTTGCCCTTTCTCGCATCGTCCCTGTGTCACAAAATGCTTTTTCTCTGCAGGTGGTGTGGAAGTGCTGGTGGGCCATTCCGAGGTGGTCATGTGTGACTTTGCCGCCTGCCTTCTTGCTGAGCTGGAGCGCTGGATGCTAAACGCAAGCCCAGCCATGATTGATCTCAACAGCTTCGCAGACACATCTGACTACTTCACAGCCCCTACGTCAGCACTAGAGGAGGTGTCAAAACGTCTCTACACTGATGAGGTGCAACTCCACTCATGCATGACTGCATGTATCAACACGAGGCATCAGTCAGCATGGCAGCATGGGCTAGCCATGATCTCCATGTGTGGAGGTACAACACAGGGAAAGCCACGTGTGTGATGCAAAAGTTTCCCCTGGACATGCAAGGGGCCACGAGCAGCTCTGACTGTCCCAGACATGCCATGCAGATGCACTGAACTTGTCAGCTAGTGCTTCTGTTCAGCTGAAAGAGAAAAAATATCCAAAAGTGTTGCTCAAAATATGTCTTCTGATGGCCATGATGTGGCCAGCAACATAGACCCCATCTGCTGCATCCAGCTCGATGTTTAGATGATACTGTCCCCAACACCTGCTGACTGGATGACTGTTGCTGTCTTGCTCTTCATCTCGTGTTCCTTGTGATCTTCACAGGTCAGAATATGTGATCAGCACTGTTTCCTGTACAACTGAGTTTACCAACCCACTGTGAGAGTGCTCCTGTTCAGGAGCTTGTGCGCAAGAAGAGGTATGGCAGGCTGCAAAAAGCTTTGGCCGACATCAGTTTGCTGGCTGGATCACCAGCAGACGCTCAGGATCACTACACCACGGCTGCTGAGCTGTGCCGAGTCTCCAACGACTGGCTGTGGACTGCTGCAGCGCTGCAGGGCTTGGCCAATGCCAAGGTCATCTTCCTCCTCCTTCCTTTAATTTCTGTCTGCATGTATCTGTCTGTCTGTCTGTGTGTGTATCTCTGTCTGTGTGTGTGTCTGTGCGTGTGTCTGTGCCTGTGTCTGTCCTCCCTCTTTCTGTCCAGGTGTTTGTTTCACCTGACAGCCGGCCACGCGGCGCTTTGGTGGTGTTCTGACAACATGGGACTTTGTCTGCAAGCAAGGGTGGGCTTGAACCCTTCTCCAACTGATGGTTCTGCACATGGCATCTGCTCACATCATTACCTTCACTGCTGTTGGCCGTGTCACAATCACCTGACAGGCTGTCTGGTGTCATGATGTCTGGTGCAGCCCAGCAGAGGCACCAAAACCAATGGGCAGGGAGTGCCATGTCATCAGAGAGTGTGTTTTCAGAGAGGTGCATGCGGGCCGTGCAGGTGCTGGAAGCCTGCTTGAGCACAGGAGCCATGCGCAACACCAGAGTGCCTACTCTGCCCAAGAGCCCCTTGTCCCCGGACAAGCGCATTGCTCGCCTGCAAGCAGAGGACACTTCCTCGGCAACTTCCTCGGCAGCTTCCAGGGGCAGCTCACACTTCGGCGGCCATCAGTTCTGGGGAGCCCTCCAAAACGCTGGCCTGGAACGGGAGGTGTGGTACCCACTTCAGCATTTGCAGAACTCAGATCAGAACTCAAATCTGAACGCTCATTGTAACCTTGTGCACAGATTGAGGCATAGCACTTGTAATGCTAGCTGTGTCTTTAGCTTGTTTGATTGTCAGGTTCCACAGGCATCAGCTGTCATGCAGTGATCATCCCCTTGAGCACTCCTCACAGTCTTCACTGAATCCAACAATGCGCGTTGCATTGAGGTTGTCTGTAAAAAGACGCTGCACAGGTCAACACAGCATGACCTGCTTCAGCAGCATTGCAGCCATGGTCTTGTCACACCAATCCCCAACTGTTTGTGCATCTACAGTGGACTGCAACATGTTGTCAGCCCAACAGAAGCCAGCCTCGTCACAATGGTGCTGCAGCAAGCTCTTGTCTGCTCAATTTCTGAAGCCAACATGTCTGCTTCTGCCACATGCCAACCCAATTGCGCAGACGACAAGGTGTCTCAGGAGAACAGCATCGTGCCGGCAACATGTGGCCCGGCTAGATTGCAGAGAGAACAAAAGTGCAGCTGCTTCTGACTGCAGCATGGGTTGCAGGTGCGCGCCACGATGATGGAGGCCAAGGCTGCTGCCAAGCGTAAGGGAGCCTTTGTGATGATGGTGGAGCAGGATCTCATGCTGGCACGCTTCCTGGCAGGCCTATACAGCCACAAGGTGATTGCTGTACCATTCTTGACTGCAACCGTCCTTCTGCTCCGCCTTTTGTACACACTGGTGACTGTGGTGGTTTGCTTCACCGTCTGTTCACCAAGTAGCAGCTGTCCAACAAGCAGGCAGCGGCTGAGACACTCTGTCCTGGGTGGACAAGCTGCTTCTCTGGGGGATTGTCAAAACATGGCTCAAAGCTTTCTAGCAGGCTCTACAAGCAGACAAGCTGCTTTTTAGGAGATTGTCATGTTAGATAAAAGCTTTCCCCCGGGGTCTACAAGCACAGCACTGAGATAGTCTTTGATGGAGGTTGCTTGTCATTAGAGGGTGCTGATCATTGCCACCCTAAAGGTTGCCTGTCACTTTTGACTTGAGTGCCACGATGACTAAGCCTCTGCCTGCATGCAGACCCACGGTCTCAACCTGCTTGGCATACATCTTTGAAACAGTACTGTTACGCAAGCACAGCACATCAGCGTCAAGCAGCAGCTTTGAGTGCATCAAATGCAGTAATAAGAACACCAAATTGATGCAATTGCAAAATAAGAACAATGCTATGAAAAAGATGAGTATATCAGTGATGATATCAGTGCTTTTCAATAAGAGTGGCAGGTGCGGTGCAGGCCAGAAGGGAGGTGAGTGAGCTGGTGAGCAGCATGGTAGAGGCCGGTGGAGCCTTACCCCTGCCAGAAGACCGCTTACTCACTATCATGGAGGCTGCTCAGGTGCTCCCGTGCCATTCCCCTGTTCCTGTTGCTGTTACTGATACTGTTACTTGTGTCGTCCCAAGGCAGGTACCTCACTTGCTTGAGAACAAGACATTATCAACAGGATTTTGTTAATGTCATTTCATCCGGTATTGCCAGATGAAAAAACAATCTTGGAAGCAGTGGTTGTTGGGCTTGGCAACAGGCTTGCTCAGCCAAGTCACCAAAAGTCCTGTACCAAGGTGATGACGCTGACCACTGCCAGTCCCCTCTTGCTGTCACTTTTACCAGTGTCATCAAGAGGCAGGTGCATGAGTTCACTCAACAAGACTTCCTGGAAGCTATGATCGACAGGCTTCGTATCAGGCTTGCTCGGCCATGTCATCAAGACGACTACACCATAGTGATGACAGTGACCATTGCTCACACTTGATCCCCTGCTGTCCTCATAATGAGTTCATAATGAGAGTCTCGGAAGCGAAACCAGAACTGGGAAACAATGTCACAAGCACAGGTTAGATACTGAGCAGAATGTGACTGAGGAGAGTATAACATCAAAGGCATAGGTTGCCGGACGCTGCCTGCATGATTTTCCTGACATTGAGGGTGCAAGAAAGCTGTTTGGGGTGGTACAGGTGATTGGGCTGGTGGGGTCCTCGCGCAAGCGCACGCTGATGCTGTGGCAGGCTGTGGAGTTGTCTCGCATGATGCAGAGGCCTGACCTAGCCACCCTGCAGATTGCCCGAAAGGCCCTGGAACCCCCTGATGACCCCCTAGAACAGGTCTGCCACCCCTAACACGCCCCTCCCTGCCATGCACCACGATTCTACCCCTGGTGCACACTCACTGGACAGGAACCTGATAGATCATATATACTTTACAGTCATTTGCTGTTCTTTGAATCAGGTGCTTGACCTTTCTGTCCCCTCCAATACCATATCAGTTATTCCAGAACAGGCCTACGACCCGTAGATCAGGAGTTTTGCCTTCTGCTCTATGCAAAACCCTAACATCTTCCTCAAACCAGGTCTGTGACCTGTAGATCAGGTGTGTCACCATTCTGTACTCTCCAGAACTGTGCCACTTTCCTCCAAACAAGCCTATCATGCCTCCCTCACCCCCCCGCCGACCCCTCCCATACACTATGCTGATGTTGCATGACAGACCTCATCACACCGTCATGTCACATGCATTCCTGCCTTGCTGTGCTATGCTGTCTTGCATGCAATTTGCCCTCTTTATGTTACGCTGAGCCTTTGTTGACATCTGATCAACCACTGCCGGAATGCATCAGCTGGCAGTCCCTTGTATTGTGGCATCCCCTTCACGCCACCAGGCTGCACAGCAGTGCAATGACGGCATGGCATGCCATCAGGCACTACTGCACTGCTGTGCAGCCTGGTGGCATGCCATCAGCTTCAACTGCACCATGCACGTATGTACGCAAGGCTGACAGTGCAGGATACAGAGAACCAGGGGTGGCAGAAGGCCGGCCCAGTACAGTCAGGGGTGCCCCGCCACTGGGGCTCAGTGCGCTGTGGCTGCATAGAGGGGGTCCTGGCTACTGCCATACTGGCTGGCCAGCATCCTGATGTCTGGGATGCTGCTGGCCTGCTGCTTAGGGAGCACTACAAGTAGGCCTTACCTCTGCTGTTTGTTGTCGACATTCACAGCATCATTCTTGCAGCTGTCTCGCTGTCTGTAACTATAAGCTGCAACTATAAGCTGTAAGCTGTAATGGTGACCTGAAGGATGACTTGCCGGCTGTGGTACAAGAGATAGGTTTTGGTGCTGAATGCCCAGTGTCATGATAAGATTTGACAGAATTGTGCAAGTCTGGCGTCTAATCATTTGCCAGAGGCAAATCAAATGGAGATGTTGACTTTGCAGAAGACTATTCACTTTTTGTCAACCCTGTTGAAAGTCAAGTGTGTGCAGGGAGCTGCCAACAGCTCGCCAAGTGTCGCTTCTGGAGACGCTGGCTGCAGCGGCTTCACAGATGGCACAGACGGACAAGGCGCGGCCGGGTGCTGGGCCCCCTCCCTTGCTGTTCCTGCAGCGTGCTTTGCCCCCTGCTGAGCATCTCAGGCCGCAGCATCTCAACCTTTTTGTTGCCAAGACCCCTGCTGAGTCAGCCATTGGTGAGTCCTGCTGACTGTACCATGCTGACTGTACAGTGCTGACTACATCGGCCTTTTTGCAACCACCTTTTGGGGTGGCTGCCAGATTTCTACCTGCCACTGAGCCTACACAGCTGAAAGCTGCGCAGCCAGCATCAAAGTCCACATTTCAGTGGAATGTCACATGAGCAGTCTGCGTGGGTCAGACATCACTATCATCCTCAACATAATTGTCCCTTAGTGCCCTCATGGCTGGGGCCAGCTTCCCTCTAGGGATGCGCAGTATCTGCCGGAACATGGACAAAGCTTCTCTGGGATACAGCTTGCTCATGTTTGTGCAGGCTATGAAAACCCAATTTCCCTGGTACAGGTACTCGTAAAGATGGGAGCCTGCAGGAGTGACACCACTGTGCAGTCTTGCTAGTCTGGCTTGTTGACATCTCTGTTGACATTGTGTCTGCTCTGCTCCGTCACTGGTGAGATGGATCAACTGACAGGTCTCAGAGTATATACTCACAAGCCACAAAGGTATACATCTTGAACAGATCAGTGGTCGGTGTGGCAAGTGTTGCATGAAGCGACTGGTAGGCCGGCACTGGCAGCTGGCTATCTGTGTTTGCAGGAACCAAGAGCCCCTTCATCTTCAACGCGTTTGCGGCCAGGGAAGAGCAGGCCCGACCCCGCCCCCAGGAGGGCCCTGCCGAGTGGGTCTGTGGGGAGACCGCCTCTGTGGACATCCTCATCCAGAACCCCACATCAGTCACTCTTAGGGTATGTATGTACCATGTTCAATGTGCTGCTTTGTAAGACTCATGTACTTGTGTGCTGCTGTCTGAGGTTCTCCTGTTCATGTGTACATCAAAATGCATCGTCTTGCAGATGTACGCATGACAGTTTTGTCTTTTGTGCAACTTTTGGAGTACACAATCTTTGCCTGTGTATGTTCTGGATCACTCTGGCGGATCAGTCTAGCTCCAATATCCAATGTGAACTGATAAGGGTAACTGGTTGTCATTTACACCCTGCCTGTTTCCCTCTTGGTGAGATGTGTGTGCACGTGTGTCTGCAGATTGAGCGAATGACGCTGGAAGCAGAGCACACGGAAGATCCAACTGTGGCGCCTGTCGATCACCACCCTCCCTCACAGACCCCCCCAGCCTGGCGGGGTCACCCAGTGCAGATGCAGCTGCCCCCAAAGACGGGGCCTGTGAAGGTGACCCTGTCTGGGGTACCCCTTGTGAAGGGCTTCTTCATCATGACTGGTTGTAGGATGACATTCCTTGGAGTCACTTGGCTGCAGCATTGGAGCCACAAGCCACTCACCTTTGGTATGCTATCACTGTATCAAAAAGATGTACTCTGTCACTTATTGTCATTGTATGGTAGTCCAAATATAGCCATGTGATATGCCAGTGAGCGTCTTGGTGTGTCCATGACCAACCGCAGCCAGCGTAATATTGTAAAATATGAGTTTTGTGACGCTCATTGGTGTGCTACACCAGAGTCACGTCCAAGCACTTGGTAGCAAAGCTTTCTTCAGAGCTTATAACTTCAAAACCATTTTACTTTTGTTGTTTTATGTAACAAACACACCAAAACCAAACAAAAACAAGTCAGGCTGTTGGCAAGCATTGCATACATCGGCTTTCCTTGACCAGCTGGAGGTGTGACTCTGCATTTAGGAGCATGGCATGCACTGTGCAGTCCACCTCTGCGATTGTGATCACACTGAATACTCAATGCACACTGAGGAACATGAGTCTTGTCATTCCAGATGTCAGCTGTGTGGTGGCCTTGCCTGCATGTGAGCATCGAGCCATTCTGTCAAGTATCAAATTTGTGTGGCAGCTGTAGGCAACTGGATTATGATGAAGACCTATGCAGCAGGTGCAGGCAATCTGATGATCACGCAATATGCTGTAATGAAGGAGTGTGTGCTGTACCTTCCTCGGGGCTGCCACTATGATAGGCAGACACTCTTTCTTTCTCTTTTCTGTGCTGTAATTTGCTCTGCATGTGACAGCAATTAGGTTTTTTGGTTGGCACAGGCAAACAGCTGCAGATGAACCGCATGGGCGTGCCGCATGAAGAGGAAGGGGGTGGAGCTGAAACACGCGTGAATGTGGTGCCCGAGCTGCCACTGTTGGAGGCACGCCTTGACGCACCTTCCCTAAGAACCTCAGACGCCGAGCAAACTCAGGTGAGCCAGTCAATCAGGACTCATGTGAGCCAGTCAATCAAGACTCAGGTGAGCCAGTCAATCAAGACTCAGGTGAGCCAGTCAGTCAAGACTCAGGTGAGCCAGTCAATCAAGACTCAGGTGAGCCAGTGAATCATGACGAGATTGCTGCAGCAACTCAAAGGATGCAGCTTGGACATGCGTGTCAACTTGGGTTTCTCTGTCTTCATCTCCATCAGCCCTGCATGTGGCTCATCACCAGCTCAAGTGCAGTGCATGATCACATGCACCAAGACTTGCAGCAATCAAAATGTATAGATGTCCAATATTCAAACTGAACAGCGAAAAAGTAAAACAAATGTCACTGCGAAACTCTTTCTTCACAGAAAGATAGTCTTGGTAGTACCCTCAGTGGATCATCCAGAGGCTGACGTGATGCAGAGCAGCATGCTTCAGAGCACTGGGCGCTCTGAACTACAGCAGAATCAGACCCAGAGTCAGGACAAGGGGGCAGACGCAAAGGCAGTGCAGCACAAGACAGTTGTAGCTCTGAAGGGCCAGCTGCTGCATTGGCGCCTGCTGGTGGCCAACTCAGGTCAGCTCTGTCTCACTGTACCTGTCATGATGCATAGAACAGAATGCTCTGGTGAGACAAGACTTTGCTCTGCATATCTCTAGCTCATCATGAGCCAGAACGCGTAAGCATTGGTATTATTGTTAATGATTATTGTTCTTATTGTTATCATTGTCATTATCATCATCATTATCATTATTATGATTATTAGTACGTTTTGTTTTCCATACAGAGGTGTGGACTGTACCAGACTCTTGCCATCAGACTTTGTGTGTTCATGAGCTTTGGGCTGCAGGACATTGTGCAGTCTGCACTTTGATTGGCGTGGGACTTTCATTACTGTACTTGCTTGCTTACTGAACTGTTATGATCAAGACCGCTTGCATCACTTGTTCAGTTGCACCTGGCAAGCCATGCCCCCTTGTGCATGATCTGGCCTCCTGCCGCTGTGACCTTGTAATGTTCCCCAGAAGAGCCTCCCTGTCTTCCTTGTCTACTCTTTTGGTAATGTTCCCCAGAAGAGCTATGTCTACCGTGTCTACTCTTCCTGTCTCGGCCTCTGCTTTTGCTCCTCTGTGTGCCCCTCGTCAAGAATTCGCCTGCTGTCAGCATATGGCTGCCCGCATTTGCTCTCTCACCTATTTGACTCGGCCGCCAGCATATCAGCTGGCCAGGCAAGCTGATCATCCAAGCTTCCTGTTCAAACTGACTGGGCAAGCTGGCTGTTCAAGCTGACTGTGCAAGCTGACTGGGCAAGCTGTCATCCAAACTGACTGGGCAAGCTGACTGATCAAGCTGACTGTGCAAGTTGAGCAAACAAGCTCGCCATGCTTCCCAGCTGCTTGCAATTCATGCATGCACTGCCTGCAGGCAAGCTCCCAGTCACCGGGGCAGTACTCACCGGCAACCAACTTGCCAGGGCAGACAAGCAGCAAAGCATCACAGATGAGTCTGCCAGCATCAAGCCTCAGGTGAGCCCTGGCTCATTGCATGCATCTTCACAGCATGACAGCTACTGACTTGCGTCGCATGCACCTCATGCCTGTTGGCTAAGCCCTCGTTCTTCCTATCATTATTGTTGTTTTTTTTCTTCATTACTATTATGATTTTTGGTGCTGTATTGTTATATGAAGAGCTGGTCCAGTGGTGGGCGGTGTTGCTTTTTGGTTGGACTTTCTAAGGAGTCTAGGTGCTGAGCAACAGCCACATCCAGACACTTATTTCCGGCGCGTGCATTTTGGACAAGTCAACAGGAGTGCCCTGGGCAACCTTGCAACCACAGCTGCCTTTTGTAGTCATGGTCCCTGTCATCATGACTGCAAGGCAGCAACACTCCTGGCTGTGCGCACTGTGTTGTTGATCCTTTGTGCGCAGATTGTGTCAAGCAGGTGGATAAAGCTTGCCGCAAGCATTGCAATCAATTCTCTTGTCTTAAATCACATCGTGGTCATGCTTGGAATCTGCGTTTCACTGAGACCGAGTCATTGGTGACACTCTTTGGCAACAGGCATGCAAGCAAATGCCTGCAGCGCTCATTAAGCAAAGAAGTCATATCAATGATGTAACCAGACAGAGTGAGCGGCCATGCATTGAGGAAGGGCAGTGCGTGACCTGTCCAGCTTGTATCATGCAGACTGCAATGTTCAGTGCGACACATTGGGTGCAGATAGCAGGGCTGCAAATTGTGGTGGATCAGGAGGCAGTCACAAGGGCCCTGCCCCTGGTTTCTGGCACTCGCATGACCCTACCCCTCATGCTGCACGCCCCTCAGGTAGCCCCAACCTGCACTGCACATCTTGTGCAACTGTACCAGACTGCCTTTTGTCTACTGCGCATGCCTACCAATGTCTACATGCCGCTTTGCCTGCAGCTGCTGACTCTCAACCTCCGTGCGCTTTCGCTGTAATGCTCATGGTGATATTGGCAGCAGTATCTGCAGGCATATCTTTCTGAACTCAAAATCTGCATGACATATGGTGTGCATCACATCACTTGACTTACGCCAGGCAGAGCCCAGTGTACCTGCAACCATGTCTGCAATGCTGGGCTATCCAATACAGACGAGTCAAGCTGTGAGCCACTGCAAAGCCATGGTTGACTGTCAGCACAATTTGCATTGCTGTCGACGTACTTCACAGGTAGCCAGACGCATGGGCCAAGGCCAACATGATGCTAGGTTGTTACGCTGCTGAGTAGTGTCGTGCAAAATTGTCGTGAGAGTCAGCCCCATGTGACAGGCCTCTGCTCACGGAGCAGATGAAGAAGCATCACTGCAGCTGAAGCTGGAGTACATCAGCGGTCCAGAGATGCCTGAGGAGGGGCCTGGGGAGCCTAAAGTGGGGCGCCACCTCCTCATCCCCATGCGCCTACATCTGGTGCCATCCCTGCAGGTGATTTTGTCACACTTTGAACTAGATGGTGCCCCAGCAGGGATGACTAGGCCTTAGCCAGCATGCACAGGCAGAATGGCCCAGTGGTCCTTCCAGGTCTGTCTATGGCAGTACTGGCAGGCTGTGCAGCTACCAATTGTGGTTTCAGCATTCTTCCTGAGACAGGATCTGAGGCTTGACTTGGCATATGCAGTGGGCATCTGTCTCAGCGTCAGCTGCAGTGATCTGATTCCGTGAATGATCTGTGATCAGTGGCAGTGACAGTAACTTGTTTGTGATCAGTGACAGTGATAGAGACTTATGTGTGATCAGTGGCAGTGACAGAGACTTATGTGAGCCCTGAATGCAGGTCAACAGCATCTCCTTTTTTGAGCACGATGTCCTGGAGGGCGGTGGAGAGACTTCCGGAAGAAGTGATGCAGCAGCCGCTGAAAGGCTGCGTCGTCAGTGTGTGATGGAGGCGGAAGTGACCAACCGCACAGACGGACCTTTGCAGGTGTTCATCTGCGCGCACTTTTGCCTGCTCTCAATTTTAGCTCCTCAAGTGTCGCTTCCTGTTGCTCCTCCAAAACAGCACAGATGCATCCATGTTGACATTTGCTGTCCACTCTGTTTTCTTGTAGGGCAATCATCTGTCAAGGCCTGTCAGGATCTACACAATATACAATACACAATACGATGCAATATACAGCATACAACACAATATGCACTATACAGTACAATGTACAATGTACAGAACAATATACAATAATGAACATACAGGTGTTTGAGGCAGTCTTGTGCAGATGTGGCTGCCAGCGGCAACAAAGCTGTCTAAGTTGCATGGCCCTGGGCAACCATGTTTAGGGTCTAGGGTGTATGCTCCAGAGTTTCAGTTGTTCCAACTCACAATCACAACTCAGCATGGGTTGTCTGGTTTGGAAGTTGCAAGGTCAGCTTGGGGGTGCAGGTGTGGGTGGGCCGGCAGATGGGGGCCGACCCCAATGACCCCACCTGGCAAGAGCTGACTCGCATTCACAGATCAAGCTCAGCCGCCCCTTCTGACCATGATGAGCTGGGAGGCTCTCGGACACTCAGGCCTCGCCAGCGAGTCACCCTCACAACTGTCCTGGACCTGCCATCAGGTGAAGGGCTCTCACTGTTCATTTTCTTGAGTTAGGCATGGCGACTGCAATCAGGCTACATTATCATGATGCCCAAATTTTGATAGTGCAAGTCGATTTGCTGCTCTCGTAGTATCATGAAAAGTTGTGTCTGTCTGTGTAGGTGTCTCTCAGTCTGTCTGTCTGGGTGTGTCTCAGTCTAGCTGTCTGTGAGGCTTGTTGTTCAATGAGTGCAGTCTGCCATTGCTCGAGTGGGACATGGCAGTCACTTGCTTACTAGCAACATCATGTGCACTTGTCAAACCTGTTTGCTCAACTGACTGTTGAGCAGCATTGAACAGCTTTTGCGCTGTTACAAAGGTCCCACACATCTGTCTTTGCTTGCGAACAGGTTCCCAGCCAGCTTGTGAGTGTCAACAGCTGCATCACAGCGTTGACTGCATACATGTTCGTGAGATACCTTTGACTGCTGCTGGAAGTGCTTCAAATTTACAGACAGATGCATGGCAGCATGCAAAGGCCAAACGCAGCAGATGGGTGTTAACAGCTTGCTTCCGTTTGAGTGCAGAGGCTGTTGCGGCAGCTGCAATGACTCCGCCAGAGGCAGCAGCACTGCCCGGCGGTTCAGCAGCTCAGCGGGAGAATTTGAAGAAGGCTCAGCAGAAACAGCGGGAAGGCGCCATTTGGCGCCAAACCGCCAGCTGCATATGTGCCAACCTATCAGTGTATTGGCGCCGGGAGGGGGCTGACTTTCCTTCCACGCCAACAGCAGGTTTGCACACGTTGTCTCTGCGTTCATGCATCTTGATAGGATTTACCATCCTCAGTAGACATGAACACGGCGCAGCAGCTGGGCTGCTGCAGGGCAAGAATGCTGTTACATGCATCGTACCTGTGTGAGTGTGCGTGTCTGATGCCAAACACAGCTTGAACTTGCTTTGGAAATTGTTGTTGTCAGCTGCTTTGGTAGTACCAAATCAGGGGCTCAAGATACAGAGCATGTAAAGCCAAGCTTGTGAGTTGACGGCATCCAGAGCACTTGCCAGGATCCTGACAACATCTTGCCTGAGCCCAACTGCATTTTGGCAGGAGCAACACAGGCGCCGCAAGCTGCCATTGGTGCTCTGCGTTTTCACCCTGATACCCTTCAGCGAGCCCTGGCAGACCAGGCCCTGGGCTTGATACTGCCGCCCGCCCTCCACATATCCTTCCAACCCCCACACCAGCCTCACCAGCTCAGCTCCACACAGCCAAGCGCAAGTCAGGAGCCAGCGTCCCAGCCCCAAAGCAACGCAGAGTCAGGTCAACCCCAACAGCATCCCCAGCTGTCGTCATTGTCCAGGCAGCAGTCCAGTCAGCAGGGGAGTCAGCAGTATAGTCCGCAGTTGAGTCAGCAGCTGAGTCAGCAGGCAATCAGTGAGTCCCGGCAGGGCCCTCAATGGCGGAGGCTGTCTGGCGGGCCTGAGGGGGCGGGATTTGGGGGTAACAGGGGAAGCATCTGGGCTATGGTTGCTTCTGTTGGTTCCCTTGTGCCCCTTAGCATGCAGGTAAGTCGCATTTCATGCTCAACTTGCCTTGTTGGTGCGTCCCTACTCAGAGCATTGAGGTGTGCAGTAAAGGGAGCGCTGGCAAGCTTGACTGTATGTGCAGACATGATGCCACTACTACATGTTTTCCAGTATTCGTTGGTGGGGGATTGCGTCTGTCCCTGGCCTGACCTAGCAAAATTGATGGGCGCAGATTGAGAACAGGAGTGATGAGGAGCGGGTGGTGGGAGCATCGCTAGCATGCCATGGTAGCAGCAGCTTGAGCAGCAGCCGCGACAGGCCCCTGGAAGACCTCAACGTCATGTTTGCTGGTGCCTTCTCAGGCAAGCGTGCCCACCCATTGCTCCCTTCTGCAGAACTCTGGCTTTCCTCCTCTGCATGCTGCTTCTAGACATCTTTATCATTTTTGCATGCTGGCTCTGCTGGAACAAACGTCTTTGATGTATCTGCCCCTCTCCCTGCAGGCTGGTGTTGATTTGTTCATTGCTATTTCTCATTCTTGTTGTGCTTGCTGCCACACATTGCATCTGCTGACAGGGAGGTCCCGTCTGCTTCAGCAGTGTTGACATTATGTAACATATAAGCCTCTCTGCACAGAGTTTCAGCATAAGTTCGGTCACAATGCCTATCACTGTTGAGCGTGATATTTCCAATCAACCCACCATGCCTGACATGCCTGTACAGCATTACTCACTCTTGTGCAGTTGTAGCCGAAGTGACTCGTTTGATTGGACGCAGGTCTGCAACTGAAGATACAATCTCAAAGCACACTGCAGCATCCTGTATCCCTATGCTTCTTGTCACCAGGCATATACTCCTTGTACGCTTATGATGTGCACCAGCTGTCAGACCATGCCAAGCCTTCAGAGGAGCCAACGCAGCAGTCAGCTGACATGCCATCACATACCAGTAGTTTAGGTGTCACTGCTGTCAATGCAGCGTACTTTTTGGTTGAATAGCTCCTACCAGAAGTAACAGCTTGAGCGTAGAACAAGATGTGGCTGTGATTTCAGCTCCAACACAAATAAAATTGGTGTCACAAACTGTGTAAGGTTTATAGCACTGCTTGCGTATGAGTGAGGCGCGGCACGTATTTCAAAACTTATGCAGACAACTGCTGCATGAAACAGTATGGCAAGGATGAGAAGCAGGCTCAGGATCTTTGCTTTGAACTGACACAGAACTTGCCAAGGCGTTCGGTCTGTCAAACAAGCATTTGTGCAATACGTAATATTGGCCATGAACGATGATGAGATTTACAAGGACCACATAGGAACCAGAACAGCTACATGCTTTATTTGTCACTGCTCAAGCTTGTTGCCTATGTTTGTCTTTGCCAGTTCCAAAGGACGTGTGGATGTCGTGGCGGTCAGTCATACAAATCATTTGTTTTTATTTACATCAGGGATGCAAGATGAATGCTACAGAGAACTGCTGTAGGCAAAGGTAATAGCAAATATAGATATACTGTACAGCTAAAATGTCAACAGAAAACTTGATTGTTCAAAACGTCATTGGCTCCAGTGTGCAGCAGGTATATAGCGTTGAAATTGCCCTTGCTCTGCCAAACCAAGCAACTAAGCAAAAGCAACTAAATCAAGCCTCAGTCAACTGGGACAGCTGCTTGTAAGCTGTGTCAGGCATGCTGCATGTGGCCTCCAGACTGTTGTCCTCCACATTGATTGTCTTGATGACATTATCCACAATAACAGCAGAAAACCTGGAATCACAGCAAGTAAATTAATGCAAACGGCCTGCAGAATTTTCAAGCAGTATACGTTTCAATCACACAAGACACAAGCACAGAAGGTCCTGGACTCTTGGCACAGGTTGAACAGTTGACTACATATGCTACATAGCATGCCACACAGGATAGAGAGCAGGTTTTGTCAGAGTGTGTCAGTAAGCTCTTCCTCACCTCTTACACCGCACATTGCCCAGCATGTCAACCGAATCCAGCTCTACACCCAAAGCCTTGGTCAATTCCCCAGCCTGGTCTGCCAACATGCGTACCTGTACAACAGAGCAGTCAGTGGCTGCAGAAAGCCAATTAAGGACACTGATCTTGTTGCATGCAAATTGTGCTGTCTTGATATGTCTCTCTGGGGTGCGCAAGCAGTCCATGGGATTGCCACAAGAAGGTAGCTGAATGCTTCTAGGCAATATGGTATGAGGATGAGCTTTGGAGCATGCAGCCTGGGTGTCTCATGCAAGAATCAAGCTAGCGGCTCAAGGACAGATTCACATCTGATCATCTCTGAAGGCAAGTTCGAAGTGGCTCAAATCACCAGTCCTCTGCAAAGTTGGCAGTGAAGACCAAAGGCCTGTACCTTGCCAGAGCTGCCGTTGGCTGTGCCCCAAGCCGCCATGACGAATGCATCGTTGATGGACAGACACGCGATGACTTCCGCACCGGCCTTGGTCAGTTTGTCGTAGTCGCCGACGTATCCTGGCAGATGGCTCTGCAAGCAACGAGTGAGCTAAGTTTCGCTCAGAACCGACAGCTCCAGGCAAATACGTGGACACTCACCGATGAACAGACTGGAGTGAAAGCCCCCGGGACCCCAAACAGAATACCCTTTTTGCCTTTGAACAGGTCTGTGATCTTGACGTCAGTACCTGGGGTCCCTTCCTTGACGACGATTGGGGGAAGAGAGCTTCCTGCCTGCAGCACACGGTGCACCGATCGTTCATCGCTCTTTTTTGCCAGCAGTCGTGTATTTTCTGAAACTGTATGCGTCGCGGCCGCGACAACTATAACAGGTGCAGCCACAGATGTCGACCTCGACTTTCAAGGCCCTCAAAAGGCAAAATGGACGCGCGATGTTTTCACTAGCACATACCTTGGCCATCTCTGCAACCTGCAGGGGTCGAATTGTATGTATCTTGGGGTGCAAGCGCAAACGAGACACACTTTTCCAGGTTTCCCTGTCTCCAAATGACTAATGTCTTGAATTCGCATTATGCCACCATCTGGCGATCTGTGTCGCGAGACCTCCACAAGCTCGACAACTGAAAGCCCTTGTCCAGCCTGCTAGCTATAGCCCATTACAGCACAGACGCAAGGCTTGTGCGCATCGCACCAGATGCCTGACTAGATGCCGCTGGTCCATGCGTGAGCCTCAGCGACAATATTGAGATATGATCATTGCTTATATATAAAAATTTGCCTAAATGACCAAATCCAGATTCCTTAGGTTTCGTGTGATTTGTCATGATTACAAAGCACAGGTAGGGTTAGGTATGTGGTATTGCATTCAAAAGGATCACCTAAATAGCACCCCAATTTAAGAAAAGAAAAGAAAAGAAAAGACTACACCTTTCGGCGTCAATTTAATGAGAAGCCAAGTATTATACCGGGCTGCCCAGGTACCCCCCAATTTAATACTTCAGCTGTAGTTAATTCCTGTGTACTCATATACTGCCACCACCAAAAACTGTGTAGTAATGCCAAGTTTCATCCTCCTTATGCAAGGTCATCTTGTCTACATCATGCAGATGATGTCCTTCACCCAAATCACAACCACAACTCTAAATAAGCTCACACCTACATATAACAGCATACACTATGACATCATGTACAAAAACAAGTCCTCTCAGTCTGAAGGAAGCGCCTCAAGTGATTCAAACGGTCACTCTGGAGACGTTGTCAACCGCTTGTCTGCACACGCTCCTTGTCATAACCAGCAAACACTTCCATGCATCAGCCTGCCGCAGCATCTGCCCTCTTGTCTTCCTCTGGAAGACTCAGGATATGCCTGTAGTAGTTTGAAGGAATCCTCCTAGCTCCTGCAATTTGCTTCATCCCCGCCAACTCGTGGGCTTTTGGGCCGTGAGTGACGCGAGCAACAGCCCCCTTGGCGCAGCGGACACACACTGGGAAGTGCCCGCTGCGGCCACCTTGCCTAGCGAAGGTTGGGCAGAAAAAGCATGCCACAGCCGGCTTCTCCTGGCCACCAAATGCCTCCCTGCAAT
>JAABUO010002707.1_pt1 | contig 21418 bp, 24 predicted proteins | sample 5559291 | NCBI WGS metagenome assembly JAABUO01 (sample SAMN10711878, study PRJNA513372) | rock metagenome | isolation source: Antarctica rocks | place: Antarctica: Victoria Land, Finger Mt sud
GACGAGTGCTGGACATCTTTAGACCGCAACGGCCGCTCCCAACAGAATCAAGGAGACTTGCCATTATGATACGCCAAAACCCTCAGAAGACCAAGGCCAATGCACCGCCTTTTTCACAGGCCTGCTACCGCAATAACTTTCGTGGACATCCCTGAAGCGCGAAGACTGGAGATGGTCGGCACAAGATCTCGATATGCGGCTTTCGTTCGAGTGGCACGGGCCAATGCTGCAGCGATCTGTCCCAGTCGCCGTGCCTCCGGCGTGAGGTTCTTCGAACCAAATACAACGCCGCGCGCACGAGCGGCTGCGAGTCCAGCTTTGGTGCGTTCGGAGATGAGACGGCCTTCATGTTCAGCCATGGCCGCAAGGATCTGAATCGTCAAACGATTTGCATGGGGTTATCGCACGCGACGAACTCAACGCCACTTTCAAGAAGCTGAGACGTAACCAACACGCTCCGTGCGAGCCGATCGAGGCGAGCAATGACGAGCAAAGCTTTCGAACGGCTTGCGTGCGCCACGGCGCAGACGAGTTGCGGTCGATTCCGAAGATGATCTTTGCGCCCCGTTTCCACTTCGGCGTATTCCGCTACGATCGTGCACCCGAAGGCTTGAGAAAAGCGTACAACGGCATCCCGTTGCGCCGCGATCCCGAAACCGTCGAGACCCTGCAGCTGCGTACTCACCCGTAAGTAGGTTACGACCTCTCGTCCATGCATCGGAAGCACCTCGAAGCTATGATACAGAACGGCTGTTGCCGAATTGTTACGGGGCGACGAGAGTCCGAAAGGATGCCAGTTCGCGGGCCGGGTTGATACGCTGGGGAACGGAAAGCCACCGCGAAGTGCCGAACGCTGCTACATGGGGATCAAGGCCCGCCGCAAAGTAGCGCCGCTCCCGCCGGTCACGACGACCACGGAGTCTGCAGCGTCCGGCGCACGTTCGCTCGCCAACCGTAAGCCGCCGGAAACGACGGCTTTGCCATATTTGGCCGGTAATGCCTCGGAAACCGTCGTTGACGCCTTGATCGACGAACCGTCAGCCTGGCGTCGCACGGAGGATGGCTCGTTTTATTACGGCGATACTGAGCGAACCTACGTATCGATCGGGGATCCGCGCGTTCCAGCCGCCGTCAATGCAGAAGAAGCTTGGAACCTCGTCATTCAGGTCGGTGGCGACGAAGCTGCGCAGACGCTGCTCTACGTCATGGCGCGTTGTCTTACAAACGAAAGTCCGCTCGAAAAAGTCCGTATCCACGTTAACGATTCGCTGAGCTTCCGAGGTCTCAAACGTCACCGTAAGGGTGACTTTCGACCGGAGCAAAAGCGCGCCGAAGCGCGACGTTTCCGGCTTCTTTCCGATATTTGGGTGACGGCACGCGATACCGTCGAGGTCAAGAGCGGCCGCGGCACCCGAAAAAAGGCGATCAACGTGACATCACGTTTGATCGAGGTCTCCGTCGAAAGCGAAGACGAGACCCGATCGCAGAAGCGCGGCGGTCCGATACGTTTGCCGGCAATGATTAGTGCCGATGGTACCGACGTCCCGTACGTCGTGCGCGCCGGCATTGGCGACTGGGCAAGACCATACATCGAGACGCCGGAATCGGTGAAGACGATGCTGCACAAGATCGTCCAGTACGACGTCAATAGCGATGCGCAACGGTTCGCCATGCGTTTCTCGCTCGCCATGATGTTCAACCGTGTCCCGGAGCAGCTCACGATCGCAGAGATCCTACAAAGCGCGCGGTTACGCGTGCCCGATCGCCGCGTCGATAAATTCCGCGATAACGTCGAAGATGCGTTTGAATTACTCGCGCGCGACGGCCTGATTGGCTCGTGGCGCTATGACGTCGTCGACGAAGATTTACCGAAAACGCGATGGGTCAATAAATGGCTCGAGTGGGCAGTCGCATTCGCTCCCGGGCGAGCAGCGATCGCAAGTGGTGCTTAGCGTATCCCCCCGCGAGGTGGTCGGAAAGCCGTGTCAACCCCCCGGACACTGGTTGAAACGCCGTAGGATTGACGCCTTCGCGCTGACGTTGAGCACGATAACCCCCCGAAAAATGGTCGAATCGGCGAGTACCCCCCACGGAGTGGTCGAATAGCGAATACCCCCGCGAAGTGGTCGAATCGCTCGTGGAACCCCCCCTCCAGCTGGCGGAATTACTGAAGATAGCCCCCCGGCGAGTGGTCGAATTCGCACATTTTAGCCCCCCGCCAGCGAGTCGAATAACGACGGCGGCGAAGATATCGGCGAACGACTTAGATCCGTCCGAGATCGTAGACCCCCCGCGAAGTGGTCGAATCGGCGAAAGCTGCGTTAGGATAAAATAGACCCACAGTTCGATTCTTCCGAGAGTCGACGCCGGCGGAGACCTACTCGATCGACGCGAGTGCCAGTCGAGTCGTACGAAGCATCCGGACGTGGAGACACTATGACTAGGCAAGGGTCAACGGTCGCACGATGAGGACCAACGCAGCGGGAGACCAACTCTCTCCGGTTGCCGTTGCCGTTCCCACCCGATCCGCCAAACGCCAGGGTCTGCGATGGTTCGTCCGTGCGCCCGCACGTATGGCTCTGGACCGCGGGATCTCCGCTGTCGCGTTTCGCCTGGCAACGGTGCTCTTGCATTACGAAGGCGAATTGGGCTGTTTTCCATCGCAGGAACGCCTGAGCGACGATCTCGGTATCTCGGTTGACTCGGTGCAACGCTACCTTCGCGAGCTCGAGCTCTATGGGTTTCTCGTCGTCGAGAAGCGCGGCCGCAGAAACAACTATCGACTCGAACCGCTCTATGACGCCCCGATCGGGCATGGTTCGATCGAGGAGACAGGCCAACTTGAAGTCGAGAATCAGCCGAAGCGGGAACCTCCGTCACCTCGTTCGTTGCGACCGCGGCCGCTCGTAGCCAAGGCTGCTGCAAAAGCCCCGCCGCAAAGCGCCGCACCGGTGCGGTCTATTGGGGATAGTAGCTTACGCGCAGAACTAGCCGCACGCGTGCGGCCTATCGAAGCCTCGGACCGAGCTCCATCAACCGCACCCGTGCGGCCAGTAAACGCCGCACCACAGCGGCCTAAGACCATCGAAGCACCGCACGGATGCGGCACTAATAAGAACCAGTCACATATAGAGAACCAACATCAACAAGACGCGAGTAAGGCGAATGTTGGTGAAGTTATCGTAGAAAACGACGACGTGCCCGAAGCGATCGCATCGCTGCAACGCGTCGGAGTTAATATCGTTTCGGCTGATCTCGGGCTTCACGCTGGTCGTGGCCGCCGACTACTCCATCTCGAGTTGCTCGAATGGGCGACATGGGTTCAGTCCGCGGAAACGAATGGGATCGCTAACAAAACCGCATTCGCTGCGAGCAAAGTCCGCCTGGGCTTCACGGTGGGAGATGCTTTCCCTAATCTCGCGAAGCGTGCTTTACGCGAGCGCGAAGAGCTATTTGCTCGCGCCCAAAAAGCAGAAGCAGAAGGTGCAGCCGAAGAGATTTATCGCGAGCGCAGCCGACTGGCCGACGCTCTCATCGCATCGCTCGACGCCGAAAGCCGCCAAGATTTACGTGCGAAAGCGTCGAGTGATCCCGCGGCGCGGATAGGTCGCAACATAAGCCCGCATATGTTCGATCGCCTCGTTACCGCCATCGAACGTCGTCTCATGCTCGATGAGACGCAATGCACAGGCCTGGATCGCAGTCCACTTGATAGTATGCGAAGCGCCTCGTCATAATAACGCGAAGGCGACTGTACGGACGATTGCCGCCGCACGGCCGACGTCGAAGTAAAACAGGATCGCGACGATCTGCGGTTCGGTGAATCGAGTCTCTTCACGGTGGTCTCCCTCGAGGCCGAGGCCTCAGGATTCCACACCTATTTTCTGGAGCTCTTATCGGGCTACCGCTCAGCGTCGATGCAACGGATGATCGCTCGATGGTCGTCAATCCTATGTTGGATCGTGTACGCGCCGAGATGTTGCGCCGCGTTGGTCTGGGCGACTTGCTCACGGTCAAGATTTAGATCGGTAGAGTTTCGTCCCTTGTTTTGCTATGATTTCATTATAGAGCTCGTAGGCGCTGCGCTCGACCCAACATTCCGCCAATCGACCATCTCGCACGTGCCAGATGGCGATGCCGGAAAATGAAACGATCGTGTCCCGGGACGTGGTGTACGAGCGGCTCTGACGAAGTTGCGGACCAGCTGTTGACGACTGCGGAGATCCGATGGAGTTGGTTTTCGCTGACGATCTTCAATCCTTCGAGTTGCATGTAGCGACGTTGCAGTTGCCACTCGTCGTTCTGCTCGAGCAAGAGCGCTCCGATGAGTCTGACGATCGCCGGATCGTTCGGGAAGATGCCGACGACGTCGGTACGCCGCTTGATCTCGGCGTTGACTCGCTCAAGCGGATTGGTTGACGCGATCTGCGTCCGATGCCCCTTCGGGAAATCCATGAACGCGAGCACGTCGAACTTTGCGTCGTTGAGCATGACGGCGAGCTTCGGGAACTTCGCGCGCAATTGGTCGCTAACGATGTCCCATTGGGCTCGTGCCGCCTCCGCGCTCTCCTGAGCGAACACGGTGTTGATCAACGCAAGGACCATCTGCCGCTGGCCTTTACCGGCGTAGGCGAGCGCATTACGGATGAAGTGCACGCGGCAGCGCTGCCACGTCGCTTTGAACACCTTGGCGATCGCGGCTTTAAGCCCGAGATGCGCGTCGGAGATGACGAGCTTGACGCCGCGCAAACCACGTCGCGTCAGCGAGCGCAAGAAGTCCGTCCAGAACGGTTCGGCTTCGCTCGGACCCACCGCGACGCCTAAAACCTCGCGAATTCCGTCGGTATTGACGCCGACGGCGATTATCACGGCGACGGAAACGATCCGGCCGGCCTGCCGAACTTTCACATACGTCGCGTCGATCCAAATGTACGGCCAATCACCTTCAATCGGCCGGTCGAGAAACGCGTTGACGCGCTCGTCGATTTCTCCGCACAAACGCGAAACCTGACTCTTCGAAATTCCGGTCATGCCCATCGCCTTGACGAGCTCGTCGACCGAGCGCGTCGAAACGCCTTGGATGTACGCCTCTTGCACGACGGCGACGAGCGCCTTTTCGGCAGTACGCCGCGGCTCGAGAAACCCGGGGAAGTAACTGCCACGGCGTAACTTCGGAATCCGCAAATCGATCGAGCCGGCGCGCGTCTCCCAGAGCCGATCGCGATAGCCGTTGCGGCTATTGCTGCGATCCTCAGACCGCTCGCCGTACTCAGCGCCGCAACGCTGCTCGATCTCGAAGTCCATCAACCGCTGGACGATGTGGCCGAGGAGCTCGCGGACGACGTCGTCCTTGGCCCCCTTCTCGACGAGCTCGGAAAGTGCGATACTGGCTTTGGCCATCGTGGTGCCTTTCGTGAAAGTTGCTGTGCAAAAACAACCTTCGCCAGGAGCCACGGTGGCCGCCCTCTATCCTACGAGGACCGCGCCCTCGTACACCACGTCCTGGGACACGATCCAGATCGGCGCTAGCTCGGGCAGTGTGCCGCCCAGCTCGATACCGAACAATAGAGTGTCTCGCACAAGCACGCTCGGTGGGCGCCCTAGTCACGGCGCGGGCGGCGGAGCGTAAACGTTTCAAACGGCGCTAACTCGCCGCCGTTCCCAACTACGTCGTAATACGTGACGGTAATCGTCGTGAAGTCCCCAGGACGTAATCCCGGATCGAGACGAAACGCGGCGAAACCGTAAGCGTGCGCGGCATTGCGCACGGCCGACCACGGCGCGTCCTCTTTCACGTAGATTGGTGGACGCTTACCGATGCTTGCATCGTGCTCGCCGACGGCCGTGATAACGCGGCAAGCCGGGGGATTGAAAAACAATTGGTTCGACGGAAGTGACGTTCCACCGCCGCCGATGACCATGTGTACCGTGCCTTTGGTCGTGTCGATCACGTCCGTCGCTGTCGCCGCCGGAATCGGCGTGAGTGTCGAATTGGCTCGCCTGCCACGAATCGGATGCGACCGTTCGTAATGGTGCTCGTGGCCGCACACGACGAGATCGACGCCGTATTTGTCGAACAGCGGAAGCCACTCTTGGCGAATCCCGAGGTCGGCGCCATTGAATTTATCGACCGTGGAAATCGCGACCTGATGCATGCAGACCACGACCCAGTCAACGCTCTGGTCCCGGCGCGCGGCGGCCAATTCTCGTTCCAGCCAAGCCTTTTGCGCGCCGGCGGAATACCCGCGCACGTAGGAATTCCCGCCGTCCTGATACACGATGTCGTCGTTCGCGATGCTGATGACGCGCATCGAGCCGGCCGTGAAGGCATACCAAAGGCCGCGCGTCACGTACGTCTGGCCGGCAGCAGGCGGCAGCGAAAAATAGGTTTGATACGCGCGATAGCCGATCGGCCCGTTCCCCAATTCGTTCTCATGGTTGCCGGGCGAGGGCATCCAAGGACGGTTGCGCGCGCTTCGGCTATTGTTCGACCAAAAGTCCCACCACGTGCGCACGCGATCATCGGCCAAATTAGCGTAGCAGAGATCACCGTTGAAGAGATGAAACGCCGGGCGCAGCCGCTCCACGCCGAGCGTGGTATCGCTTCCCGCTGGGGCGCCGAGATTATCGTTGACGTACGGCAGGTTCGGCAGCGTGACGCCGGCCGGGGGTGCGTATCGCTTGCCGAGTGACGGCGTTCCTTGATCGCCGAAACTCGTGAACATGAACGGCACACGGCCGCTTGGGACGGTGCGGAACGTCCCGAACTCCGGCTCTGCACCATCATGCAGCGCTGCATAAAGATAGGCGGCGCCGGGCTGCAGGCCCGTCAAAGTTGCGTGATACGCGTAGACGGTCTGAGCGCTCTTTGCATCGGTGTAGCTGATCTCTTTGGCAGCGGCGATTCTGTCGAGCTTGCCGTCGAGACGCCCGAGCGCAACGCGAGGGTGGCGAACGGACTGCAGCGTATGCCAGGAAACCACCATTTCCGAGGAGGCATCCGCACCAAACTGCAGATGAAGCCCATGCACGGGCGGTGTCTGTAGGCTAGATGCCGGCCGAACGGCGACCGCAGCCTCAGCCTTTTCGGCACCGATGAGCGTCGTCGCTACCGCGCTAATGCCCGCGGCGGCGAGCAGCTGGCGTCGACTGAGGTCGACGACGCGTTCGTTGTCGTAAGCATCCATGTTATCTCTTACGACATCGCCGTTATCATTGCTCCGTTATGATATGTTAATGGGCGACGTGCGCGGTAGGCAAGGCGTCCGGCCGAAACAGCACGGCTTACGAACTCCCGGGACAGCCATAAGGTCATCTTAAGCGACTACAAGGTTTAGCGTGTGGCAGCATGGCGTAGCGCATTCGAGATGACCACGAGGGAGATCCATGGCACGAACGACGATGTCCGACGATGTTCCGCCACAGCCGAACAAACCCGCGACGCCGGTGAAGTCGCCGGCCTTCGGCGATCCGCAACCAACGGCCGACCCAACGAAATTGTCGTTAAACATCCATCGGATAGTCCATATTACGACGAAATCGACGCCTTCAATAAGAAGCATGGGTTGCAGGCCCTTCCGTTTCCGGCGCCGCGCGGAGGGGTTGAACCAATCTTGACGCTGAAGGAAGTGCTCGGCAACAATCCGAGTGCGATTGCAAATATCCAAAACAACAACCAAATCGTGTTTCACTCGACGGGCGATTGCGGCAGCACGCGAGGACCGAAGACGCAGAACCTCGTTGTCGACAAGATGCTGGCCGATTTTAAAGAAACAGCGACCAGCGAGATTCCGCAGTTTCATATTCTTCTTGGAGACGTCATCTATAGTTTCGGCGAAGTTAAGTATTACTACGATCAGTTCTACGAGCCATACCGGGAATACCCGGGTCCGATTCTCGCGGCTGCCGGAAACCACGACGGCATGGCAGCTCCCGATACGCACGAGGCCAGCCTCGACGGCTTCAACCGAAACTTTTGCGCGCAAGATTTCGAGGTCATGCCGGAGGCCGGCGGACTCTCGCGAACGGCGCAGATCCAGCCCGGAGTGTTCTTCACGTTCGAGGCGCCGTTCGTAACGATCATCGTCGTTTATAGCAATGCGCTCGAAGATCCGGGCGTCATCGCATCGCCGCAGATCGGCGATGCGCAGCTTGCCTTTCTTCGCGCCGCGTTGACGCGGCTGAAAGAGGCGAATTATGTCGGCGCAGTTCTCCTCGCCCATCACCATCCGCCCTACACACTATCGCGGCATGGCTGGAGCGTCGACATGCAAACGCAAATCGACAAGATCTGCGATGAGGTCGGGCTTTGGCCGCATGCCGATCTGGCCAGCCATGCGCACAACTATCAGCGCTTTACTCGGCACCGCAGCGACGGCACGGAGATCCCATATATCATTTGCGGCAACGGCGGGCACAACGTTCAGCGCCTGAGCAAAACGAACGGCGGCGTGATCCGGGCGCCGCAGATAATTCAGGAAGCTTCGAAGGACGTCCGGATCGCCTCCCCGCTCCGCGATCAGGTCGTTTTCGAAAACTACGACGACGGCGACTACGGCTATCTGCGCATCATCGTGGATCAAGCTCAGCTGCGCATTGAGTACCACCCGGCGAGCGACGGCGATCAGGCCAAAACCCCGGACGACTCGGTCACGATCGACCTAAAGACACGTCAGACGATAGCGTACGCAGCTCCGGTCCTGGGACGTCCCCAAGAAGTGCGAGAGGTCGCCGCGGTAGCGGCGAAGTCCCAACCAGCCGGCGAACCGGCCGAAAAGCCGCGCTCCGATTATACGAGCGCTACCCGCGCGAAGAAAACGCCGGTAGGGGCCAAAAAGAGCCAGAAGCGGAATTCATCACGGAAGAAAGCCACGAAGAAGCCCGCCCACAAGAATCGGTGACGCATATCTTGTCGTCAATTGTTTCCGAGCGACATGCTCGTGAAGCCGGTACACCTGCAGCGCCCGCCAACGCCGGCCGGCGTTTCCGGCGAGAGCAACTCTGCGTGCGTAACGAATCGTGCGGCAGCGTCGTGCGGAGCAAGGCAGCGCCTATCTTCCAGCACTAGGTGCGCAGATCGCTGATGCATGCACGAGCCACAATATGGGTCGAGCGCCCTCTTGCCTTTGGATGCGGTTCGACTTAACATTTCGATCGCTCAGTGCACGCGCGTGGCGTGCCGGCTTGTGTTTGGGTCGTCGCTTCATCGATGGCCCTTATACTTGCCTTACGCTTCGGGCAGTAGTGTTGCCGCATGATAGATCGTGTGCCCATCATGTTCGACGCTCGAAACATCGAGTTTGATCTGAATCACGAGACTTGCGATTGGATGCTCGTCTCCTGGGATTCAGCAGAGCTGGTCGCTGAATGTGACTTCCCCTGATTGCCGTGTCTCGCGGACACCGATACGAACTCTACAGCGACGGCGCCTTTGCCGAGAGCGAGAAGTAGCAAGCACGCATTCTCGGGTTGCGTTTGCTTTTCATCTCGGTGGGAACGCACGCATTAAGAGAGGAGACAAGTATGAGTGAACATTCAATCGGTCGGCTCGACCCCGAACGTCTGAAGGAGGAGCGGCATAATGTTGATTTTGGAACGATTGAAGAGACCGGCCACGATCATCTAGATCGCGAACCGGGCAAAGCGCCGAAGGACGACCAGAGCCTGCGCGAGCCGACGAGCGGGCCGATACCGCCAGCTCGATAACAACATTAACTTTGCTTGAAGGGTTCTCAGCGATATATCGACGTTAACGACTGTGCGGGATCACCGCCGGATCATGCCTCCGGCGCAATCGTGGGAAAGGGACAAAATCGGTGCCGGCGCACCCCCGGTCCGATTAGGATACGGCTGGCTCTTGGCCTATCATGCGGTCTCGACAATGAACGCGTCGGGGCCGCTACTGCATGGGTCTCGCATTCTCGATCTCGAGGATCCGTCGCGCGTCCTCTATCGTACACCCCTTCCTGTTCTCGAGCCGCTGACCGAGTACGAGCGCAGCGACGGCGCTTCGGCTATCGTCTTCCCGACGGCCGCCGATTTGCGAGCGGAGGGCGAGCTCGACGTCTATTACGGTGCAGCAGATCGCGTGATCGCCGTCGCACGCATCGCCTTACCAGCGGGTCCATCTTCGATCACGAAGGATTCGTAGCGTTCGCGCATGCGCTTTTACGCCCTTGCGACGGACTACGACGGAACGCTCGCGGAGAATGGGAACGCCGCACCGCAGGCGCTAGAAGCTTTGCGGCAACTCAGCAAGAGTGGACGCAAGGCGATCCTCGTGACGGGCAGACTGCTAAGTGACTTAAGAACGGTTTTGCCCGAGCTGGAACTCTTTGATGCGATCGTGGCGGAAAACGGGGCGATCTTGTACGATACATCGACCCGCGAACAATACGCCTTGGCGACGCCTCCTTCGGCGCACTTCATTGAGGCGCTGCGTACCAAGAACGTGAGCCCGCTCGATGTTGGCAGCGTCATCGTATCGACCTGGCATCCGCATGAAGAGACGGTATTACAGACGATTCGCGAACTCGGTCTCGATCTGACGGTTATCTTCAACAAAGGTGCCGTCATGGTGCTTCCCGCGGGCATCAACAAAGCGACGGGTCTTGCAGCCCAGCTGTCACGTATGGGCCTGTTGGCGCGCAATGTAGCGGGAATCGGCGACGCCGAAAACGACCTGCCATCCTTGCTCAGTGTAAAGCGTCGGCCGCGACAGCGAATGCCATTGACAGCGTCAAAGGCGCCTGCGACGTGACGACGAAGGGCGATCACGGCCTAGGCGTTGCCGAATTTGCGCAATGTCTCATTGACGACGACTTGTTCTCCCTGTCGTCGCTCCCAGCAGCGGCACGTGATCGCCCTTGGAAAGACAGAGGGCGGCGAACTCATCTCCGTTCCGGTGGGAGTCCGCGCCGTCTTGCTAGCCGGCACCTCCGGCGGCGGCAAGACAACGTTGGTGACCGGGTTCGTCGAACGATTACTCGCCCAAAGCTATCAGTGTTGCATCCTCGATCCGGAAGGCGACTACGAAGGCATTGCGGGAGCGATCAGTCTCGGTGGTGCCGGCCGTACGCCCAATCTCGATCAAATCGCCGAAGCGGTCAAAGCCGGTGGGAATGTCGTGATTTCCCTACTGGCCGTCCCGCAAGCAGATCGACCGACGTACGCGCAACGGGTTTTCGCTCGCATCAACGATGTACATGTTTCCGTCGGACGACCACACTGGCTTTTCGTCGATGAAGCACACCATGCGCTGCCGGTACCATCCAACACGCTTGCGCCGATCGACTTTGGCCCAAGTGTGTTCTTGATTACCACGCGACCTGAGCTCATCGCACCGAGCGCTCTGGCGTCAGTTGAAGTCGTTATCGCAGTAGGCGACGATCCAGGCGGAACGATTTCGAGTACACGCACGATTCTTGGCGAGACCGAGCCCGCTTCAGAAATAACGCTCGATCACGCACATACGGGTACCGCCGTTGTCTGGAAGAGATCCGCGCCGGAGCAGCAACTCGTGATCGCGACGGCTTCGCCCACGGGAGAACGTCGACGTCACATTCGCAAGTATGCTGAAGGCGAACTCGCCCCGGAGAAGTCGTTCTATTTCAAGGGACCTGAAAACAAACAAAACCTGCGAGCGCAGAACTTGATGACCTTCATTGCGCTTGCGGACGGCATCGATGACGAAACGTGGCTCCATCACCTCAAGCAGCACGACTACTCAAACTGAATTCGCGAGGCTATCGGCGATGACGAGTTAAGCAATGCCGTTCGTGAAGCCGAAGAAGATGGCTCGCCGGACACGCGACCGGTTCGCGACCGTATCGTAGCGGCCGTCCGAGAGCGATATACCGCACCCGGATAGCCGTCGCACGACCAGCTGCCTCTAAATGTAGCCTTCACCTTTCAAGGCTAGGATGTTGGCATGGCAGCACACTTTCTCGTTTCTCCGCCCTCGCAATCCGCGTTTTCCACACTGGACGCCCTTCGGCAATGGGACCGCTTCACCGAGACACTTGGGTGTGCCGGCGACGTAGCGCTCCACGAGATGCAGTCAGGCGATGACGCACCCAGGCGTGTGTTCGTCGCAAACGGAGCGCTCATCGTTGGCAAGCTTGCGATCCTCTCGAGCTTCCGCGGACCCGAGCAGAAGCCTGAGCAGGCGATCTGTCGTCAGGCTCTGGCCCGTGCAGGCCTCGCGACGACGTGCCTACCTCAAACCTATTTCGAAGGTGCGGCCGACACGCTGTTCGACCGCGTCCGTCCGTTTTGCTATGCCGGCTACGGCTGGCACACTGAACGCAGCGCGACGCTCCAACTCCAAGAGGTCGTAGGGTGCCGTGTCTTGCCGCTGATGCTCATCGATCAGCAATTTTCGCATTTGAACACGGCGCTATGCCCGCTTGCCAGCGGACACGCATTGGTCCACATGCCTGCCTTCTCGCCGCATGCGCAGACCCTATTGCGTCGCAGCATCAGTTCCGAGCATCTCATCGACATCGATATCGACGACGCGTTGGGACTAGCGTGCAATGCGGTGGAGATTGGTGACGCGTTGGTGTTTCATCGCGTGAGCCGCAAGAGCTACGCAAGAGTTTGAACGCAATCGGCTATCGCGTCTTTTGCACTGAGCTCGACGAATTCATCCGCGTCGGCGGCTCGGCGAGAAGCCTGACCCTCCGACTCGACGACGGGCCAGCGTACCCTATGACGCCCTCTGCTCTGAGCCTGTCCCGGTTTACCGGACACACACATAGAACCTGGAAACGGCCGCGTAGATTTGAACCCCCAGGCGGAATCGGAGATTTGAACCCCTGAGAGCATAAAGCAGGGCGCCCCTCTCGAAGGTGTCGGTAATCGACCACCTTCCCTCCGAGAGGAGCGACCCAAGGGGTGATTCCTGTGCACGACTGGGAGACCATTCGCCCTGCGCTGCGGGCGCAACAAAGAGCCGATCAAATTAGTGTTGCGCGAGACGGGTATCGCGCCCAACACGATTCGAAAATATCTGCGCCAGGCGGAGCCGCCGGCACGGCGGCCGCGCCCGCGGGCGCGAATCCTCGATCCGTACGTGAGTCATGTCGACGAGCTGATCAAATCGACGCCAAAGATTACGGCGGCACGGATCGGAAGTTATCTGCGCGAGCACGTTGACGCCGCTATTCACATAGACGAGGGAACGCTGCGTAAGTTCGTGGCATTTCGTCGAACGTTGCTGGTTCCAAAAGAAGCGTTCGTGCGCGCGAATTACGCACCCGGGGACCAGGCGCAATTCGATTTTTCGCCGATGTCGGTGATTCTCGCCGGGGTACTCGTCGTGGCGCAACTCTTTGTCATGCGGCTGAGCTACAGCGGGCGCACTTTCGCGCGTGTATCGATGCGGTGCGATAGGCCATCGCTCTTCACGGGCTTGCTCGAAGCGTGCCAGCATTTCGGCGGCACGCCTCGCAGCTCGCTTTTCGATAACGCATCGACGGCGGTCTCTCGCATCTTGCGAGGCGCATCGCGCAAAGAGAACGCCCTCTTCGCCGAGTTTCGCGGCGGCCTCATGCTCGACGTGCGCTTCGCCGCTCCTGGAAAAGGCAACGAGAAAGGCGGCGTCGAGGGCGTTCACGGTTACATCGAGGAATTTCTTCCGGCCGACGCCGGCGTTCGATGACTTGGCATCGCTCAACGCGGCTTTGCTCGCGTTCTGCGATCGCGATCGGCTTCGCACACAAGCGGGTCAGACCGAAACCATCGGTGAGCGATTCGCTCACGAAGCACCGCTGCTCGGTGCGCTTCCGGAGATTTTGCCGCGCACGTGTGTCGTAGAGCCCGTGCGCATCAATAAATTTGCCGAATGCAACTACGAGACCAACCGCTACTCTGTACCGACGCGATATGCGCACCGAGATGCGTTCCTCGAGGTGTACGAGGAGAAGATTCGTGTGATCGTTGGCGCCGAGGTCGTCGCCGAGCATAGACGATATTTTGGCAAAAATAGTCGCTTTCTGGACGTTCGGCATTACCTTGACCTCCTTACGAGAAAGCATCGCGCAGCCGAAACGGCGCTCGTACTTTCTGACGCGCATCTTCCACTGGAGATCCGCGCGCTGCTCGAAAGATACCGGGCATTGGAAATTCGACTGCAACGAAACGTTGGACCAAAGTGCTCGCGCTTCTCGCGGAGACTTCGGTCGAAGAACTCGCGCAAGTCATAACACATGCCATCGCCTGCGGCACCGACGATCCCGACGCGATTGCGTTGCTCCTGCGACAGCGCTCGAGCAAAGCGACGGCCGTCATCGACGAACAAAGACTTCCGGAAGCGGCGCGCGTCGCTGCGCCTACGCCAGACCTGAGCAGATACGCTCTGGCAGCACTCGCAGAAACGGCCGCTTGATGCACTCACCGCTCTTAGAACTCCAACTTCGCAACCTGAAGTTGGCCGCAATTCTCGCAAACTATCGTGCCAGACTCAGTGAACATAACGAGCCGCTTCCGTATCTTTGCGATCTTGTCGAACTCGAAACGGCGAAGCGGCAAGAAAACGGGACGCGAGCTCGTATCGCAACGGCGCACTTTCCAACCATCAAGACCCTCGAGTCGTTCGACTTCGCCTTACAAACGCAATTGCCAAAGGCTAAACTCCTTGAGCACTTCGATGGTGGCTTTGTTACCGCGCATCGTAACCTTATTCTCAGCGGACCACCCGGCGTAGGTAAGACGCACATCCTGTGTGCGCTCGGCCTCGCCCTTTGTACGCGAGGGCACCGCGTACTCTTCGTCACGGCGGCCGCGCTGCTCATGCGACTCATCGCTGCATAACGCAACGGAACGCTCGAACGAGAATATCGTACCCTCGATCGAATCGGCTTGCTGCTCATCGATGAGCTCGGATACATTCCCTTCGAACGAGAGGCCACCGATTTACTCTTTCAACTCATCTCGCAACGATACGAGCGTCGCAGCATCGCGCTGACCACGAATTTGCCCTTCGAAAAGTGGACCCAGGTTTTTCCCGACGAGATGACCGCAACGGCTGTAATAGATCGGCTTGTTCATCACGGCGCTGTCTTCGCATTTACCGGCCAGAGCCACCGCCTCCGAACCCGGGGAAAGGAACCCAAGAGCGCCTAACCACTCCAAGGGTTCAATTTTAGAATTCCGCCAGGGGTTCAAATTGAGCGTACCGTTACCAACGCTCGACTCATTCGACTGCGACGCTCAGATTTCGATCGATCGCAAAGTCATCAATACCTTGCAGACTCTTTCGTTCGTTGGCCGTGCCGAGAACGTTGTTCTTCTCGGTCCGCCAGGCGTCGGCAAGACGCATCTCTCGATCGGTCTTGGAATGCGAGCATCGCAAGCCGGCCATCGCGTTTACTTTCTGACGGCACAAGATTTGCTTGATCAGATTCGACTCGCGCAACTCGATGGCGTTCCCGGGCACAAGCAACGTCACTTAAACACCGTACCGTGACTCATTATCGACGAACTTGGCTACGTTGAATTTGATAAATCAGCGGCAACGTGGTTGTTCCAGCTCATCTGTCAACGCTACGAACATCGGTCCACGATTATTACGAGCAATAAACCATTTGCGGATTGGGGTCAGATTTTTTCAGACACCACATTAGCCGGCGCTCTGCTCGATCGCCTACTCCACCACAGTCACGTCCTGAACCTTAAAGGTGCGAGCTACCGGATGCGCTCTAGAACTCAAGGTACGACAGCCACCAATCGAAAAAAGGCCGGGTAGGTGGGTCCGTCTTAACGCGACCAAACTGGGTCCGTCTTATCCCGGCGCCGACACCGTTGCCGAAATTCGTCAGCACGAGGCGCTTGGCATGCGGCTCGTGTCGGAAGAAACCCCACGAGCCCTTTTCTTCAAACGCACGTCCGCAACGCGCAGCGCCACGAGCTCGCTGCGCCGCAGCGCCGCCGCAAAGCCGAGCAAGAGCAGTGCGCGGTCGCGCCGATTCAGCAGCGAGGCTCTAAGCGGCGCGACCATCCGCCGCAGATCATCGACAAGCAACGCGCTTTTTTGGTGCGGCGCCGTCCCTTCTCCCGCCGGATCCCCGGGAGGGTGCGATTGACCATGCGGTGTCCAGCAGGCGACTCGAGTCCGGCGTCGCGGTGGGCGACGGCGATCGCCGCGAATTTGCGTCCAATGGTCGCCGGCCGATCGCTGTGCGCGAGATTTGCCAGGTACGCCGCAAGGGTCGGGGACTCGGCCGGCAGCGCTTATTAAATAAGAGAAGAGGGCGTCAAACTGGCGTCTCTTTGTGAATTTTTTGAAGTCGTCGCTATGCCTACGTAGCCGCTACATGCTTCCGTGCATCATCGCGACATCGCCGCATGAAACGTACGCCGGAATCTCGATCAGCGACTTGTGCACGTTAACTGCCATCTTGCCTGCGATCTCGCCAATCGTGAGGCCTGGGATCGTCGTGACCGACATGCCGTTCACGACATTGTGGAGCGGATACTTCGGAACCGGATTGAGCTTCGCGCAACTCCCCATATGTATGTGGGCCGGCTGCGGACCTTTCGCACTTTTCAGGTGAAGCGTCACAACGAGACCGCGCTTCGTATCGTGCAGCACAGCGGTTCCGGTCTCGCCAGATTCGTGTTGCGCCATCATCTGGATCGTGACCGGTTTCTTCATCATCGTCATGCTCTCGGCGGGGACGACGGTCGATGTTCCCAGAATAAGCGCGGCTACCGCCGCGACTGTTACGATGGTTTTCATGCGCATATTACCTTCCAAAAGAAGCGGGCGAAACGTCCGGCCAGCGCGCGGGAGCCGGTCCGTTCGCTGCTCCAGAGGTAAGAGGAACGTTCTTGTTCGTGATCGACTTGCCGGCCGACTCCGCTCCGGCGTATCCGGCGCCCCTAAAGGTGTTCCGGCATTTTGCATCAGCAGTTGTAACACATCGTGTGCTCAGCCCCTCTATTTAACGTTAATATAAGAATCGTTAGTAGGACGCCAGCGGAGGCAGCGACCGCGTGGGCTTGATCATGCGGGGCTTCTGCGTTTGGCCTCCGCGAAGCTCCCCGACAGATATAGAGTAGCGCCGTTTTCGAATATCACGGGACGCGCCGTCGTTAGCAAGGGTTCACGCGCCATCACCCGACTCGGGACATTTGTCTGATGCGCAGAGCCCAACGGTGTGGAATTCGGCAACGCCAACGCGCGCCAGGTGGCGGCGAACGCGAAGAAAATTAGCCATCGCCCGGCCTGGGCCCGTACGATGGTCCCTCCTTGCTTTCGGTGCGCGCTGCGCCTGCTCCCAGTTTGCGCGGAACCTCCGGTTAACCGCGTTTCGGGGGTAAACTCAACATTTCATGCACGAGCGCCCATTTGAGCCTAGTTCACAGCCGTTGATGCTCTTCGTTTGCAAGCACAACACCGGGTCAGATGGCCGAAGCGTTCTTGCGTCAGTTTGTCGGCGATTTAATCGAGGTCGCATCCGCGGGAACTATCGCGACAGATCGGCCCGATCCCGGCGGCGTCGCCGCGATGGCCGAAGATAGCATCGACATCTCCATCGCCCGACCGAAGCTGCTCGATCCGTCGATTGTCGCAAAGGCCGATCGTGTGATCACGATGGGGTGCGACGTCGAAAGCGTGCCGCGGATCGACGCCGATTGGGGACTGCTTGATCCGAAGGGCCAGTCTGCAGAACGTGTGCTCGAGATCCGTGACCTCGTATGCCGGAAGCACGCGATCTCGCGAAAGAGCTGCTTCGAACCATCCCATAAGGAGGGTCGTTTGCGGGATTTACCCCTCGAGGTTGCCGCGAAAAAGAAAACGGGCGCCTTTTCGGACGCGCAACACTCTCAATCGCCCGCGTTGAAGGTAACACCGTTTGCCAGCAGGGCCGCCTGCATCCGACTCTTGAGTCGCAAGTGGGCGAGGATGCTGGTTACGTGGTTGCGGACGGTGCCTTCGGCGACGCAGAGCCGTTCTGCGATCTCGCGATTCGATAGCCCCTCGCCGAGGGCCCGGAAGACGTCGCGCTCCCGCGTCGACAGCGCGTTGAGGACTGCGCTGGCCGGCGTCGTGCGCCCCGCGACGGCGAGACGCGAAGCCATCGTTGGAGCGAACACCGCGTAGCCGCGGTGCGCCATACGCACGAGATCGGCGATGTCGTCGGCGGGAGTGTCCTTGAGGATATAACCGCAAGCGCCGACGGCCATTGCATCGCGCAGCGCCGTTTCGTCTTCAAATGTGGTGAGCATCAAAACTGCGACGTCGGGGCGTTCGCGACAGATGCGAGCGGTTGCCGCAACGCCGTCGACCCCCGGCATTCGGACATCCATCAGGACGACGTGGGGCCGGCAGTTTCGGACGGCTTCAAGCGCCTCTGCGCCGTCGGGGGCTTCTGCGACGATTTCGAGGTCGACCTGCCGCGCGAGCAATGTGCGCAGACCGAGGCGGAACAACGCCTGATCGTCGACGATCGCGACACGAATCACGATGCTTCGGCCGGCACACTTGCCGCGACTACGCAGCCGCGCCCTCGCGCGCTCGTGATCGCGAATGTCCCGCCCAGCGACTCGACTCGCTCGCGCATGATGCGCAGACCATGTCCGGATCGGTTCTCGTCGGGATCGAATCCCGCGCCCGGATCCCGGACCTGCAATGCGACGCGGTCTCGGTCGCGTCCCACGGTAACCTCGACGCGCTCAGCGCGAGCGTGACGCACGGCGTTGGAGATCGCCTCCTGGATGACGCGGTAGAGCGCGGTCTTCACCGCCGGCGAGCACCGGACGTCCCCGATCGTGCAGACGACGTCGACGGCGAGGTGCCGGTGCATCTCGTCTGCGAGTTGCGCGACGAGTGCGGCCAAATCATCGCGAAGCAGGGGGTCGGCTTTCATCGCGCCTACGGTACGCCGAACCTCGGCGAGGGCATTCGAGGCTAGCGTCTTCGCATCGTTCAAGAACGTGCGCGCACGCGCGGGGTCGTCACCAGAGACGGCGATGGCACTCTCAAGCATGATGTTGAGCGCGGTGAGCTCATGGCCGACCGCGTCGTGAAGGTCCCGCGCGATCCGCGTTCGTTCGGCAACGGTCGCGGCGGCCTCGAGCCGTTGCGCTGAACGGCGCAATTGTTCGTGGGCGTCGGCCAGATTGCGGAGCGCGGAAACAGCCACGATCACGAATGCGACAGCGACGGTATAGAGGAACACTTCGTCCAGGCTCATCGGCGGCAGCCCGCGCGTCGCGAGCGTCGGCAGTAGGGGCAGGGCTACCGCAATCGCACCGACGGTTAAGGCGGCGAAGCGCGGGAGCCGTCGGGCCGCACGCGCGACCAAGACGATGCAAAGGAACAGATACGTCGGTCGGCCGCACAACAGCGCCAAGGCCGCGACTGCGACGAGCTCGCCGGCCGTAAGCACGATCCGCGCGGACATCGACCGCGCGACGATGAGCCCGGCTGCACCATAGAGCGCCGTCGCCGCCAGCCCGACCGCCGCGATAAAGGGCGAGGCGTGCATGTGCGGTCCGAGGAGGCTCGCCAGAACCGCCGCAGCTAAGACCATCCATTCGAGCGGCACGAGCGTCCGCTCGGGATTGTACTTGAGCATCGCGCAAGGGTGCTTCAACCGAAGCCGTCCCGGCTCCGGGTTCAACGCAGTGAAGCCATGATGTTTGTCATGGTGCGACGTGATGATCCGCGCAGGGAGGGCGACGGCGTTTTCCCGCACCTGGAACGACACAGTTCATCGTCCTGGAGGTTCCTTGCATGTCACGCTTCGCCTCAGTTTTTCTCGCCGCCGCGCTCGCCGTCACACCGGTGCTCGCTGCCGCCGATCAGATGGATCACAGCATGATGGGCATGCCCAAGGGCGGCATGACGATGGGCGGTATGACGCTCGGCGCACTGCCAGCTTCATTGCAAGGGAAACCCGTGGTCGTGCGCATCCACGCCGACTGGTGCCCGGCGTGCAAAGCGACCCGCGCGACCTACGATGGGGTCGTGCAAACGTATGCCGGGAAGGCAACCTTCCTCACCTTCGACGTGACCGACGCGAAGACGTCGGCGAGTGCGGAAGCGAAAGCGAAGGAACTCGGCTTGTCGAAACTTTTCGAAGCGGACAAAACGAAGACGTCGACCGTCGCCGTGATCGACCCGAAAACGGGATCGATCGTCGCGTCGCTCTACAACGACAACGAGTCGGCCGACTACGCGCAAGCAATCGATCATGCGCGCACGGAGATCAAGAAGGCTTCGTGATCGCGCGCCTCGCGCGCGTTCCGCTTCGTGCGGTTTTTGTCGGTGCGATGGCGGTCGCGGTCCTTGTGACCGTGGCCGTCCTCATCGGCGGTGGTACCGGCGACCACCTCGAAGGGCTCGTCGGGCGATGGCAAAACACCGTCGCCAGGACGATCTCCGCTCCCGCGGCGCTCGCCGGCTGGAGGCTCTACGCGGTCGCGTTCGTAGGCGGGTTAGCCGCCAGTCTCTCGCCGTGCATCCTTGGTATGTTGCCGGTCAACCTTTCATACATCGGAGCCTCGGGCATTGCGTCGAGGACACGCGCGGTAACCGTCGCCGGCGCGTTCGTCGCGGGCGTGGTGCTCGTAAACGTCGCGATCGGTCTGGTCTCGTCGCTGTTCTTCAGCATCGTCGTCGAATATCGCGCGCCGATCAACATGGCCGTCGGCGTAATCATGGTGGTTATGGGTCTTTGGCTGGGAGGGGTCTTGAGGCTGCGCGTTCCGCAACTGATAGACCGCATGCCGACCGGTGCAGGACCGTTCATTGTGGGCTTGGTCTTTGCGCTGGTCGCATCGCCGTGTGCGAGTCCGGTCTTGGTCGCCGTGCTGGCGGTCGCGACGCGCGACGGGTCGCCGGTGCGCGCGATCGTCGCCATGGCGTTCTACGCTGTAGGCTACACCGTCGTTCTGTTCCTCGCATCGCTCTTCGCCGGCGTCGCTCTTGCGTCGCGGCAATTGCTCCGGTACGGAGAAGCGCTCACGCGTGCCGGCGCCGTGATGCTGGTCGCGTTCGGCGTCTTCACGTTCGCGTACGGCCTGCGCCTGAGGTGAAGACTCTCGCGCAAACGAAGACTTCGCGCCGCCTTCGCATCGTGCACCGGCAGACGGGGACACTCGTGGCCGAAGGCGCGATCGGTTGGGAGATCACGCCGTTCGAAGGCAACTATTACATCGGTTCGCGGGCTCTCCGAGAAGGGAGATTCACCCCAACGTTCATTCCCGGCGTCTGCATTTACAAGTTTCTCTACACGTGGCTCGATTTCGAGCTACCTAACGGCAACCGAGAACGGAATCTAGGGCAAGTCTGATTTAGCAGCTGTCGAGCAGCAACTGCGTCGCTGTCGTCGCAGTTTTACCGGTTGCCTTCGATTTGCTCCGTCTCCGTCCGCGGCATCTCTGCGGTACGATTGCGATTTCGGAG
>JAABUO010002708.1_pt1 | contig 21417 bp, 18 predicted proteins | sample 5559291 | NCBI WGS metagenome assembly JAABUO01 (sample SAMN10711878, study PRJNA513372) | rock metagenome | isolation source: Antarctica rocks | place: Antarctica: Victoria Land, Finger Mt sud
CGCGTTCGTTCGCGAGGAGCGATGCCGCCGTGCTTACGCAGAATCGTGTGAATCGACGCGGGATAGGTGTTAAGGGCCCTACTGATATCGCTGGTGGACTCGCCACGTTGCCAGCGTGCCCACAACTGCTGCTTCTGTCCATACGATAAGCCGGGTCGTCCTCGATGCGCCATGAACACCCTTTCAACAAGAATTTGGTTCGTTGCGCTGACAGGTTGAACTCACCGTAGCAAAGCGGAGGCGCTGCGGAGGCGCTAATGTAGGCCGAACTCCGCGACGCCGTAGCCGGCGCCCGGAACGAACACGTGCCCGTCGACGACGGTCGGCGTTAAAAAGGCGCCGTCGCTCGCACGCCAGGTACCGGCTGCACCGGCGAACAGCATCTTCCCGAGATTCGTCGCGTCGTAGGCGTAGAGCATGATGTTGCTGCCCGTCGGAGGACGGCTCGTTGCCCAGACGATCGCGGTTCCCGCGGTGGTGCCGCGCGACGAAACGGCCGGAATCTCGCCGCCTTCACCGTTGAAGTTGTTCGTCGTCTGCGATTGGAACGTGAGCTGCGGCGCGGGCGACACGCTCAGCGCAAACGACTTCATGGGCTGGTTGGACGATCCCCAATAAACGTGGTTCGCATAATATGCGGGTCCACCGAAGAGCGAGCCGTTGCCGCCAATTTTAATCTCCTGCAAGACGTTGTCGCCGGAGGGACTGAACTCGCCCAAATGATTTTGGTTGAGAAGAAAGAGCTTTCCGCTTTTCACGCCTGAGATTGCCAGCGGGATCTTCGAGCCGCTGCTGTTCGGGATGAGCATGATGCCGACCGAGCCGACGTCTTCGTCGCTATTGCTGAGCGACGCTTCATTGGAGGGTGAAAAGTAACCGGCAACCTTCAGTTGCGGCGTCGTTCGCAAAACGCTCTCACCGTAGTCCGCTCCGCCGTTTTGTGCATTGAACGAGCCGTTGCCCGTCGTGAAAAATAGATCACCGGCCGAGTCGGCGGCGGGAGCATAGGTGGACTGCCAGATCGATCCCAGATTGCTCGACGTGCTACTTGCCGTCGTATTGAAGATGAAGTTCCCGTGCAGGTTCGAGGCCCCGTACCCGAAGATCCAGCCGTGAACGGAATCGCCGTTTTCGTCGCAGCTACTGCCGAAGGCGACGTAGACCGTGCCGTTAGCGAGAACGAGCCCGGGCCGGTTCTGCTGGTACTGGGCCCCGAACGTATCGACGGTTCCATCGGAGCGTTTCACGGAACCGGCGATTTCTGCCGCCGTCAGCTTGTCGGCGCCGCTGGCGAGCGCCAGCGCATGAAGCTGTGTGTGGTATGTCGTCGAGCCCTTTTGCGTGACTTGAATTTTGTCGACGACGTAGAGCGTCTGCGTCGAGGGGTCGATTACGGGCGTCGACGAGATGCCGATCGTCGGCGTGATCTGCGAGCAATTGTTGACCGATGCGATCGAGACCGCCGTCACGCCGTTTGCCGGATCGGTGAAACTGCGGTGCCAGAGCGCGGCTCCCGTGTCGGCATCGTAGGCATAAACGCTGTCGTTCTCAGTTGCGAAAATCACCGCGTTATGCGTCGCGCTTCCGATCGCAAGGTTCGGTACGTAGAGCGGTTGCGCGTAAACGATGCTGTCGCCGACGAGGTGCCGAACATACCCGAAGTGCGACGATGCCACGGTCGTCGTCGTCAGTGACGTTTCATTCGGGTTCCATCCCGTTCGGCCGCCGTCGTAGTGGTACGTGTAGTAGCCGGTGTGCCCCGTCACTTTATTGACGAGTGGAACGAGCGGTCTCCCAAAGGATACCGGGACGGCGTGCGTCGATGCTCCGGCGGGCGCAGCAACGACGGCACTAGCAGCAAGTAAGCAACATACGAAGAACGATGAGAATGCGCGCATGATGAGTTCTCCAAGGCTTGCGACCGGACACGCCTCCGGTTTTGCGCCGCCCGGTTCCTCCTTACGGCGCACGGTTGCTCGGCGCAGCGCACGGAGTCCCGGCGTGGCGCACGGCTCGGCGTAGCGCGAAGCCGGAATGCAAAAAACCTCAGCGCGGCGGCGCGAGTTCGGCGAACGCTGCTTCGATGAGTTTCGCGTAGCGAGCTTCGACGACGCGGCGTTTGATTTTCAAAGTCGGCGAGAGTTCGCCGTCTTCCAACGTCAGATCGCGCGGTAGAACGACGACCCGGCGCACTTGCTCGTACGGCGCGAGTTCGGCGGTCGTTCGGACGACTTCAGCGACGATGTGGGCATGCACGTCTTCGCGTGCAGCGATGTCCGCCGTCGTCGCATCGTCCGGCAAAGCATGCTCGCGGCGCAGCAGATCCCACGCCGGCGCAATCAACACCGCGGGGTGCGGGCGGTTCGCGCCGACGACCACGGCTTGGCCGACGAGCGCGGAGCGTTTGATCGCGGCCTCGAGGCGGGCGGGAGAGACCCACTTGCCGCCGCTCGTTTTGAACAGATCGTTTTTGCGATCGTCGATCCAAAGATAACCGTCGGCATCGAGGCGCCCGATATCGCCCGTGCAGAACCAATCGCGATCGACGAACGGCGCGTCGTCTTCGCGACGGTAGTAGCCGCGCATGACGCTTGGGCCGCGCACGAGAATCTCGCCGTCTTCGGCGATGCGAACCTCAACGTTGGGAAGCGGCTTTCCGACGCTTCCGTAGCGTACCGTTGGAACTCGATTGACGGAGACCACGGGCGAGGTTTCCGTCAGCCCATACCCCTCGCACACGGGTATGCCGGCCCCGGCGAAGGTGAGGGCGGTGTCGCGTTGCAGTGGTGCGCTGCCGCTCACGAGATGCGAAATGCGCTCGAGGCCGAGCGCTGCTTTGAGGTTGCGCAAGACGAGCACGTGCGCGAGCGCGTAACGCAACGCCACAAGCGGCCGCGGCGCACGGTCGTCGGCGCGTGCGCGAGCGTACTCGCGCGCGGCTGCGAGCGCCCATGGAACGAGATGTGCCCGCAGGCCGCCGTCGGCGCGCGCGCGTGCGGTAACGCCCGTCAGGACGCGCTCGAAAATGCGCGGAACGAAAGCCGCCACACCTGGACGTGCATCCCGGATGTCTTCGAGCAGACGCTCCGGCACCGAGACGACGTGCGTCAGGTTCAGATATAAAAAGCCGAGCGCATTGGTGTGCTCGTAAACGTGCGCGAACGGCAGAATGGAGAAGGCGACGTCGCCGGGTTGCAATTCGTCTCGGACGGCGGCGAACGCGTCAACCACGTTCGCGGCCAGGTTGCCGTGCGTCAGCATGACGCCCTTGGGTTCGCCCGTCGTGCCCGAGGTGTACATCAGAAGCGCGAGATCGCCGCCAGCGCTGGGAGGCTTCGGAGGTCTCAGCGCGGCGGTACTCTGCGCCAGGAGCTCGGCACCGCGCGATTCGAAACGCGCGAGCGAATCTTCGCCGTCGCCTTCGAAGGTAACGACGCGAACGCTCCCGCCGCAGACCGCGCGGATTCGCTCGGCCTGCGCTTGCGTCTCGACGAACAAAAAACGAATCTCGGCGTCGTGAATAATGAAGCCGACCTGATCGTCGGCGAGGGTCGCATACATCGGCACGGTGACGGCACCGGCAAACAAAACGCCGTAGTCGCAGACCAGCCAGTCGACGCGATTCTGCGAACAGATGCCGACGCGGTCGCCGCGCGCGATTCCAGCGTCGCGTAGCGCGCATGCTATCGCGCCGTATCGGTCGCGTACGCGCGATGACGAAACGGATTGCCACGCGCGGCCTGGAAGGCGTTCTTCGAGCACGCGCTCGCGCGGCGCTTCGAGCGCTTCGGAGATGAGGTCGATGAGCGTTGCCGGCCGGTTCACGTTGCGAGCGAACGCTACGCACCTAGGCAGGATACTTCCTCGAACGGCGAAGGGAGCGACATGGCTTTCCGGTCGATTATCGCCGCGGTTTGCGTTGTGCTGTGCGGGCTTGCCGCGACGGCGGCTGCGCGCGCGGATCAGGCGACCGCGCTGTCGGCGGCGCTCGTTGCGCCCGCCAACGCCGCACTGCGTCCGCGCGATCCGAAAGTCGCTCAAGCGGCACCGGTTGGTGCGGAACAAGCGCCGCTCGCGACGCCGGGCTTACCGCGCGGTCTAAGCTACACGCTCGACCTCTCGAGCGCGTATCCGCTCAACGCGACGGGTAAGTCGAGCGTCCGGCTTCCCGGCGGTCTCGATGGCGTGCTGGGCTACGGTTTCAACCGGCACTTTCGGGTTCAGGCGGGCTACTACCAATTCCAGGAATATCCGACCGGCTTCGACAGCGGCGTCGTGCCGCTCTATCTGCAAGGTTTGAGCGCTCCGATCGGCGCGGCCGATCTCGGCACGATCGACCGATCGTTTACGGCGAACATTCCGCCGCTGAGTGCGGCGCAAATCGCCACGATCAACGCGCACGATCCGTACTCGCCATAGTGCGTTGCACTTCGCGCAACTCTCGCGTTTGCGGCTACGCCGCAAGCTGCGCGTCGTCGGCTGTCGGGCAAAGCCCGACCGCTTCCTAGGGTGCCGTTTCGCCCTGGTGATCCGTCGCTCGGATCGGCGTATTTCGAGGGTCTCTACGCGGAAAATCCCGACCCGTGGAATTTCTCGGCAAGCCCGTACGAGCGCGCCAAATACGACGACACGATGAAAGCGCTCGGCGACGGTCGTTTCGCCCGCGGCTTCGAGATTGGATGCTCGATCGGCGTGCTGTCACTGCGCTTGACCGAGCGTTGCGACCGGCTTCTCTGCGTCGACATCAACGAAAGCGCACTGGTTGAAGCGAGGCGGCGGTGTGCAGGATCGGCGAACGTTCGTTTCGCCGAAATGAACGTGCCGCACGATTTTCCCGCCGAGCGCTTCGACCTCGTCGTCGTTTCGGAGGTCGCCTACTACTGGTCCGACGACGACCTGCAGGTCGCAATCGACAAAATTGCGGCGGCGACAAGCGGCGGCGGTACGGTCGAACTGGTCCACTTTCTGCCCAAGGTGGAGGATTACGCGCGTAGCGGAGATGCCGTGCACGAAGCGTTTCTGGGCGATCGACGTTTCGCACGAATCTCCGGAACACGCGCGGAGCGATATCGCATCGACGTCTTGACAACGTCATGACTGACTGCCGCTTGACCGTCGCGATCCCGGCGCGCGACGAATCCGACTACGTGCAGTGCGCGCTCGAGTCGCTCGGGGCTCAAATCGGTTTCGACGGCAGGCCGCTCGAGCGTGGTCTGTTCGATATCGTCGTCTTCGCAAACAATTGCCGCGACGACACGGCCGCTGCCGTGCGACGCTTCGCCGCCCGAGCGCCGCACCTCGCGACGCACGTCATCGAGGGCGAGCTTCCCGAGGATGCTTCTCACGTGGGCATGGCGCGGCGACTCGTGCTCGATCGCTGCGCTCAGCGCTTCGTTGCACGTGGAAGAAGCGACGGTATCCTCGCCTCGACCGATGCCGACACGATCGTAGCACCCGACTGGATCGCCTGGACGTTGCGCGAGATTGCGACCGTCGATGCGGTCGCGGGATTCGTGGAGATCCAACCGCTCGAGCAGCAACGTCTGTTGGCGCCGGTGCGCCTGTTGTATTTGCGCGAGCAAGCCTATCGGCGTGCATTTGCGGAAGCGGAGGCGGTGCTTGATCCGCTGCCCGATGACCCTGCGCCGCGTCACGCTTCGTTCGTCGGCGCGAGTTTCGCCGTGACGACCCGGGCCTATGTTGCCGCCGGCGGGCTGCCGCCGTGCCCGACTCTGGAAGACCGTGAGTTTTTCTATGCGCTTTGCCGCATCGATGCACGCGTGCGTCATAGTATCCACGTTCGGGCGGCTACGTCGGCCCGGCGGCAGGCGCGCGTCGACGGTGGGTTCGGCTCGTTCATGGCAGCGTTGCATGAGCGTGCGGATCACGGGCAAAGTTTTGCCGTCGTGCATGCGCAGCAAACGCTCGAAGAAGTTCGCGCTCGCGCAGCGCTGCGGCGCCTTTGGAGCGGTAGTAAAGAGATGAACGACGTCGCTGCAGTAAGTGCACTGGTCGGACTTTCCCCGCCGCGATGGCAGCCTCTGATCGAGCCGAGGGCGCCGTTCGGAGCGGCGTGGGAGCGGGTTCTCGAACTCGCAGCCGAGCGGCGGTGCATCTATCCGTCGCAACCGGTAGAAGAAGCCACCGAGTTGCTGCGCAGTGCGAGCGCTTCATTGACGGCCGCGATGCCGACGCGCACGAGAGCCGCATCGGGAGCCGGTTGACGCAGATACATTTGGAGATCGCGCACGAGCCGGCTGAAGGGTTGCGGTTCGACTAGACCGCTCGCTCCAACGCTTCGTAAGACGCGCGCGATCGTGTCGACCGCGGCGGTTTCGACGGCCGTGCGGGCCATGTCGACGACGTCGATCACGCGCGCGGCGTTGGTCGGCGTTTCGGCGGCATCGAACTCGCTCCACGCCCGCGCCGCCGCTTCGAGCCAGTGAACTGCGCCGTGGAAGGCGATCCGTATCTCGGCGAGTCGGACCCGTTGAAAGACGTCGGCATCGCGTTCGCGCGCGCGCAGGTATGCTGCGGTTTCCACGAACAACCGCTCGATCGCACCGCTCTGAACCGCCGCGAAGCGCCAAGCGCCGGCCCAAAACCACGGCTGCTGTTCGTACGCTTGCACAGGGCCGACCAGATCGTCTTCGTCTAACTCGACGCCGTCAAGCGCGATACGAAAGCTGTCGGAGCGTTGCATGCCATGAGGCCGCCAGCTCGACGCATCGATCGCAGCCCGAACTCTTTCCATGGGCAGCAGGCAGAGCTGGGTCGTACCATCGTCGCGCAATGCCGTCACGAGCGGGCGGGTGATGGTGCCGGCACCGGATGCCCACGTCTTCGCGCCGCCGAGCACGAAACGCCGACCGCTTGTGACGATGCGTACGGGATCAGCGGGTTCCTGCGTGTTCCATACCCCGAACACATGCCCGGCGGCGATATCGGCGAGCGCGCGCGCGCGTTGCGCTGCAGTGCCGTGGCGGCCAACCAGCTGCGCGCCGTTGAGGTGCCCCTCGTACAGGCGGCCGACGCTGAGATCGCGAGCGCCGACGAGCCGCAATGCCGCTAGTTCCGCGGCGCGTCCCGCAACAGGAACACCGCGCTCGTCGCTGTAGGCGACCGTAAACACCGACGCTTCCAGGCCGAGTGCGTTCGCGTCGGTGGCCGGCGGACATCGATCCGAGCTTGGCAAGAGGAGATCGTGCATGGCGCAAAGGTACCGTGTACCGGCATGAGTACCTATCGAGCGCCCCTGCGTGACATGCACTTTGTCTTGCGCGAACTCGCCGACGTGGCGGCGGTCGCGCAGCTTCCGGGCTACGAGGAGACGCTCGAAGTTCTGGACCCGATCCTTGCCGAAGCCGCCGCGTTTGCAGGCGAGATCCTTGCTCCGCTCAACGCGAGCGGCGATCACGAAGGCTGCACGTGGCGCGACGGCGACGTGACGATGCCGCCAGGGTTCAAGGCGGCATATCACCAGTTCGCCCAAGCGGGCTGGATCGGACTCCCCGTGGCGCCGGATCACGGAGGCCAAGGATTGCCGCAGATATTGCTTGGACCGACGCTCGAAATGTGGAACGCGGCCAACGTCGGCTTCGCGAATGGTCCGCTGCTCAATCAAGGCGCGATCGAAGCGATCGAGCTCGCGGGTTCACACGACCAGAAAGAGCGTTACATACCTAGACTCGTCAGCGGCGAGTGGAGCGGCACGATGTGTCTCACGGAGCCGCAGGCGGGCTCCGATCTGGCCGCGGTGCGCACGCAGGCCGTTCCCGACGACGATCACTACCGCATTCGCGGTCAAAAGATTTTCATCACGTTCGGCGAGCACGACATGACGGCCAATATCGTCCACCTCGTGCTCGCGCGGTTGCCGGGCGCCCCCGAAGGGGCCAAGGGTATCTCGCTCTTCATCGTGCCGAAGTTTCTGATCAACGCCGACGGCACGCTCGGCGACCGCAACGACGTCCGGTGTTCCGGCATCGAGCACAAGCTAGGGCTCAACGCAAACCCGACCTGCACGCTCGTCTACGGCGAGGGCGGCGCGGGCGCGGTAGGATATCTCGTCGGCGAACCGCATCGCGGTCTCGAGTACATGTTCATCATGATGAATGCTGCGCGGTTCTCGGTCGGCGTGCAGGCGCTTGGTATCGCGGACCAGGCGTATCAGAGCGCGCTGGCCTTCGCGCAGGAACGCGTACAGTTTCGCGACGTCGCGGCGCGTTCTGCCGAGCCCGTGACAATCATCAAACATCCCGACGTGCGGCGCATGCTGCTGTCGATGAAGGCGCAAATCGAAGCGATGCGCGCGCTATCGTACGTAACGGCCGCCGCACTCGATCTTTCGCAGAAGCATCCCGACGAGGCCGTGCGCAAGGAGCATCGCGCGTTCGTCGAGCTGATGATTCCGGTGGTCAAAGGCTGGTGCACCGAGACGGCACAAGAGGTCTGCTCGACGGCGCTGCAAGTCTTCGGCGGTATGGGCTATATCGAAGAAACCGGAATCGCACAACAGTACCGCGACGTGCGCATCACGACGATCTACGAGGGCACGACGGGTATTCAGGCTCTGGACCTCGTCGGTCGCAAACTCGTGCGCGATATGGGTGCAAGCGCGACCAAAGTGTTCAAACGGATCGGCGCCTTCGGAAAAGAGTGTGCGGCTTCGCCGGAGCCGCGGGTGGCGGCGCTCGGGGCGCCGCTCGGCGAGGCGACCAAAGCGCTCGGCGAGGCCGCGCAGTCGATCGGCATGGAGGCGATGGGTGATCTGCGGACGGCCTTTGCCTGCAGCGTCCCGTTCTTGCGTTTATTCGGCATCGTCGCGGGCGGCTGGCAGCTTTTTCGTGGCGCCAAGGTGGCGGCCGAAAAGTTGGCTGCCGGCGAAACGGATGTGTTTTATATGGCGAAGATCGCGACCGCGACGTTCTACGCGCATCACGTGCTCACCCAAGCGGACTGGCTACGGCGTGAGATCATCGAAGGTTCGGGGGATGTCATGGGGCTCGGCGAGGAGCAATTTGACCTCGATCGTACGCCGGCAGTAGCTGCAATCGCGTGAGCAGCTTGCTCGACACGGTTGCCGAGCCGGTGTGGATCGTGCGCGTCGACGCGGCGCGCGCGGACGTCCGGGTCATCACGATCGACAACCCGCCGGTCAATGCGCTTTCGTTCGCGCTTTCGGACGAACTGCTCGCCGCGGTAGAAGCCGCTGAACGTGACGCTAGCGTGCGCGCCGTCGTTTTCACCGGCGCCGGCGGCATCTTTTCCGGCGGCGCCGACGTGAACGATTTCATGACCGAGCCGACGGAGGGAACAGTCACCATCCGCGATGTGGTCGCGCGCGTCGAGCGCGGGACGAAAACCTACGTTGCTGCCATCGACGGAAACGCGCTCGGCGGCGGATTTGAACTCGCTCTCGCCTGCGACTACCGAATCGCGACCGCACGTTCCAAAGTCGGCCTCCCGGAGATCAAGCTCGGGCTGATTCCCGGCGCCGGCGGAACGCAGCGCTTGCCGCGCGCGATCGGCGCACAAGATGCCCTGCAGATGATGCTCAAGGGCGAGAGCATCAAAGCGGCCGATGCGCAAGCAAAGGGCATGCTCGACGAAGTCGCCCAGAGCGACGTGCTCGCGGCGGCGCAGGCGCTTCTGACGCGCGTTCTTCCGACTGAACCAAAACGTCGCATTTCCGAACGCCGGGCGCAGCTCGGCGTTGCCAATCTCGGGCTGTTCGCTACACCCTTCGTCGTTGCGCAAGCCCATAAGATGGTTCCCCCTGAAGAGAACGGCGGGTTCGCCGCACACAAATTGATCGATGCAGTGCAGGCGGCGATCGAATTACCGTTTGCGCGTGGGGTGGCGCGCGAGGCCCGTCTCTTCGGCGAACTCGTGCGCTCGGCGCCGTCGCTTGCGCTGCGGCACGTATTCTTCGGCGAACGCGAACTGACGAAGATTCCCGATCTTCCGCCGGCACAGCCGCTCGAAATCAAAACGGCGGCGGTCATCGGTGCGGGTACGATGGGGACCGGCATCGCGATCACCTTTGCGCAAGCGGGCATCCCGGTCGTCGTCATCGATCCAAGCGACGCTGCCGTCGAGAAGGCGCGCGCGACCATCTTCGGGATGTTCAAATATCAGGTCGATAAAGGGCGCCTGACGCAGCAAGAAGCCTGGAAGCTTGCTAATTCGATTACATTCGAGGACGACTTCGCAGCCCTCGCCGACGCCGACGTGGTGGTCGAAGCCGTCTTCGAATCGATGGACGTGAAAAAAGAGGTTTTTGCAAAGATCGACGCTGCCGCCAAGCCGGCTGCGCTCCTGGCATCGAATACGTCGACCCTCGACATCGACGAGATCGCGGCCGCGACGAATCATCCCGAGCGCGTCCTCGGACTGCATTTCTTTGCGCCGGCGAACATCATGAAGCTGCTCGAGATCGTGCGCGGCAAGGCGACATCTGCACAGTCGCTCGTGACCGGCGTAGCGCTAGCCAAGAAGTTGCACAAGATCGGCGTCGTCAGCGGCAACGCTTTCGGGTTCATCGGAAACCGCATGCTTTTCGCGTACGAACGCGAGGCGATCGAACTGGCAGAAGAGGGCGTTGCGCCGGAGCGAATCGACGCCGTCATGAAGAGCCGCTTTGGCTTTGCGATGGGCCCGCTTGCCGTGGCCGACCTATCCGGACTTGACGTCTATCGGCACATCGAACGCGCCGCGGGCGAGCAGCTTGGCCGTATCCCGATCGTCGCGCGGCTCGTCGACGAAGGTCGGCTCGGGCAGAAGAGCGGGGCCGGATTCTTTCGCTACGACAAAGCGGTCGGCAAGGGACGTGAACCGATTCCCGATCCGCACGTCGACGAACTGATCGCGCAGCTTGCGCGCGAAGCGGACATCGCGTCGCGCGGCGACATCGGCGACGACGAAATTATCGCGCGCTTGACCGGCGCACTGAGCCAGACGGGCGCGGACCTCGTGCGCACCGGCATCGCATTGCGGCCGGGAGACGTCGATCTTGTCTGGATCTACGGCTACGGCTTTCCGCCCCACCGCGGAGGGCCCATGTGGTACGGCGAGCATGCCTGAAGCCGCCATCGTCTCCGCCGCGCGCACGCCCATCGGACGCGCCTTTCGCGGCGCATTCAATCAGACGCACGGTGCAACGCTTGCGGGGCACGTCATAGCGGAGGCGGTGAAACGGGCCGGCATCGAGGGCGGCGAGGTCGAGGACGTGATCCTCGGGTGCGGTCTTCCCGAAGGCGCTACCGGCCATAACATCGGACGGGTCGCCGGGCAACGCGCGGGACTGCCGCTCGGGACGGCGGGCACGACGGTCAACCGCTACTGCGCATCGGGCCTGCAGTCCATTTCGTCGGCGGCGCAACGAGTGATCGTCGACGGCGCGAAAGTCGTCGTTGCGGGCGGCGTCGAGTCGATTTCGCTCGTGCAGAACGATCTCAACGTCAAGGGTTTCGCCGAGGAGTGGATGCTCCGCCACGAACCTGACATGTACACGCCGATGCTGCAAACCGCCGACTCCGTCGCAAAGAAGTACGGCATCTCGCGCGAGCGGCAAGATGAGTACGCATTGCAATCGCAACGGCGCACGGCCGCCGCGCAAGAGCGGGGCGCCTTCGATGCGGAGCTGGCGCCGCTTGCGACGTGGAAGTACGTGGAAGATAAAGCGACGGGCGCGTTCAGCGAAGAGCGCGTGTTGCTCGCGCGAGACGAAGGAAACCGCCCCGACACGACGCTCGAAGGTCTGACAGCACTGCGCGGTGTGCTCGATAAGACATCCTCGATCACCGCCGGCAATTCGTCGCAACTCAGCGACGGTGCGGCGGCCGTCGTAGTCATGGACGCGGACGTTGCGGCGAAGCGAAACATGGCGCCGCTCGGCTTCTACCGCGGCATGGTGGTCGTCGGCTGCGATCCCGGCGAGATGGGAATCGGGCCGGTCTTCGCGGTCCCGGCGCTGCTGCGGCGGCATGGGCTCACGATCGCCGATGTCGATCTGTGGGAACTCAATGAAGCATTCGCCGTGCAAACCGTGTACTGCCGCGATGTGCTCGGCATTCCGAACGAGCGCTTGAACGTCGACGGCGGCGCGATCTCGATCGGTCATCCCTACGGCGTGAGCGGAACCCGCATGACGATGCACGCACTGATCGAAGGCAAACGCCGCCACGCAAGGTACGTCGTCGTGACGATGTGCGTGGGCGGCGGAATGGGCGCCGCGGGCCTCTTCGAAGTCGCGTAGGAGGCGCTGATTTAGCGCGTGGACGTCGTCGCTACGGGCCTCATGGGCTCAAGCCCGCTTCGGCCCTAGGCTCCTCGCCAGGCATTAAATGAGCGCCTCCTACTCCGTTGCTTAACGGCCGGGGTTGGTGGCGTCGTACTGCAGCGCGGCATCCAGTTGGCCGCGAGCCTGTTGCATCAGGTTGAGGGCCGCGACACGGTGACCGCCGTAGTCGCGCTGATCCCGCTGCAGATTGTCGATGGCGCGCTCCAGGCGGCGTCGCACCACCACGAGATTTACGGCGCTGCCGCGCTCGCCGCGACGATTCTGCCCCCAGGGGGGATACTGTCCCGGAGCACGCTGAGTAACGGGTACGGGTAGGGTAACCGGATAGGTTTGCGCGTCGGCCACGACGCTGCTGCCGGTGATGATGCCGGCGAGCGCGCCGGTAAGAGCGAGGGCACGGATGTTCAAGGTGATGATCCTTTCGATGTTGGCCAAAGTGGGATTCCGTGTCCAAAGACTATCTCAAGGTTTGCCTGCGGCGCAAAGGTTTGCGCCCATGCTTCATCCGATCGTAATCCGGTTCTAAACTATTCCTAACGCAGCGCAATCAGCGCAGGAATGCGTCGATTTCTTCGCCCGGATGCACCGGCTCGACGCGGCCGCCGAGGGTGCGGGCGAGAAACGCTTCAGCTGCGGCAATGAAGCGCTTGTTATTGGCGGGATTCGCGAAACCGTGGCCCTCGTCTTCGAACAGAACGTACGTGACCGGCACGTCGTTGGCGCGCATCGCCGCGATGATCTGCTCGCTCTCCGCCTGCTTGACACGTGGGTCGTTAGCGCCTTGCGCGATCAAGAGCGGCACCCGAATGTCGGCCGCTCGAAACAGCGGAGATTGCGCGTGCAAGAACGCGTCATCTTGGCCCATGCGCTCTGTAAACGTTGCGCGCAGCGGTTCCCAATACGGCGGAATCGATGCCAGTAACGTGGCCAGGTTCGACGGGCCGACGATATCGATTCCGCAGGAAAACGCATGCGGCGTATATGTCAAAGCCGCAAGAACCGCGTAACCGCCGTAACTGCCGCCGATGATCGCGAAGCGCTCCGGATCGGCGTAACCCTGCGCGAGGGCCCAGTCGCGAGCATCGAGCAGGTCGGTGCGCATGGCGTCCGCCCACTGGCGGTTTCCGGCATTAAGGAAAGCCTTGCCGTAGCCCGTCGAACCGCGGAAATTGACCTGCACGACCGCGTAGCCGCGATTAGCCAGCCACTGGACGAGCGGATCGTAACCCCAGCGATCGCGGTACCATGGACCTCCGTGAACGAGCATCGCGGTCGGCAGACGCCGCGGTTCGATGCCGACCGGCAAGGTCAGATATCCGTGCAACTCGAGGCCGTCGCGCGCGCTCACGACAATCGGCTGCATCGGCGCGAGCGCATAGTCGAGCAGTGCGGGTCGACTGTAGAAAAGCAACGTGCCGCTCTTCGCGGCGCGATCGTAGGCATAGTACGGCGTCGGACCGGTATCGTTTGAGTAATGAACGACTAGCGTATTTCCGTCGGCGCTCGCGCCGTCGATACCGAGATCGCCTGCGTGAAGCGCAGCGAGTGCGGCGAAATCTGCCGTGTACGCGGCATCCAGAACGGTCCAGTCGGTGCGCTCGCGCGCGACCGCGGCCGCGACGAGGCGCCTTGTCGCAGGATCGATGTAAGCGTTCGCGATGTCGTACGTCGGATCGGCGATGACGGTGCTGCTCGTCCCCGTCGCAAGATCGTATTCGAGCAGCCGGGCCGCGTTCGCGTCCTTGGAGGTGATGGCGTAAAGTGAGCGGCCGTCGGGCGAGAACGCAACGGGAGTGCTGAAGCCCTCTTCGAACGCAAATTCGTCGAGCGTGCGCCACGCTGAGGCGGCATCGTCGCGAATCCGGATCAGAGACGATCCATCGGGGTTCTGCACGACGGCCGCGCGCACGATGAAATCGTTATCGTTGAGCCATCCGCCGACGTCCCCAGGATTCTCCACCTCGAGCGCCGCGGTACCGCGTTCGAGATCCAGACGATAGACATCGAAAAGGCGTTGGTCGCGCGCGTTCGACGTGATGAGCAACTCACCGGGATAGCGCGGATCGATGTCGAGTATTTCAACCTTGACCCGCTCACCGGGCGTCAACTCGCGGGGCGTCCCCCCCGTTACATCGACCGCAAAGAGATGGTAGTTCTCATCCCCCAAGCGATCTTGTAGGTAAAGAACGTGGCGACTGTCGCCTTGCCAGAACATGCGATGAATGGGGCGCTCGGGATCGCGGGCCACCAAGCGGTCGTCCTGTTGGCCGACGGTCCGAACCCAGACGGCGAGCAGTCCGTCGCTCGGCGCGAGATACGCGAGCATCTTGGCGTCGGGTGAAAGCTGCGGTCCGACGTTTTCGGGATTGCCGAAGAGCAGCTCACGAGCGATCAGCGCAGGCAAACTCACGGCGCGGAAGCTCCGTTCAGCAGCGGGGCGATGAAGCGCGGTTCGACGCTACCCATGTTCAAGAGTGCGGCGTTGAATTTGGCGACGTCGAAGGCACCTCCGAGCTTCGTGCGCTCGGTTGCCTCGGCACGGCGAATCGCATCGAGCCCGACGAAATACGAAGTGAGCTGATCGTGCGAAAGCTGCAGGCGATGCCATTTCGTCAGGGCTTCCGAACGCTCTTGGTAGGCTTGACGCTCGAGGAGGTCATCGCAACGCCCTTGCGTCAGATCACCCGTATGGAAGGCCGCGTCGATCATCGTGTTCGCTTCTTCGCGTAGCCGCCACTTGAGTTGAAAGAGCCGTAATGCCGGATCGTTTCCCCCATAACCGGCGTCGAGCATCATCCCTTCGCCGTACACGGCCCAACCTTCGGCGAACGAGCCGCTCGGCAACACGCGCCGAACGATGGACGGTACCGTGTCATTGTAACGGAACTGCACGTAGTGACCCGGCACCGCTTCATGGATGGATAGCATTTTCATCTCGTAGTCGTTGAAATCGCGCAAGTACGATGCAACGCGCGCCGCGCGCCATCCCGCTGGAATTTTGTCGATGTAGAAGTACGACTCGGCAAGCGGCGTGTACGGTCCCGCGGGGTCCAGGGCCGCGCCCGCGAAGCCGGCCATGAAATCTGGAGTCGGTACGACGGCCAGTGACGCCGGGACCGGTAAGGTGACGACCGGCGTCGCTGCAAGGAAGCGCTCCGAGGCAGCGACGTCGTCCTTTGCCGTACTGAAGATCGTCGTTCGCGCGGGATGCCGCTCGGCCAGACGATCGAGCACGCGGCGCACGACGACGTCGCCGGCATCGGAACGTGTCTCGTCGGCCGTGCGATTGGGAAAGAAGCGGCGATCGAACGGAATTGCGAGCTGCAGCATCTCGGCGCGGTTCCGTTCGAAATCCGCTTGCGCATCGGCGACCAGCTGGGCCCGCGTCTGATCGGTGCCGTCGGCGAGGAGGAGTTCGCGATCGAAGACGGCGGCGCCGACGCGCGGATTGCGGTTCGACTGCGGCAAGACGTTCCGGCGCAGGTATGCCGAGAACGCCCGCAGGCTCGTCAGCGCCGGCGGCAACGCGCGCGCAATAGCACGCTGCGTGCGCGGCGAGGCGCTTTTCACTTGCTGCGAAAGGCTTGCGTACAACGCGAGGTTGCCGGCGTTTTCGTCGATGGCTTGCAACGTCGCGACGCGCGTCGGTCGACCGAGCATCACTTCGGCGGCGGCGACGATCGCGGGAATGCGTCGTAAGCGCGGTGCCGCATGCCGCAGTCGTTCGTCAGGCGGTGCATAATGGCGGCCGACGAGCGCATAGATCGCCTCGCCGATGACGCCCGTGTAGTAGGTCGGGTCGGTGTGCACCGGTCTGACGGTCGCATCTTCGAAGAGTTCGAGATCGATCGTGTCGAGCAGCGCCTGTGCGTCGGCATGGTCGCCGAGCGGCAGCCCCGCGTCGGCGCGTGCAATGCGGCTGCGCCACCCGCGCAACCACGCGATCCGCGACGCGTGACCCCGTGGGGAGAGGTCGGCAAGCGAATCGTCGTATGCGTGGATCCCCACCTGATCCGCGAACAGTGGATCGCGCCGCTCGGATTCGCGCACGAACTGCGCTGCGACGTCCGCCAAGCCCGAACCCTCGGCGCCGGCGTTTGCACGATGCATCGGTGCGCCGACGGTGAGCGAGCCGGCGATAGCCAGAGCAAAAATCGTGCGCTGCATGCGCGCCGTTTCGCCCGTTCGTCGCGATGTCTTTCTTCGAGCGGTGGGACCGTGCTTAACGTCCTAACGTAAACCTTGATCGCACATCCGGCACGTCGCGCCGCGCGTTGTGCCAGCGTGAGACCGAAAACTCTCGCTTACGCGCTAAGAGGATATGATGATTAGATTGAACTTCGGGGCATTGGGGAAGGTCGCGGCCGCAGGTTTGCTGTTAGCCTCGCTGTGCGCCCCCGTATACGCTCAGCAGACAAACGATAACTCCGGCGCCAATACCGATCCGAGAGGTCACGGGCGGTCCAACGACTACGGCAAGACGAACAACAACGAGAGCGGCGCGCTTCTCGAAGATATTTATACGCGCACGTGGTACTGCGACCTCAGCGTTGCGTCGAAGTCGAGTTCCGGGTGCGAAGTGGGCGCGAGCTACAACCGGCCGCCCGTCCCGCCCAATCAATTTGATCCGCTGTACATCACGGTTCCGCTCGGTTTCACGGTCCCCCCGATGGACATGCAGTGCCCGCAGGGTCTCGTCTGCGTTGACCATCCGGGCACGATCGACCTCAGCAGAATCGGCGGCCCCGCGAATACGGTGACCCCCGGGCACGATCATTTCACGACCACTACGAATCAAGGTGCCCCGGAATTCTGGGACGTCTTCGTCGTCGGCGTGAAGAATCGTCAGACGTATGACGCGATCGAAGCCCATCGCAGCTTCAGCTACATCGAGCAGCTCATCAAGTCGGGAAACCCCAACGTAACCAAGCCGATCCCAACGAACTTGTTCCTTTACTTCGCCGTCCGTCCGGTCGGCTCTATTTAGAGACTCTGCCTCTAAAGGCACGTTGCGCGCGTTAGCGTTTGCAGGCGACGCGGTCGCCCAGCTCGGCCACGAAAGCGTCCACCGAAATCGGTGGACGCTTTTCGTCGCGGCCGCGTTCATTGGGCGCGACGGTGGCCGCCTCGGCTTCGGCTCTTCCCGTCACGAGGATGTACGGGACTTTCTGCGTTTTCCAGTGGCGGATCTTGTAACCGAGTTTTTCGCTCGACGAATCGACTTCCGCGCGGAACCCTTCGGCGCGTAAGCGGTCGCGTACGGTTGTCGCGTAGGCAAGTTGATGTTCGGAAATCGGCGTCACGATAGCCTGAACCGGTGCCAGCCACACGGGGAAAGCCCCGCCGTAGTGCTCGATGAGGACCCCGAAGAAACGTTCGAGCGAGCCTGCGAGCGCTCGATGAATCATGACCGGACGGTGATCGCTGCCGTCGCTGCCTCGGTACGTCAAGTCGAAGCGTTCGGGTTGCTCGAAGTCGACCTGCACGGTGCCGAGCTGCCACCTGCGTCCGATCGCATCGCGTACGTTGACGTCGAGCTTCGGGCCGTAAAAGGCACCCCCGCCTGGATCGATGTTGTACGGCAACCCGCGCGACTCAAGCGCCTTGCGGATCGCGTCTTCCGCGACATCGTCAGTCGCCACTCGGGCGGAAGCGTCGCGTGTCGAGAGAAAATAGTCGACGCGTTCGAACCCGAAGGCGGTAATGAGGCGAATTGCTTCGTCGGCCGTCTGTTCGAATTCACCTTGGAGCTGATCGGGCATGCAGAAGAGGTGGGCATCGTCCTGCGTGAAACCGCGCACGCGCGTGAGGCCGTGCAGCGTTCCGCTCCGTTCGAAGCGGTAAACGGTTCCGAACTCCGCATAGCGTAGCGGCAGGTCGCGATACGAGCGGCCTTCGCTCTTGTAGATAAGGATGTGTCCCGGACAGTTCATCGGTTTGAGTCGAAAGCGCTGACCCTCGACCTCGAGGGGCCCGAACATGCCATGCGCATAGTTCTCGAGGTGCCCGGATCGTTCGTAGAGCTTCTCGCTCATGATGTGCGGCGTAACGACCGGTAGGTAGCCGCGCGCAAGGAGTCCTTCACGAATGAAGTTTTCGATGAGGCCGCGCACGATTGCGCCTTTGGGATGCCAGAACACGAGGCCGCCGCCGGCATCCTCCTCGATCGAGAACAAGCCAAGTTCCGCGCCGAGCTTACGATGGTCGCGCTTCTGCGCTTCTTCGAGCTGTAGCAGGTACGCATCGAGCTCGGTCGCGGTGTGCCAAGCGGTTCCGTAGATGCGTTGTAGCATGGGATTGTGCTCGTCCCCGCGCCAGTACGCCCCGGCGACGCTCGTCAACTTGACGGCGCCGATTGCTCCCGTCGTTTTCGCATGACCGCCACGGCACAGATCGGTGAACTCGCCGATCGTGTAGAGCGTGATCGGTTCCTGCGCCGGTATCGCTTCGGCCAATTCGAGCTTGTAAGGGTTTTTCTTGAAGTGCGTGAGCGCGGCTTCGCGCGTCACCCGTTCGCCCGTCATCTCGTAATCCGCCGCCACGATCTCGTGCATGCGGCGCTCAAGTGCGGCCAGGTCGGCCGGCGTGAACGCTTCGGGGCGGTCGAAATCGTAATAGAAGCCGTTTTCGATCGCGGGACCGATCGTCGGCTTGGCCTCCGGAAAAAGATCCTGGACGGCGTACGCGAGCACGTGAGCTGCGGTGTGCCGCAATGCGTCGAGGCTCGGTGGATCATCTGGCTCCATGCTCGGACTCCCTAATTACACGCGGCATGCAAGACAATCCCGGTCCCGGCCTCGAATCGGTGCGCACAACACTACGGTTCACCGGCGTGCCGCGGTGAACCGGACACCGGAGGTCTACATGTACCGTTTCGTTCGCGCATCGCAAACCGGCGATGTCAACTGTTTGATAAAAGGCAACTTCGCAGAAGTAATGTCGGCAGATGGAAGTTCGCTCGAATCCATGTTCAAGGACGGCTGGACCGTCGCCGCCATGACCCCGCTCGACACCGGCTTCGTTTTGATCGCCCTCAAAAGCCCGTAGCAGTAGAGGTTGCGGCTCGTTCGGACTCCGCCCGCGCAAACTACCTTGGGCACTCGGCCGACGCGCGACGGCAAGCCGAACGAAGCCGCAGCCTCTGCTGTTAGAGGCCGGGAATAGCGGCTGGGACGTCCCTTATCGGTGCGCCGCCGGCGGCGGCGCCGGAAGCGACCGCAGCGGTCGAACCGTTCAGATTGGCCACGTCGGCCGGCGAAAAATGTCCGGACTTGAGCTTTTGCCCGACGGAGGCGAAGGACGTCTCCAAGTTTGTCAGGCCGCCGTTCAACTTCTGCAAGAGTGGGTCTTTGCTGGTGCGCGCGATTTTTTCGGAGACGCGCACTTCATGCACCGCGAACAACAGGGCCGCACCCCCCTTGACGATTGAGCCGATGCGATGCGGCGCTCCGGAGGCGAAGCTGCCTTGCTCGTACGGGCGCATGACCCAGTGGTGAAAGCAGAAGTACGCGACCCCGAGGTGCGCAGCGAAGCGTGTCTTGTCCAGAAAGGCGTCCGAACGGCCCAGCGTGACGGCGAACAAGGTAACGGCGAGCGCGGCGACGAGCGAGAGCTTCTTCAAGTTGAGCGTCCTCTCAGACATCATGGTCGTTCTTGGAGAAATCGTTGGTGGCTCTTGTTGATAGCTCTTAACGTAGCACGTCGACGGTGGCCTGCCCCGTCGCGAACCAGATGGAGGCATTGTCGCTGCCGACGGCGATACCAGCGTTGCTTCCGCCGCCCTTGAAATAGGTGATGCGGCCGGTAGGTGAAAGGCGCGCGACGGTTTGCGTGCCGGTGACCCAAAGATTACCGTCAGGACCCTCCACGAGATCGGTCGGCATCGGAATGTTGGTACGCAACTGCGTGAGCGCGCCCGCGCTCGTGATGTGGCCGATGATACGCTGCGATGGTTCCGTGAAGTAGAGACCCTCCGGCGGCGCAACGGCGAGGCCGTGAGGTGCCGCTGCAAGTGGACCGTATTCGGTCACGCTGCCGTACGTCGTAATGGCGCCGACCTTCATCGTCGACGGGTTGGTGTACCAAAGTTTGGAGTAGGCCGAGCGTATCGCTTGGATCGAGTTTGGTATATTCGGCGTCATGGGAACTGAATATTCGACCAGTTGACCATCGGGTTGCGCGCGAAAAATCAGTCCGGTCGCGCCTCCCCAAAGATTGCCGTCCGGTCCGGTCGTGAGCGCGCCGACGGAAAGCGGTAGACCGGCGTCCACGGTCATGGTGCGACCCGCCGCCGGTAGAACCGCGAGAGCGGTTCCGGCTGCATACGTAAAATACAACGACGAGCCGAGTGGCGTCATCTGGTCGACGGCCGCCGGCAGCACATAAGTCGCGAGCACCGCACCACGGGGCGACATCTTGACCAGATCATTTCCGGCGGCGACGTACATGGCACCGTCGGGCCCTGCGGTAACATATGACGTCGGGCCGGGCATCTTATACGAGAAGAGCCTGGGATTCGATAGAACGGTGCTCGCCGATGCCGTCGAGGCGCAGGACAATGCCGCCGTCAATCCTATTGCCGCCATCCACGGCCGAGGCGTAGAAGAGCGTCGACGAATAGCCATAGCTTGGGAACGTTCCCGCCGACGGCGCCATTGCCCCTCCAGCGCCGGCCAAACCGCGCTCAAAGCGTTCATCGGTGAGCGCTCGCCGAGAACCGGAGGGTGCCGCGCTAATCCGAACGCGGTGGTGAGACGTTGACTGCCCGAACATGCCCGGCTCGGTTACGCCGAACCATGCAGAGACGCAGTCGGGTAAAGCCCGACAGTCTAGTGTCCCGATTCGGAAGTTCGCGCCATAAGATCGCGAAGGATTTTCGTTCGGATCGAGGCGCGAGGAGCGCGGAATGACGAGTCATTTGAGTGACGAGCAACGACGAGCCGAACGAAAAGACGAGCGAGAGTATGGTGCGAACTTCCGAATCGGGACACTAGCAGGCCTGTGAAAATCTGCGGAACTGGCGCACGCCGCCTTGGTTTGGAGGCTCTCGCACGGCGATTTGTCTCGAATCTTCGAGACTTTCGTGTGCTTTCGAGCCAAAGGGACGCACGAAG
>JAABUO010002711.1_pt1 | contig 21409 bp, 30 predicted proteins | sample 5559291 | NCBI WGS metagenome assembly JAABUO01 (sample SAMN10711878, study PRJNA513372) | rock metagenome | isolation source: Antarctica rocks | place: Antarctica: Victoria Land, Finger Mt sud
CGCAATTGGTTTACCCCAGACTGCCTTGCTTTGTCAGTTGCTTGCTGTGAAGCAGGCTTCTGGTCAATGTTGCAGCCTGTATGCCATTGCTGAAGATCAGGGCTTGCCGTGAGGGGGCAGGGCTCTGCCAGGTCTGTGCTCCTGCCCTCCTCCACCCACCTTGCATAGCCCCCATCCAGTATGAGGGGTGCAGGGTGGCCATGATAGCTCAAGCACCACCAGACACGAGGGGCCAGAAGTCCATTGCCGCTGTCATACACCTGTAAAACTCAGATCATATGTTTGGCAAGCAAATGATGCAGCTACAAAATCAGAAGTATGCAATGCGTAGGTTGATCTTGCCACTGCCCATGGATGCAAGTACAGCCACATGCAGTTAACATACAACAGCATTTGCAAAAGCACCAGTTCTCCTGAGGACCAAATTGTGGGCTGCATCACCCAAACACACAGACAAGAGTTGCTGTTTTCTGCAATGCATGCTCAGCAGCTATATGACATCTGTGTACATAAGGAGCATTATACACTGTCGAGGCGCATGTCGAAATTGGGTGAAATAACTGTGATGGGCAGCTCACCACAACTGGTCTGTCTGTGCCAACACCCTTGGCTTCCATTTCTGCTGCAAAGGTGTCACTGTCGATCTGCAACTGCACTGGCGTCTCCTCGTCTTCATCCACTCCATCCTTTGTCCAGTCAAAAAATGTTGCACCTGCAAAATGTTTGTCCAGCCTTGGTGACTCCAGCATAATGACGCTGGCAAAGCGTGCGCATCTCAGCGCAGCTGGCAAGCACCATGCTGTTGAGTGCTGACGCTCCACCATACAGCAGTGGCCATGTTGGGATTAGCATGAGCCACCTGTGTTGCTGCTGGAGTCAACAAAGCTGCCGACACTTGCCAGTTGCAGAAACAACTCTCAAGTTAGCATGGCAACATCCAATCAAAGTCATGCTGTAGCAATAAGTTGTGCGGGAGACTGCTGCTTTGAAAGGTATGCGCACAATGCAGTGCAGGATCAGTGTAGTGCCTGATTTGGATAGATGCTCACCAGGGATGTGGCCCTCCAGGTAGGTGTCATAATCTGCAAAATACTCAGACATTTCTAGGCGGCAACCTTGTGCATTGGTTGACTGCAACTTGGTCCTCACAGAACCGCGCACATCCAGTATTGCCACATCCTGCATCAAATGCTATGGGTTGAAGCCTTCTTGACGTATTGGCATGCAAGATGATCTAGGACAAGCATGTGGCTGCATGAACATGCACATCTGAGCAAAGTACAAGCTTAGCAGTTGCAGGCTTAGGGCAAGCATCAGGACTGCACTGTGCAGTGAGGGTAATGCAGCCGACCTTCTGCATACCTCCAGGTGCTCTGCCAGCCAGGCTGACGAAATTACTGGATCCGCGTGCCCTTCCATGTGTTCGTGAATGCTGGACCTGCACATGAGCAGTGCCACCCGCTCAGCTTTGAGTTTGGACAGCTGTGGGCCTGCACGCGTTAGACTGTTTTATTGACACGCACTTGCAAACCGTCTTGCTGGCTTCAATGCATCTGGTCCTCAAGTGCCGTGACCTTTGCGTGGCAACTGATGCTGGATGCTGAAGGACTGCAGAGGTGGCGTTCCAGCATTGATGCGTGTATGACTGATGCGAGAGCTTGCGCCGCTTTACTCCTGTTGCTGATGATCCGGACGTGTGCAAGCGGCAGCATTTGCTGCTTGCAACGGAGTGATCGCAGTGCCTGAGCTGCGCTGTTTGCATTTTGTCTGACTGCAGGGCACGCAAGCAAGCAGGGCAAAGATGGTAGTTACATGCTGTTCAACAGACGCACAGCAGCTTCAAGCCACCGATTGCATCGGCGCAAGCAAAACATCCGACCATCGGCGCAAGCATGTGTAACGGCAGCTGATGCCCTGAGGAGCTTGTCATGTGAGTTTTTAGTTAAAACTTGAAGCTGGGCCTCATTGAAACCAGTCAACCAGGCAATTGTAGACATGTGCGAAGCTTCAGAAGTGGCAAAACAGGCCTGTAGCTAGCCCTCCGTTCAATGTGTAGCTGCTCAAACAGGCCATGTTTGAGCCACATGCCACGTTTCATGCTTGATACGCACAGATTTTGCCAAAAGTGTTACAATACAGATATATAATTAACTACTGCTTGTTCAAGATGCCCGAATAAAGGCAATCACAAGCAGAAGCATGTCGGGAAGGATCACGCATGCACACAAATGACACCAACCAAAAGATACTATGCTACCACAACAGCACCTGGCAGCTTTGAGTACTTGACTACAGACATTTGCAAAACCAATGAAAATAGGCATACCACGAAATCTAGTACAAAGCATAGCAGTGATAATATGCTGTCCTTGCTGCTAAAGGTACACGTTTCTGCATAAAGCTACACCTGCATCACAGTTGGCACACGCTTGACATCTGTCGCAGCTGCTTGTATTGGGATGGAGCCACTGCTGAGCTTGGTTGCAGCATCAGCTATCCAGCCCATCAGACCAGGGTCTGCACCCCTGTCACTGCAGTAAAACTCATTGGCGGCTTGCTGGGTGTGAAGGGGTACAGACTCCAACAGGGCTGAAACCCTGCTCACTACTGTCCAATGTGGATCTGCAGACCATACGCACAATATACATATGTTTGACGAAAAAATGCATTCCCCGGGCTAATACAGATACTGTACAAAATGGACAATTTCAAAATTTCTGTGGCAAAGACTTCAGCATTGAGGCCATGTCTTGATCTTCGATGCTGGTTTGTCTGACATGATCTATAGCTTCCCTAGGCCGCAATAAAGCAGTAGCAAATGACTTGAATTCAGTGCTGCTGTCAATGCCCCTCAGGCAATCACGCAAGCAGCTACCCCGTCACAAAGCACCAAACATCAGTGCTGTGCACAGGCAGACAAATGCGACCTGAATAGGGTTCTTCAGAGCCCTGCAAGCTGTCATCAACAAGCCCCAGGAAGCGGGTTGGTGCTGCAAAGATGCGGCGCCAGCAGGATACCGACTGGGCACCCTCCTCACTTGCTTCCTGCTGCTGCTGGACCCAACTGGGGTGCGGCAGGCGCCAGTGACTCCCATTTGGGATCAGGGGAGGGGTCAACTCCATTGTCCTGGCAGTCATGTCTTCCACCATCCTGCAATGGTTGTATGACAGGTGGCCATTCAGCTGTGACAGACACTTTGACTTCACTTTCTGATTAGAGTTCAGATCATTTGTGCAGGTGACCATGCCCTTCATTGTTCTGCAGTGCAAGGTATGTGCATATGCAGCAGTAAGAGCAGTTAAGGTGTGTCAATCTGCTGGGCCTCAAGACAGCAGTAAACCACCGGGTGGGGGGAGGAGGGGGGTCTGAGGGCTGTTGTCATGTTGAAGGGCAGGAGAAGTCTGATCACAACCAAAGCTTTAGTAGAATGACACCAGCAGGCTCCTTGCTGCTGCCACGTCCTAGACTGTCTTCACATTCATGCACTACTGTCCAGCGCTTGAAAGACTGGTGTCAGAGTCTTGTTGTGGATTGTGCAGCTACAGTGTTGCAGGTGCAACAAGATGCGGTGGACGGTGAAGGCCTGACCTGATGAGTGTGGGCGGAATGAGGCCCATGCGATAGACTGCGCCTCCATACTTGACCCAATGCAACTGAAGAGGGTCTGCAACACAACAAAGCACCATGTGGCGGTGCGCCAATTGAAGATGTAAGGGTCAGTCTGAGTACAATCAGCAAGGCAGGGAAACAGCTTTTGACAAAAAAAGGTACACCATGCAGAGTTTGAGTCTGTATGGCTGTAATATCAATAGTAATGTTTGCGCTTGCCGGCGCAGGATGAGCTAGGTGTGATGTCCTATATGACTATCTCCTCTGTATGGCTATCTTAGCCTGCAAACTGTTCAAAGCAGCAGCTCCTTTTGCAGCTACCTGGTTGGCAAGCAAAGACCGTGCAATAGAGCTGGTATGGCTCAAAGTGTCCTTGGTATCTGCTGGGTAACGACCAGTGTAATGATGAAAATCATCGGATTTTCTTTTCTTGTCTTGGCTCAATGACTAGCAAATTGATCTGTGACTAAGGCGCCATGCTAGATGCCATTGCAGGCTCTGCATAGAGGCAAGGCTAAGCAGTGTGCATGTGAAATGAACACATGCCGACCTGGAGTGTCACAGCAGAAGGTTGGGTTAGCGCCTGCCAGTCTGCCCTTGCATTGCACTCGGTCAGGTTCCTGCCGGAAGTCCAAGCCTTGGTACTCATGCTGCATTGATGCAATGTTGTAGCCATCAGCCAGAATGGCCTGACTCAGCCCAACTTCACCATTCTCGATGTCTGTCTGATGGTCACTCCAGCAGCCGCCCCAGATGTCAAGCAGGTACCGCACCCCCACCCTGCACAGGGAGCGCATCGGGGTCAGACAGGTGGTTCAAGCTGTGTGGGTCGGATGTGATTAAGGTCCCTGTCAGCAGTGATCAGAATTGCTTGCTCTGAATGCAGGCGCAACCAGCTGTTGCACAAAAGATGTGCTGCGTTATTGAGCTTTAGCCAGAGATCCGGCCAAAGTCTTTTGGTTGGTAGGATAGTGTGTTGGAGCGGGCCAAGCAAGTCATCATCCATTATTCACATAATTGAGACAGTCAGGTCTACAACACACATAATATGATAAAGCGTTTTCTGGCAAGTTATGCACTGCCTGATGTCTGTTCGCTGCCCACCAAGGGGGAACCACAAAGACTTGCAATGCTGCAGAAATGCATCACGTGCATCACATGACCTACGGTGCACAATGTTCGTGTGCATGGCTTGAACACAGCAGAGCCGGGTGACACAGGTTACACAGGTAAAACAGGTAACACGCAGGTAACACACAGGTAACACACAGGTAACACACAGATAACACACAGGTCATGCACAGGTACCACACCTGTCCATGACCAGGAAGGGACCTTGCACATGCACCTTGATTTCACAAGACAAGTATGGACCTACAAGCTTGACCTGCAGTCACAAGTGTCGCTTGAAAAGTGCTTTTTGAATGGTTTCAAGGGCTACATGTACAACTGTCTACCACGTAGGTGAGACAGGATGAGCAGGCTGTTGCTGCAACTTCAGGATTAAAAAGTTGTCATTGGTTCACGTCCAGTAATGACCGTCCTTTTGAATCTATTTTGTCAGAGTGAGCTGAAGCTGGCACACAGTCAGATATGTTTAATTATGCCAGTTGCATTGACTGGGAGCAGTCATAACACCTGTGCAAGATCATGCTGCATCATGCATGATCCGCTTGATGAACACATCGCGTTGCATTGCTATACAGTCCCCTCCATCAGCCTGGCAAGAGTATGAAGCTCCTTGGCTGCACAGGGACATGCAACTGTGAGCAGTGGCTAACCATCCCATTGATCCATGACATGCGTGCCATGTGTTTATTGTTTGAGAAGGGTCAGAGAGTGGCGCACATGATTGTCAAGCTTGTCAATGAAGGGCTGAGTCCAGTGGTGCAGCTCCATGCCCTGGTTAGCCCTTGCGAAGGGGCCTCGCATGCCGTTGTTGATGACCACGAAGTACTTGTACTGTTGCAGCAAGGCAGGACCTGTACGCAATTGTGGACAAAGCGACGTCACTCATGCACATCTTTTGAATGTGTTGTTTTGGACAGACTGGAAGACTGATACTCGCAGTAAGACTATTTTCCAGTACATCTGCTGATGCTCAGATCAGATCAACAAAAGACAGAGTCAACTGGCACAAATTTCACAAAGGGAATGGGGCTCCATTTTGGTTTCCCCCCTTGACCCCACAACAGAAATGTTGAGATTCAAGGCTAAAGCAGTGTGTGTCTGGTTGTGTCTGGTGCAAAACTGGCTTGCATGTGCATGCCATAGACTCTTCTGGGAGTTGTGGAGCATATGCATGCAGTGCTGGTGTGCATGGAATGCCACACCATAAGCCTACATCAAGCAATGTCTGGGTTTGCTGCATATGCAGCCGTCATGCATTGCACATTCAAGTTGAAGGACATGCATATGGCAAGCACCTGTTGCTCTCTACATGCGATTTGAGCAAATCGACACTGTAAGCAATTTTGCCATCAGCAATTTCTTCCAGCCATCACGCCACAGCAGAAACAGTTAGCACAGCGTATGACAGACAATGCACATTTCAGCAGCTTACTGGAAAGAAGACTGCTGCATGATTGCTGGTATGTTTGCTGACAGTAGTAACAAGACTGACAACACGATCGACGATGATATTGACAATGCCTACAATGAACAACATTCGTATGTGCAACATGGCAAGCTTGCATGAGATGTGGCTTACCAAACTCCAAGAGAGCTTTCTGGAAGCTGCAGGTGTCGGAATGCATGGTGGAGTTGTCCACAAAGCGCAGGCGCACATTGCAGAAGGCAGGGATCAAATCCAGCAGGCTGTGGTGCACCCTGCCTCCCATACTTATCACATAGTCGGCTCCATCATTCTCTCTGACCGCAAACCTGCTGGCCCCACATGGCTCAGCACATGCATGCATGACTGCAATCAGGCCTCAAGCAGGTTTATGTGAGAGTGCTGAATCATGCAACTATGGATCTGACAGAGGGCTCCGGGCTGCCGCCTTAGGAGGCTCCCGTTATGATCGCTGAAAAGCGTAAAGTTTTCTTTTCTTTTCTTATCTGACAGAGGACTGTTGAGTGGACTCATGCGAAAGAAATGCTTGTTTGTTGCGAGGAAGTGATTGGCAGCAGCAGTGGTGTCTTTGTCAAACAGAGAAGTGTACAGACTTGTTTCATGGCAAAAGCAATGTTGGGCTTTCTTGTGTGTGCCCATGCGGCAGAGGAAAATTGGCACTCAACTACATTTGCAGGAAAACAGGTGCTTTGTTGAGGGTTGTGGTCTACTGCTGGCACGCTACATTAGCTGTTGGTCTTAGCCTCACCACCTGCCTCACTGTGCATGTTTGATCAAAAGGGCAGCTGCAGAAACGTAAGGTACTCATGGATGGCATGGTGCATGCAATTTGGCAGCAGAGCTGTAACAGAACAGAATAGGATAAAAGAAATTGACTGTAGAAAAGGCCCATGCGAGATGTATTGGGCTCGCGCATGGAGCTGTAATCTAAATTGCTTATAACCATGTCATGGGAGTCGCATGAGCAACCCATTTCGCAATCCAAAAGCAATGCCATTTTGCTCCGCAGAGAAAGCCGCCAATGAGTCATGTGAAGGCACTACATGCTTTTCAGCTGATAGAATCGCAGCCCAACAGTGCCTCATGCAACTGTCACACTGGAAGCTGACTGCTGGTGTCCTGCTTGCTCACCTCAGGAAGCTCAAGAGGTTGCTCCTGATGAGCTGGACCTCTTCGTCTTCCTCACACGTGGTGAGGCTCTCATAGTAGTGGTACACGACAAGCACCTGAGCCTGACCTTCAGAGTCAGTAGGCTTGCCCTGGAAGGTGGTTACAGGGATTGCCCTGTAGTCCTGGTTTTCAGCAGGACTGAGAGTCACCATCGGCGGTGGTTGGACTGTCTTGCCAGTCGCAGTCATTCTGGGCTGGCTGAAATTCGTTCCTGCAGAGACGTGGCAAGATGCTGGGAGACATAAAGCAGTGCAGCTGTGAGCATGTAGGCACGGACAGGGTTTGTTGGGACGGGGAGGGAGGTGATGGTGATGAAGGGGATGGCAAAGGTTTGGAGAGGGAGGGCGACCTTGGTTCAACCCTAAGATGATCAGCTGGCAGAAGTCGGGAGGTGGGAAGGGGACAGTGTGAGTGCAGCCGCTGGCTGTGACAATGGCGTTGACTTGAGCTGCCCAAGGCAGCATTTTGACACCGGTTGCTATTGCTGCATGAGCAAGGACTACTATTGTGGGTTGAACTGTGATGTAGCCTCCACACTCCACAAGCGGGGACAAGCTCACGATGGCAACATTGTGCATGCAGATGTTGCATGTCTGCATGCAAGCTGCCACATGCTATCAGATGGAGAGCAATCAGATGGAGAGCAATCTCAGGACATGCTATGTGGCAGAAAGGTTGCAGGCCCATACCAGCATTGGGCCTCTTGTTGCTGGGCCCAGCAAGAAGTGATGGCACCACAGGAATGTCCAAGGCGCAGTACTGCTTATGGGATGGTAGTAACATTATGAAGCATAGACACGGGTGCTATTTGAGGACGAAAGAGAGCAGCAGGAGCCACAAAAGTTGAGGACCCACCCCCAGCATGCACAGAAAGCCACCGCTTGGTATTACACCTGGTAACATTGGCATACGCTGCAGTGGCATTGAAGGGCTGGTGGTGGTCAGGCCAGTCCCCAACTGCTCTGCCTTCTGTGCCTGACCCTTTTGACCCCTGCCGCTGTGACAGTGCCTTTGCGCCCGCAAGAACGCTGCCCAAGTTGATGTTGCTTCCTAGGGCTTGTGAAGAAAAGTGGCGATCACCAGGATCAGCTGCTTGATCAACTTGTTCATCAGCATCACCGGCATCTTGAGCAGAAGTTGCCGCTAAGAGGTCATGACCAGAGGCAGAGTGAGGGCGACTGGTCAAACCCAGCTGCTGAGTCAGTGCTTGTGACTGCTCCTCATTCAGTTTGAAAGCGTTTTGGCGTTTCAGAACTGGCCTGCCTGCTGTGCTATGCTGTGCTGTGTTGGCTGAGTCAGCAACATCTGGACTGGGATTGACACGTGAGCGACTGGCCCAAAATCTGCCCTTGCCCATGTGTTCACCTTCAGCAATGGGAGGGGTTGGCGTTGTTGTGCCAAGGAGCCTTCTCAGACCCAAAATGCGCTGCCAAAATGGCTTTTCAGTCTGCTGGTCATACACGTAGGTGCTGATGAGCTGCTTCAGATACTCTGTGGTAAGCCTTGAATCTTGAGTCCAGTGGCCTGTGGCTGATATGAGGAACGGGGGCTGCAGGGGTGCACAGCATGCAAAGCGCTCCAGCTGCTTATGTGTGATGTCGACAGCAGAGTGGAGCACATTTTGTTGATCTAATGTCAGAGAGGCCCCGTTTTGCAAGGCCGCTGCCAGCTCGGTATAATTCTTGGTTATTGGGGCGTGGGCGCCCTCATAGGCAGACTGGAAGGTGTTTGGTTCGCCAGAAAGTCTTTGCTGAAGATCAGCCCAGTATTTCTGAAAAACTGCAAAACACACTCTCACAGTTTAAAATGCATCTGACGCATAGCAGGTACAACATTTGCATGCCAGCTGCAGCAATATGACCCCACCTGTGCCAGTTGTGTTATACGGGGGTTTGACTGCTTGAGCGCAGAATTCTGGTCCCTTACCACACCAGCCCCACTGACTGCAACAGTGCTGTTTGGCAAAGGGATTGCACACAGAGCTCAAATGACCGCTTGGTGCAGGAAAGTTGCTGCCACAGCGCCCGTCTGGACGCCAGTTAGGGACAAAAGGCTCCTTCTTAAGTTCTCTGGCCAGCACTGGGTCTGGATTGTTGTGGCGACAGATAGCAAGCTCACCCGCAGCGCAATGCTGCTGCAGAGATGACACGAGAGCCCAGCCGGGAAAGAATATCAGAAAAAGGACCACCCCGAACAGCGGATGCGTGACGAGCTGTGTTGGTAAGGCTCTGAGAGGTCGATTTTTGCTCTCTTTTGCTCGCCGCTCAGTTGAAGGTGCCCAGTCTTGTGTGCGGTTGGCTGCAAATGTTACTGTTCCAGGTGTGCGTCTGCGCATCACCGGCGCAGCAGCGGAGCTGAGGCACAGTCGAGTGCTAGCAAACCTGCGCAGCGGACGTGACCTCGACGAGCTTGTCAACGATGTACAGATGCTTCACACCAATGGGTTGCATCAGAACCACGCACATGTAAGCAGGCGATCGAGCGCTGTGTCCGTGGTGACGCGTCTTAAGCAAAGAACAAGACGCGCATTGCTCCGAAACCACCATAAACGCTTGAAGGGAATGGTTTTGCAGCGAGGTCACAAAAGCTATCGATGACGTTTCTGAGCACAACTGTCGTCGTCACTGAAGCAATCTAGAGCAATCTCTAACCAGCTTTGGTTGTGCTTGCAACATTCGGAACGACGCCTTGGAAGTTCAAAGGGGACGGACACATCTTGTAGGGGGACAGACGTCTGTTAGTAACCAAAACCTTGCCAATAGTCTGCACGACACTCCGTGTGAGAAGAAAAGCCAGCCCATGCAGGCCAAGAAACTCTGCTGCGTGCATAACAGCATGCACCCGAGCAAGGGCCACTCAGACAGAATGATCATACATGCTTGAAAAATGATTTAGGCACAAACATACAGCAGTGAACACTGAAGCTTGTACCACATTGACAACCTAGCAAGAATGTGGAGACATTTCGTTTTGAGTCTGAAAGCTGGGTGCTCATAAAGCTGCAAACTGTTGTATATCATTGGGAGGTGCAATAACAATAGAGAAATACGGTCAGGAGCAATGCAGCGTGGTGAATCAAAGCAAGGTCGTGCTGTCTGAAACTACTTCTGATGCGCTAACTGTGCATGGCATTTCATGATAGCAAGTATCACCATAGAAGAGTGTTAAGCATTCAGGGGCGATAACGCGCCATGGTGATGCAGGTCAGCCTGAGGTACTAGTCTCTAATGGTCATACAGAACAGCAGCCTGATCTGACACAGCTTGCTTGCCGGCTTCTTGTCTGCCTGCCTGATCATGATGCTGGGCATATACTATTTGCTAAAGTCATTGATTTGCATTTGCAATGTCTGGGTCAGGCTAGACTGTCAATTCCTGCTCAGCTACTAGCACTCCATCCTTGTCAGCATATATCCAGTTGTGTGGCTTGACAACAACGCTGGCAAATGTCACCGGCACATCTCTCAGGCCCAGATCCCGCTTTGAGCTTTTAAGTGGGTATGTGTTCAGGGCCTTGACCCCAAGAGGCATCTTCTCAATGTCTGCAGAGTCTCGTATGCATCCATTGATGATGATGCCCTGCATGCCATCAACAGCAGAATGTTGACTGGGAGTACAAGGTGCTGATTGTGCAGCTTAAAGCTACCTTGGGTAGTTTTGAGCACACAGCGTTGAAGCTGACGCCACAGTTGTGACATGCTAGGCTCAGAAGCTTACACTCCAGCCATTCTTGTGCGCCATTTCTGCAATATTGTCACCAAGCAGGGCACATCGCAACGATCCTCCTCCATCTACAATAAGTACACGACCCTTCCCATCCTCCTCCAGCGCCTGCAGCATGCATCACCTCATGACAGCAGAGCCACCCCAGAGCTTGCACCTGTCAGGCACTGATGTATGTGAAGGCCCCAAAACTTATCTCTCGACTTTTGACTGACCTTTCGGACCAGGGGATTGTTCTCAAAACACTTGACAGTAGCTGCCTGTCCTTTGAATCTGCTGTTGCCACCATAGTTGCGGAAGATTGGGTCCATGATCTGTACATTCCTCTGGTTGACGATGTCAACGGGATCTGTGATGAACGTGTCACACAAATCAGCTGTCGCCCCACGCGCAGCATCAGGCGGCGGTGTCTGACTGGACATGCGATTCCGGCCGACAAGAAGCAAACGTAACGCCAAAGACGATCTTGATCCTGCACTGCCCTGTATTAACATAGCAATGCAGCGGGCATTCAGGAAGCCAAGCATGCTATTTCATCAAGCGCAGGCCATGCAGCATGCGCTCGCTGATGTCGCTCGGCCCTCTGAGTTGCCTCGTTTGCCCAAAACTTCTGTCACGCTGCAAAGTAAATGCGAAGACGAAACAGCGAAACAAGCCGAACCAAAATGTCATCGCCAACTTGAACTCAAGCATTGACAGCATCGGATAATGTGTATCGCTGGACATCGTATTCTTATGGTAAGAGCACACTGGACGAAACCCAGCAGGCTGTTGTAGCTCCGCTTGCGGTACCTTGACCCTTGGCTGCGTCACAGCTGCATAGACTCAGACATTTGCCGGAGGAGCTTAGCTGGTAACTTGCCGTGCAAACACAGTTCATTGCTCAGGATGCCAGAGACATCAGCACCTGTGCAGAACCCTCTGTTGAAAGCAAGCAAGGATGTACTTGCCGGAACTTGCGGTGCGTCTGCTTGGTCAACGCATGCACCGGGACAGGTTATCCCGACCGCGGCATAACATCTACTGCTTGCTTGCAGGTGGTATCGTGGTGACATTCGTAGGTCATCCGTTCGACACTGTCAAAGTCCGGCTTCAAACACAAGATTCTGCCAAGCCAATCTATTGTGAGTGCCGATGCTCCACGTGTGATTTGTGTGATCTGAATGGTAACCTCAGCTGCTTGTGAAGGCACTGTTTGACATGCAGCTGGAGCCATCGACTGTGCCAGAAAGACCGTCCAATGGGAGGGTCTGAAGGGTTTGTACAAAGTAGGGCTCATTCTCTGAGCCGGCCTCTCTATATGCAGATAGATAGTCAGCCATACTAGGCTCAAGACATTGCATGCACGCAATAGCCAGTATGAAGGCTGACATGTATATTTTGGAGACTGTTGTGTGCTGCTGGTAGGGTGTCACATCACCATTGGCAGGGCAGATGCTGTTCAGATCTGTCATGTTTGGAGCGTTTGGCCAGACTAAGACATGGCTTGCCACCCGCACAGACGGCACTTTACGGCCTCTGACAAATGCAGATTACTACAAGGTATGCAGAAAATCATATTGCCTTTGGCCCCTTGCTGTGTGCTTGTGAGTTCTGTCAACCTTGGAAATCAGCAACTCTTTTGGTTGAAAGCACGTCACTCACTGCACAGGCAGGTGCTGTGACAGGAACCATTGCAGCCTTTGTGGAAGGTCCAATTGACTTCTACAAGTCACAGATCCAGGTTCAGATCATCCGATCAAGGGCTGATCCCAACTACAAACGTACGCATGCCTGCTAGCTTGTAACACACTGTTCAATTTGACACTGCATAGCCATTCAGTGTTACTTCGTCATTGTGCTTGGTGACTTGATCAATGCGACCAATGCACTCCATGCATCATTCCATTAGTGGCAAGCAGAGCTTACAGCACCTTTGTATTGATGGCGTGAAGGCCACTGCATGAATCCTGGCCCTTGCGTCGCAAAGCCCGCTGTGCCATCATGCGACACTGCAAACTAGGAACAATGTACAGTGCAGCTGCGAACACAAAGCACTTACTGGTTTGTGACATTCAAGCATGCTCACCTGATCCTGCAATGTACAGCTGCCTACACAACAGTCTATGACTGTGTGAAAGCCACCATCCGCACCAATGGCTTCAAGGGCCCTTTCCAAGGGCTAGGGGCTACATTGGTCAGAAACGCCCCAGCCAATTCAGTATACCTAGGCAGCTTTGAGGTGATGAAGGATCAGATGGCAGCCTACAGGAACTGCAAGAAAACGGAGTTGCCAGCTGCTTGGGTCATCACAGCAGGAGGGCTGGGCGGTTTGCTGTACTGGTTGGCCATATACCCTGTGGATGTCATCAAGTCTGCCATGGCAACAGACAGCATTGAGCCAAGCAAGCGCAAGTACCCAGACATGGCTACAACATACAAGGTGGGCAGAACTGCTCATACTGTTATGTCCTTTGCGTGCATTTGTGATCATGCAGTTTTGGGACAGTATCAAGGAAAAGACAGGCTTGGGCACCTGGTCATGCTTGCATACTGCCTGTGCATTGCATGTATTTCAGGGCAGAACGCTCAGAAAAAATACAAGGGTCCCTACAGCAGATGGACTGCTTCCTGCTTTCATCGCTGAATCGTTTGAGGGCAATGGTTTGCTATCTTGTCTGGCAGCCAGCTCCACCAAGCATACCTGCTTTGCTCATCTCTAGTTGAACCTTGCCACAGTGCTAACAGGACTCATCATTTTATTGTGCTGATGCAGACAACTCTAAGTAGACAGTTGTGTATGCACCCGTGCACAGTATCAGCAGAGACTTACTACTGAGCCATACATTGTAGCCTTGATCAACACTGACATGTCATGTTGCGATGTGTGATGCAGAAGCTGATGGCAGATGGCGGGCCGAGCCGATTCTACAGAGGCTTCACTCCTTGTTTGGCAAGAGCCATGCCAGCAAATGGTGTTATGCTGTACACAGTTGACAAAGTCACAGCCATGTTGAACAAGTGAGGTCAGAGGAGAGAGTTGTACGTGTGACACGTACCTACCAGGAACGGTGACCAGGAGTTTGAGAAGCTGTGCAGATTTGGTATGTGGGCACATGCCTCAGTCTCATGGCAAAGCTGATAGCTTGTCCACTGATGTAGTACATACGGATTTTGCGGTGCCATATCAGTATCATCAAGCTCAAAAAGGCTTCTGATGGTTGTGAGCTTTTTTGTTTGGGCAGACATGAGAGTAAAATACATGTTTCTGTGTTGCTTTGTGACTTCTTTGTTAGAGGGCGGGAGTATTGTCACCAGTGCTGCTTGCACTCAATACAGCAAGTCATGCAGCATTCAGCATATTTTACATTATGAGCTTTTGTGCACTGCGTGGGTATCGAAGCGCAAAGCAATGAAGCCTGGATACAAAGAAGTACAGTATGCTCTCCTAGGAGGATGCTTGCTGACCTGGCGTGCACAACAGACTGATGCACCGACCCTGCAGAGTCATCCCGCAGCTTGAAACTAATAAGAATTGACTGATGTCACCGCATGACAGTAGCTGTCAAACGAACTCTGGTCAATATCACCCTCACTCAGAATGACTATCAACCTCTGCAACTCAAGTCTTTTTGACGATACTTTGAGCAAAATTGTTCACACGCAATCTTCTGGACTGCATGCGTCGTAACGCCTGCATCTTCGAGCATGTTGCTGTCATGCTGCTCTATTTCAGCTTGCCCTGCTGCTTCAGGCCATCCCTGAAAGCAGCCAACACCAGTTCCACCTTTGCTGGCTGTGCATTGTATCCCATTAGGCCGACTCTCCACACCTTGCCAGCAGTACCACCCAAACCACCAGAAATCTCAAGACTGTATTTGTCCATGGCGTTCTTGATAACAGCGGCCCAATCCACGCCTTCAGGCACCTACAATACAAAGCATGCTTGTCACAGTAAGACACGGCTGATGTCACAGTATTGCACGGCTAATGGCAGGCCTTCAGACGTAGGACTGAAGCCAAAATTGCAAATCAAAACTTGCTGATGACAACGCTTCACGCTTGCCACTGACATGACAAACACAGGCACTAGATCAATAGAATGCTCAGTGCAACATGTACAGGCACAAGTAGCAAAGCACCAGCCACATGTTCTGCCCTTGAGTTTGACACCAAGGCAGCCGGCACGCTCCGCACAGCAGGCTCAACCAAGTGTGGTGTGCACTGCTCGACAATTGCCAGAAGCACTGTGTCTCACCGTGATGGTGTTGACAGTGACGAGGCGCTCACTGTCATTCTCCACAAAGGACTTGAGGCCCATGGACTTGAGGCCATCCCACAGCATGTGATGCATATTCTCATGTCGCTGCCACTGCTCCTTCAGCCCCTCCTCTGAGGAAATAGCGAGAGCCTCCCTCATAGCATACCTGCCATGCCAAACAGCTGAAACATTGCATATGAGTTGACATTATGTTGCAATGGAGATGGGGCAAAGCAACCTTGTTGAGCAACACTAGAGAGCTGTTGCTCAGGCTTGGCACATCACAGCACAGCATGCACCATGCCAAGCTAGAGGCTGAACGTGGCGTACTCAAAGCTGCCTGAGTAAAGTGCCAGATACTGCCTTCACTGGGGATCTTCTTCACAGCACGAGAACAACAGCTGTGCATGTACATATCTTGTGCAGTGCTGCAGACATTGTTCATGCAGCATCAGCGCCATTGCTTTGTTCTGTCACCCAGGTACGCACACGCCACAATCGTTTGTGCATTTCTTGCACCCAAAACCTTGCAGTCTAGCATTGACTCTGGTCTCAAGGGAGTTTGCCACCAGACTGTCTTACCAGGTGCTGACCATGCCAGTGTGGTGGTACCAGCGCTTGCCGAACAAACCCCAGTAGTCTCCAACCAGGTTCAGATCCAGGTTGTATGTCGCCACCTTGGTTTTGCGGTTCTGAATCTTCTCAAGCGTGCGCTGATTGAGGTACAGTGGCGCAGCGCCTGCATGCAACAGTCAGCATCACCTCACGCTCCCTGCACATTTGGCCTGTACATTTGGCCTGTACATTTGGCCTGCACATTTGGCCTGCACATTTGGCCTGCACATTTGGCCTGCACACTGCCATTAGGGGAGAGGCCACATGTGATCAGACTTGTTGCATCATTATGCATCGAAACATGATTGTGATTGGGCTTGTCCCAAACGAAACAGCATGCATGTCCAACTTGGGGCTACTTGTCATTGTCCATGCTGTGACATCGCCTTAGCAAAAACGAAGCCAACACCAGTTTCAATCCATGTGGGTAACACTGTGTACTCCTGTATTTGCTGTTGATTTCGCTGACGGTAACAACACCATGTTGCTTTGCTGCTGACGACAACAACCAGAAACACTTCAAGACATTCCAATGTGAAGGCAACACAGGGAAAAAGGGATGCTGTTTCAGGTTGCTGCCTGTTGTCTCACCAGGCGGTGCGCTGAGGCACTTCTGGGAGCCGGAGTAAGAGCAGTCAATGCCCCAGGCATCAGCAAAGAATGGGACTCCTCCCAGAGAGCATACAGTGTCCACAATTAGTAGGGTTCCATTCTTCTGGCACAGCTCGCCGATGCCTTCTAGGTTCTGGTACACTCCTGTGCTGCTTTCACCCTACAGAGCTACATCACATCAGTCCACAGCAGGAAGTGCGTTTGCAAATTTGATGACGCCATGGTGGGCAGCAGGGGCAGTCCATATAGACAGCAGCTGACGCAGCATTTGGAAGTGTGCCATGTGCTGGTTCAGCAACTTTACATGTCTTCATGTTTGTTGTCAAAATGACGTAGGCAGGCAGCGGTGAGCTGCAATGAGGAGACACTGAAAATTGCATGTTGTTGCCATGTGTCAGATTTTGGTGTTGTGAAATGGCAACCATTTGCACAGGTTGGTCATGGAGTATGCCATGTGAGCTTCATTGCAAGTCATTCTGCATGTCATAAACAGGCATGTGTGACTTTCAGCAAGAAGCAGCTGTGCTGAAGCACGAGGCTGGCACACAGCACGCCAAGAGAGAACCACATGTAGCAGGCCCTCAATGGATAGCAACAAAAACACACGCAGACATCAGCAACTGTTGATGAAAAAGACGTCTCAGCTACAGGTTTGCCACAAGCACATCTGTTGCATCAGATCAGATTGCATTTTTTGCTTTTTTGAGTTGTAGACCTACCTGGCAAAGAAACAGAGCAGCTGGCTTGTTCTTTTCGATTGCTGCCTTCAGCTCTTTGTAGGAGAAACTTTTGCCAGGTGCCTGCTTCAGCTCAATCACATCACCTGCAGCAGCTCACCATACCTCACACGTACTATGCAAGCAGACTGTGCTGCACTGTTGAGCAGGATGCTGTGCTGCATGCACATTCTGTGAATTCATAAACTAAGGTCTTTTGCCAATCAATGCAGTGGTTCATTATGTTGCATCAGCATGCCAGTAATCCACATTGCAATGTGTTCTCAATCTTATGATTGACCTGATACCGCACAAGACAGCTGCGGTCCAGCAGTGATTGAGACACTGACCTCCATATCTCTCAGCAAGATCAGCCACTCGCATGCCCCAGATGCCATTGTTCCCAACAACAATCTTCTCTCCAGGCTCAATGCAGTTCGCTATGCAAGCTTCCATGCCAGCATGTCCTGTGCCACTGATCAGCAGAGTGTTGCCCAAGTCTGTCTGGAACAGGTACTTCAGTCCCTCTTGAATTTCATCCATGATCTTGAAGAAGGGGGGATGCATGTGACCCAGTAGGGGCAATGATTGGGCAGCGAGTACACGAGGGTATGCATTTGCTGGTCCTGGTCCCATCAACAATCTGGATGGCACCTACACCAGAATCACTGCCACTTAAACCAGACAGGCAGCTTGCTGCAATGAGTGGTGCTCACAGGCAGCCCATGCCAACATGGCAACCTGCCTACGAACAACCAAGGCTGTCAACGGCGCGGCAGATCGTCACTCCACCAGAAGATATTCTTTAGCTTGACGCGAGATGCAACGAGCAATTGCAATCAAAGTTTGATCGCTGCCGAGGGACATATGTGGCAAACCATAAGCTCATAAACGATTGCACAGATCCGGTACTTCTCAGTCGTCGACTTACCTGCAGAACTCCGACAGGGCCCTTGTGGTTTTCAGAAATTTCAGGCAAGCTTGCATCGAGGCCTTGCGCAGGAGCAGTGGCAGCAGCGCCGAAGGCTCTCTCCTGCGCTTTGGTCAAACCAGATAGAGCTCGCCGCCATGCTCCCACACGCAGCATGACCGAGGGTTGCAACTCGCCCTCCTCACAGACTCTTGTGTGTTTTGCTTGCGAAAGCGCAGAGTGTTCTTGTCGACAAAAGTGGATTTGGCTGTGGTCAGCGCTCATTGCTCATTGCAATTGTCGTTGGGCCCTGTACGTTCGCCGTGCGCTCTGCTGACGGATTCCGACTCAATAGCTATCAGATAAGGCCCTTGCATATGTCTCAGTTGAAAGCCTATTGATGCTCACCTTGGCATGCTCACCTTGGCATGCTCACCTAGGCCAGAATGGCCCCCGTCATCAACCTGTATTAAATGTCAAGATTTCTCCTCTGATCTGCTGGCTTGAGCCAGGCTTCTACATGCGTGCATCCATGATGTGCACATGCATGCACAGGTACATGCGCAGGTACATGTAGTCTAAACAAATTTGTCAGGGAGATTATCTCAGAGAGTCTCTGACTTGGACTCAACGGACCAACTCGTTGCTTACCAAGACCTGCACTATGTGCGTTCGAGACTACACCAGAGCTGTTGTCTAATTTATTTTGTAAAATATACAGCTCTTCCTGTAGCTATGCACATCAGTAGGAAGAGTAAAAAGCACTGATCCCAAGACAGTTTTTTGCAACTGTGCAGTGGAAAAAGAGAAGAAAAAGAAAAGATTACGCCTTTCAGCGATCATGACGGGAACCTCCTGAGGCGCCAGCCCAGAACTACTGGGCACTGGACCGGACAGGCACTGGTATGAGGCATCATGAATGTCTCTGAAACTCTTTATGCATCAAGATCTACAATCATCTTGCACAATGTAAGTTGCACAATGTAAGTTGCACAATGTAACTTGTACATAAGTTCAAGCCCTCACTCCTGTTTTGTTTAGGTTATTCAACAATGCAATACCTAGGCTCTGCAAATCAGTGCATCCTTGAGAACTTGTATCTGAGATCCAATCTATCAAGGAATGCCTAACCAATGGTCTGCAACATAAGAGCCAAGGGTTAGCACAAGAGATTACTGCAAACATTGCTTCTGTTGTGCGCATATGTGTTTTCAAGGTACATGACCAATAATATTATTGCAGAAAGGCAGGAGCACAGTCATGTGTTGCAAATGTGCTCAGGACGCTGAGACTCACAGGATCTTGATGACAACAGAGTACAGGTTGATACTCAGCATGCCATAAAAACGACAGCATCCTTCATACAAGCCCTAGAGCTTCAAGCCACACACACAGTGCGCCTATATGGGAGTCGTGCTTCTGCATGCTGAGTTGCAGCTGACTCCACAACCCACCATCAGCATATCTATTCATGAGATACCAGACAAGCTATGTCAGCATGTAATGCCCTTTTGAGTAATTCTCCGAGCGTTGAGCAGGAACTGTCAACTTTTGCTTAGACCAGCGTAGCTAAAAGCTGCTGCTCAGTATGCTTCATGTGCAAAAGCAACACCACAGAGTATTGCATACCAAACAATCATCAGGAAAACTGCTGCTTGTGGACTACCTGATGCTGCAGAGTCTGGCGCATGACTAGCTGTAACACATGCAGCCTGTGTATCTCTGTGACTGCCACCCAAATTTGGGCTGAACAACCGCACCGAAGACATAGGTGCCAAGCAGTGGGCACATAAGCTCAGGGATTGTGTGCCTGCCACCTTGGATGCGTGTTCACTCAGCTCATCGAAGCACTCTGTAGGCTTGCACAGGTATTCAAGCATCAAGCTGCAACTATGGAGATTCAACATCCAAAGTTGCGGGCAAACAGTGATCATGCACCATCAGCATAACTGATCGTCTTTCAATGCTCTGACACTGCAAGATCTGAGGCAGGGCGGCCTTAGGCCTGTGAGTCGAAGCAGCTTGCAGTCGTCAGACTGTCAGCTGGCAATGTTGCACCTCCATGGTAAAGTCTTGCTTCTAGTACATAAATCTCGCCGGATTTGCTAGCCTGTGTCATTGACCTTTCAAATGTCTTATATGTTGGACACCTGCTGTGACGGACAACAGCTGCAAAAAACTGAGGTGTATCTTGGTGACCTGCCGTTCGCTATGTCCCATACTCGCAAACCCGCTCAAGAGTCCGTGTATATCATGGTAACAGGATTCAGTCAACATTGGCAGTGCTGAAGAAGCGGAGTACTCAGCGCTGCTGACTTCCATGACCACAACCGTTTCGGGAATGACTGGGCGGGTTGCCAGTTTACAATGGGATAGCTGAGCGGGTTGTCAGCTAAATATGGGGTTACTGGGCGGGTTGCCAGTTCAATGGGAAGTGGCGTGAATGACCGGGCGGGCCTGCCGGTCAGGACCACTTAAACTTCTATTCTGTTTTGGTTAGTATACTTTTGGCAAGCCCTGCTCCGTCACCTTCGACGTCATCAGCAGAGTGTAGTCCAAATGTCTTATAGTCCGCACCAAGTGTTTTATAATTGTCTGCAAGTGTTGCAAGTTGGTCAACAGGTCTTGCAACAGGTCTTGCAAGTTGGGCAACATGAAGCTGCCAATGTGCATGGCGCAGATCAGCAATGTGTTTATACAAATACAAGCTCAAGGACAAGGATTGCGTGATCACTTGGGGGACAGAAGCTCAATTGCAGGACTGTTGAAGCTACTTGCTGTACTGAGGAAACTTGTCTTTGGGCAGATCCTTGGCATTGACAATGCTAGGCGCTTCTCCTGGAATCTTATCAAAAGGACCGTCGACAAAGGACAGCATTGACTGCGAGGTGGTTGGCTGTTGCTTCAAAACAGCAGCCACATTGCATGCTGCCAGCGTTGCCTGCAAAGCAGAGAAAGTGCTCAGGGTCACAGCTTCACATCATATGCATTGCAGCCTCACCTGCTCATGGCTATGAATCATGAGACCTTGTGCATTTACAAGCTGCGTTATGTTGCATTGACATGCAAGGAGTCACAACACCACACGAATAAATGCCCGCCAAACCAGCTAAGTCAACAGGGAAGTCACGCACTTCAAAGTGTGATATACTCACCATGCCTGCCCTTGTCCAGAAGGAAGCTGAGGCAATATGCGGCACAATGACACAATTGTCACACTCTGCCAGTCCAGGCTTCAT
>JAABUO010002712.1_pt1 | contig 21406 bp, 12 predicted proteins | sample 5559291 | NCBI WGS metagenome assembly JAABUO01 (sample SAMN10711878, study PRJNA513372) | rock metagenome | isolation source: Antarctica rocks | place: Antarctica: Victoria Land, Finger Mt sud
GCCTCTGCCGCGAGTGGGGGCGTGATTCGGGGAATGGTGAAGGCGGGATCGACGCCGCTGCCGGGGGTGGCGGTGACGGCGACGAATACGTTGACGGGGAAGAGGTACTCGACGTCGACCGATGTCGCGGGCGCGTTTGCGATGCGGATTCCGCGGAACGGGCGGTATGTGGTGAGGACGGAGCTGGCGGCGTTTGCGCCGGAGACGCAGGAGGTGCTGCTGAATGCGGCGGGCGAGAACGGGGGCAAGCCGGAGCAGGTGGCGGAGTTTGGGATGCAGCTGGCGTCGCGGGTGGCGCAGCAGGATGCGGCCCAGGCGGCTGCGAGCGTAGCGCGAAGCGGGACGGGCGAGAGGAGGCCGGGAGGAAGCGGGCTGCAGGCGCTGAGCGTGCTGGGCGGGGGCGGCGGAGAGGCGGCGGATGCGAGTGTGGGCGGGGGCAATGCGGGGGCGCAGCTGCCATCGCTTGGGGGTTTGGGTGCCGGGGCGGGGGACGCGGGAGCGGCGCAGGACTCGGTGGCGGTGAGCGGGGCAGTGGGGCAGACGAACGGGTTAGCGAGCCTGAATGAGGATGAGGTTCGGCAGCGGGTGGAGGATGCGATTGCGCAGGCCCGGCGGCAGGGTGGGGCGGCGGGCGACCTGGCGAACGCGGCCGCGGGGTTGCTGGGCGGACTGGTCGGGCCGGGCGGGTTTGGGGGAGGTCTGGGCGGTGGGCGCGGTGGCCGGGGTGGGTTTGGGCGGTTCAATCCGACGCAGCCGCATGGAGGAATTTTTTACACGGGCGGGTTTGGGGCGCTGAACGCGACGACTTACTCGCTGACGGGTGCGCCGGTGGTAAAGCCCGCGTACAACAACAACCGGTATGGGGTGAGTTTCACGGGATCGCCGTACCTCCCGGGGCTGACCAAGCCGAGCACGAAGCAGTTTGTGTTTTTGAATGTCACGGGACAGAGGAATGTGAATCCGCTGAACCTATATGCGACCGTGCCAACGCTGGCGGAGCGGGGAGGGGACTTCAGCGGGTTGACGCAGACGGTGAACGGACAGGCGGCGCAGACGCCGATCTTTGACCCGGCGACGGGCCAGCAGTTTCGCTGCAACGGTGTGCTGAACGTGATCTGCGCGGGGCAGCAGACGGCGCAGGCGCGGGCGCTGTTGAACTTCTACCCGGCGCCGAATGTGATGCTTGGTGGGAATGGGAGCACACAGCGGCTGAACTACCAGAGGATCACGACGGCGGGGCAGAACTCCACGCAGGCATCGCTGCGGTTTGTGCGGAACTTCGGGCAGGGCGGGCTTGGGGCGTTCGGCGGCGGTGGAGGAGGGAGGCAGAAGGGGGCGGGCGGGGCGAAGATGCTGCGGCAGAACATCAATTTCAACGGGAGCTACACGCACTCGGCGAGCGACCAGCCGAATGTGTTTGCGGCGCTGGGTGGAGCGAGTGTGACGGATGGGTACGGGATCTCGGCGGGCTATACCGTCGGGTACGGCCGGCTGACGAACAATGCGTCGGTGAACTGGAACCGATCGCATGGGACGACGCGGAACTACTTCACGAATACGGCGTCGAATCCGGCAGGGGATGCGGGGATTGCGGTGCCGAGCCAGATGGCGGGAGGGGTGCCGCGCGGGTTCTACAACGGAGTGCCGGCGGTGACGATTACGAACTTCAGTTCGTTGAACGATCAGACGCCACGGGATGCGATCAACCAGACTATCTCGTTCTCGGACTTTGTGAGTTGGAGCCGCAAGAAGCACAACATGCGGTTTGGGATCGACGCCCGGCGGGTACATGCGGATGTGATTGGGGGTGGGGGGAGCGTGGGCAATCCTCTAGGGAACTTCGTGTTTTCGGATTACGCGACGCTGAGCCCGGCGGACCGGGCGGCGGTGGATGCCGGGAGCACGGTGCAGCCGCGTTCGGGCGCGGGGTTTGCGGATTTTCTGCTGGGGCTGCCGCAGCAGACGAAGATTCAGGCAGGGCTGAACAAGGTTTATCTGCGGGCGAATGTGTATGACTGGTATGCGCAGGATGACTGGCGTCTGCTGCCCTCGCTGACGCTGAACTTCGGTCTGCGGTACGAGTATTTTTCGCCGTATGTGGAGAAGAACGACCGGTTGGTGAACCTGGACCACAACGCGGACTTTACGCAGGTGGCGACGGTGCTGCCGAACGCGGCGGGACCGTTTGGCGGGGCGTATCCGCGGTCGCTGGTAAATCCGGATCGTACGCTGTACTCGCCGCGGCTGGGATTTGCGTGGCGGCCGAAGTTCGTCAAGAATACAGTGGTTCGAGGCGGGTACGGGATCAACTACAACACGGGGCAGTTTGCGACGTTTGCGCAGTCGCTGGCGTTTCAGCCGCCATTCGCGGTGACGCAGACAAATGTGCTGACGGCGGTTACGAATCCGGTCAACCCGACCGGGTGCACGTTTGCGAACCTGACGCTGCGGAGCGGGTTTGGGTGCTCAACGAAGGCGATCCAGAACAACTACGCGGTGAACCGGGCTTATCGGTTGGGGCGGGTGCAGGTGTGGAACCTGGATGTGCAGCGGACGCTGCCGATGGGTGTGGTTCTGAATGTGGGGTACAACGGGTCGGTGGGGGGCAATCTGGATATTGTGCGGGCGCCGAACCACACGGCGGCGACGGTGACGACGGCGAATGCGCAGGCGTTTACGTACGAGGATTCGGTGGCGTACTCGCGGTTCAACACGCTGGTGGTGAATGCGCGGAAGCGCATGCAGAAGGGGATCTCGCTCGAGGCGACGTACCGGTACGGGCACTCGATCGACAATGCGTCGTCGATTGGGGGAACGGGATCGGTGAATGGAGTGAGCGGCGTGGCGGTGGCGCAGAACGATCAGCGACTGGATCTCGAGGAGGGCAACTCGGCATTTGACCGGCGGCACGAGGTGACGGGCAACTGGGTGATGGAGCTGCCGTTTGGGCCGAACCGGGCGTTTCTGAGCAAGGGCGGGCGGCTGTCGAAGGTGATGGATGGGTTTTCGGTGAGCGGCGACTTCGATTTTGCGACGGGGCTTTACTACACGCCGCAGTACGACTCGACTGCGGCGCAGATTGCCGCGGGCGGGACGTATACGTTGCGGCCAGACCGGGTGTTTGGGACGCCGATCCGGGGTGCGGGCGGGGTGTTCGACTGGTTCAACAGGGCGGCGTTTCGCTCGCCGGCGAACGGGTTTGGGACGGCTTCGAGGAACTCGATCGAGGGGCCGGGGACGGTGGCGATCGACGGGTCGCTGTCGCGCACGGTGGCGCTGGGGGAGACGCGGAGCTTCGAGGCGCGGGTGACGGCGAACAATGTGTTCAATACGGTGCAGTATTCGCGGATCGACACGGCGTTGAACTCCGCGACCTTTGGGCAGGTGGTGGGAACGGCGGCGCAGAGGGCGTTGACGTTTACGGCGAGGTACAGGTTTTAAAAGCAGCGAGACAGCGAGACAGCGATGGAGCAGAGCTCGATAGAGGTTCGCGGGGTTAGTCGACGATGAGCTTGGGGCAGCGAGGGCGAGGACGATTGGGCTGGAGGCAGGGGGCCGCTTGGATGCTGGCGTGCGCGCTTAGCGGGGCTGGTGAGCCCATGCTTGCGCAGGAGCCGCAATCCAGCGGTGGGCAGGGCACGCTTACGTTGAAGGTGGGAACGGATCTGGTGCTGACGAACGTCGTGGTGCGCGACCGGAAGTCGGGAGCGGTGGTGAAGGGCTTGAAGGCGAGCGACTTCACGGTGCTCGAGAACGGCAAGGCGCAGAAGATCGCGAGCTTCGACTACCAGAGTGTGGACGAGGCGGCGGTGCTGGCGGAGAAGAGCCCTGTAACCGGAAAAGCTACGATTGCGGATCTGCTGAATCACAACCTGGCGGCGGATGCGGGCACGCTGCGGGACCACCGTCTGATCGTGATGTTTTTCGACTTGAGCAGCATGCAGCCGGAGGACATTGATCGGGCGGTGGAGGCGGCGCAGGACTACATCCGGAACAAAATGCAGCCGGCGGATCTCGTTGCTTCGGTCAGCCTGGCGACGTCGTTGAGCATGGACCAGGACTTTACGTCGGACAAGGCGGCGCTGCTGCGGGCGGTGGGGCGGTACAACGGCACGGAGGGGACGGGGTTTGCGAACGGGAGCGCGACGGGATCGACGGATGGGACGCCGGATGATGCGTCGAGCTTTGCGGCGGACAGCAGCGAGTACAACGACCTGAATACGGATCGCGAGTTGTATGCGATCCAGACGATTGCGAAGAGCCTGGAGAGGGTGGATCAACGGAAGAGCCTGCTGTACTTTTCGGGCGGGTTGACGCGGAACGGGATTGAGAACCAGGCGAGTTTGCGCGCGGCGACGAACGCGGCGGTGCGGGCTAATATGGCGATCTACAGTGTGGACTCGCGGGGGCTGGAGGCGCTGCCGCCGGTGGGCGACGCGTCGAAGGGGAGCCTGCGCGGGGTGTCGGCATACAACGGCGGAGCGGTGCAGAGCCAGCTGGATGCGAACTTCGGATCGCAGGAGGTGCTGGGGACGCTGGCGACGGATACGGGGGGCAAGTTCTTTTCGGACTCGAACGACTTTGGGCCGGTGTTTCAGCAGGTGCAGCACGATACCGAGGCGTACTACATCCTGGGGTTCCGCTCGACCGACCAGGCGAAGAATGGAGCGTATCGACGGCTGACGGTGAAGCTGAACCGGGGGGATGTAAAGCTGGACTACCGGCCGGGGTACTACGCTGCGGCGGACTTCAAGCACCAGCGCACAGAGGATCGCGAGCAGGCGTTGAATGACCAGATGCAGAGTGACCTGCCGGCGACCGATGTCGCGGTGTATCTGCAGGCGCTTTACTTTCGGCTGGAGGAGAACCGCTTCTTCGTGCCGGTGTCGTTGATTGTGCCTGGATCGCAGATTCCGTTTATAAAGAACGGCGATCGGGACAAGGCGAAGCTGGACGTGATTGGGCAGGTGAAGAATGCGCAGGGAATTGTGGTGGGGAGTATTCGCGACACGGTGAAGCTGGCGCTCGACGCGTCGCAGCAGGTGCAGCGGAGGAACATCCAGTACTCGACGGGGTTCACGCTGGCGCCGGGACGGTATCACCTGAAGATTGTGGTGCGGGAGAACCAGACGGGGAACATGGGGAGCTTTGAGACGGACCTGCAGGTTCCGGACATGAAGAAGAGCACGATGAAGCTGAGTTCGATTGTGCTGGCGAGCCAGCGGATGCCGAACCCGGCGAAGAATGCGGTGAGTCCGCTGGTTCGGGACGGTGTGGAGTGGATCCCGAATGTGCCGCATGTGTTTCGCCAGGATCAACATTTGTACTTCCTGTATGAGGTGTATGACCCGTCGCGGAAGGCGCCGGATGCGGGCGTGGCGAAGGCTGCGGGGCTGGGCCGGCGGCCGACTGGAGCGGTGCGAGTGCTGACGAGTATCGAGTTCCTGATGGGTGGGGCGAAGGTGTATGAGACGCCGCTGGTGGAGGCTACGGCGGTGAATCTTCCCGGGCGGAACGCGGTGAGTTTCGAGTTCGACGTACCGCTGGCGGAGCTGAAGCAGGGAACGTATGTGTGCCAGGTGAACGTGATCGACGACGCCGGGGGGAGCTTTGGATTTCCGCGCCTAGCGCTACGGGTGACGGCGCCGCTGGGTGCGCTGCCCGCGCCGTCCGCTAGCACAGCGGCGGCGGTAAAGCCAGGCAACTAACGTGGGACGGAGAGCTCTTGACAGGGGAGATATCCGAGGATGAGGATATTGGCGTCCTGACGGGGTCCAACATGCCTCTTCTCCCTTGTTCGAAACGACTGATGCTGGCGAGGTCCGCTGGTCTGGTTCTGGCGGCTGCCTGCCTGTTCCCGGGAGCCGACCTCCGGGCGCAGCAACCCGATCTCCGGGCGCAGCAACCCCCGACGAATGCGAAGCTGGACCGCGCGCTTCGGCATAGCGATGTGCAGTGGATTACGGTGGCGCCACACCTGCCCGACCCGACGACGGGGACTGCGGCAGAGTTGGAGATGGCGGCGGATGTGCTGCGGGCGAGGCGCATGCCGGAGGACGCGCTGGAATTCTACGGGTATGCGCTGACGCGCGGGGGAGATGCCGCGCGGCTGACGTTGAAGGAGGGGGTGACGGAGCTGGAGCTGCAGAATGTTGCGCTAGCGAGGTTGCTTTTCCGACGCGCGGTCAAGCTCGACCCGAAGAACGCGGAGGCGTGGAACAACCTGGCGGCGACGGAGTATCTGCAGATGGATCTGGGACACAGCATCTCGGACTATAAGCGGGCGGTGAAGCTGAATGGGAGGGTGGCGACGTTCCACTCGAACCTGGGGACGGCGCTGTTTGAACAGAAGAGCTACAAGCAGGCGTCGGAGCAGTTGGCGACGGCTCTGGCGCTCGACCCGGAGGTGTTTGAGAAGCACAGCGGCAACGGCGTGATGGCGCATATGCAGTCACCGGCGGACAGGGGGCGGTTCTGCTTTGAGTTGGCCAAGCTGGCGCTGGGGCGAGGGGACGAGGAGGAGATGCTGCATTGGCTGACGAAGTCGGTTGAGAGCGGCTTCGATCTGCGCGCGGGCATGGGCACGGATCCGCAGATGGCGAAGTATCGCGATGACCCGAGGGTGACCGCGCTGACAAGGAGCTCGAAGGCGCTGCGGACGCAGGTGGTGTCGCTCGCGAGTATCCCGGATTTGAAGGCTGATCCGGAGAAGCGGCCATAACGAGCTGTCCGGCTGAGTTTGCGCTTATTTGTAGGGGCAGTGGCGGCAGTCGGAGTTGCAACAGTAACCGCGCCTGAGGTGGAAGGCGGCGGTGAAGACCATGTAGGGGCCTTCGAAATAGAAGTCTTCGGGGGTTAGTGGGCCCGGAGCGGCGGCGGTGGGTTCTTTAGTTTCGGGATCGCCGGAAGGTCGGGTCATAGGGGCCTCCAAAGAGTTTAGAGGAAGCCGAGGCTGCCAGTCTCGGTGGGCGAGGGAGGCTGAATAAGAACGGCGGCGACGTCTGCGGCGCGGTCCGCTTCCGGGCTGGGCGGAGCATCGATTGCGTCGCCATCCGGGAGGACGATTCCGTTCCTGAGGCGTAGGCGGCGGCCCGGGGTGGAAGGGACGCGGTCGCCGGGAAGGAGGATGCCGGCCAGGTTGGTGGGGTCGGCGGCAGCGATCTCGACGATGGCGTCCGTGGATGTTTGCGAGGACGAGCGGAGGGAATCGGCGGCTTCGGGCAGGGCGTACTGCTCGCCGGAGACGCCGGTGATGAAGCGGCCGCCGCGGATTTCGCCGCGGGCTTCGAGGCGGCGGAGGATGGGGGTGAGGTCGCGCCATTTGGGGGCGTTGGACTCGCGGGTGAGGAGGTCGCGGAAGAGGATGCCGTAGCGGGCGAGGAGGGTACGGGCGGAGGACTCCATGGCGGTCTCGTGGAGGTGGGCGCGGGCGATGCGGGCTTCGGGGGTGTTGGCGTCGGGTGGGACTGCGGCGTCGGCGCAGAGGAGCGACCAGCGGCCGGCGGTGGTGCGGGCGGCGGTGCGTCGTCTGGTGGAGGTCGGGGCCGGTTCGACAGCTGCCGATTTGCGTTTGGGGTCCATGAGGGCGCGGAGCTGGTCGAAGCCGTCGGCGGCGGCGAGGCCGGCGGTGGCGAGCTCCCAGAGGGCGTGCTGGGTCTGTTGTTTGGTGAGGGCGAGGTTGCGCTGGAGGTCGGCGGTGAACGAGGCTCCGCGGCGGTCGAGCTCGGAGCGGACGCGGATGGCTTCGGGGCTGAGGGCGTGGGCCAGATTTTTCTCTTCGACGCAGGAGTCGGCGAGGGCCCAGGGAAGCCAGTCGGCGGAGTCGCGGAGGAAGAAGGTAATGGGGGCGGCGATGGTGGGGATGACGCGGCGGGGGGCGCTTCCCTCCCCCGACGACCAGGCGGGATGGGGGGAGATGCGTCCCCAGCCGATGGCGCCGGAGAGGCAGAGCGCGTCGAGGTGGGTGGGGGTGTAGTTGGCGACGCGGGCGGGGAGGAGTGTGCGCTCCCACTCGACGGCGGGAGCTTCGAAGCCTTCGAGCTGGGAGAGGGCTTGGAGAAGCCCGTCCTCGCCGGTGAGCTGAGTGTTGGGTGCGAGGTGCTGCCAGCCCAGGAGCCAGCGCATGTAGGCGGCGGGGGCGACAGGCTCGATGCGCTTGCGGAGGGTGGAGAGGGTGAGGCGGTGGATGCGCTGGAGGAGGCGGCGGTCGCACCACTCGATGTCGTGATCCGCGGTGGGGGTGGAAGCTTCAAAGGCGCCGCGCATGACGAGGCCCTGCATTTCGGCGGCGAGGAGGGCGGCGTAGAGGGTGGCGGGGTCTGTCGTGAGGAGTGCGCCGAGGGTGGTGGCCGTGGTGGGACCGAGAATTTGTAACCAACCTTGAACGAGCTGCGAGGCGGCTGATTCTTGTGTAACAGGATTGGTAACATGTTCCACATTCGGTGGGAGAACCGTTCGGGGATCGAGAGGTGGGTCCTTCGAGTCCGCTGCGCTTCGCTCAGGATGACAGGTTCGGGGAGCGGTCCAGAGGGCGGCGGCGTGGGGGAGGCGTTCGGTGGCGACCCAGACGGGGGTACCGTTGCAGTCGAGGGTTTGGACGCGGCCGGTGTGGATAAGGCGTTCGTAGAAGGTGGACCAGTGGCGGGCTTCAGGGCGATTGTCGAGGAAGGCGAGGGGGAGGGCGACGAGCGAGAGGAGGAGGTCGTGGAGCTCATGCTCGTCGCGAAGGTCGGGCCAGCACTGGGTGCGGACGGTGGCGATGGCGGCTGGGTCGAGCTTGCCGGCACCGTCGGCGACGCTGGCTGGGAGCGAGCGGCGAAGGGTGACGGCACGGGCGCGGCGCTCTTCGGCTCCGGCCTCGTCGAGAAAGGCGTAGGGTATAGCGTTGATGAGCTCGTGCGCGAACTGGGAGGGGACCGGGGTGTCGACGGCAAGGCAGCGGATGGCGCCGGATTGGATGCCGCGAAGGATCTCGTTGAGGCCGTCGATGTCCATGGCTTCCGACAGGGTGTCGCGCATGACCTCGCGAACCAGCGGGTGGTCGGGGATCTGGATGTCGCCGACGATGGTCTCGAAGCAGGCGGCGGCCTGGGGGAAGACGTTGGCGAGGAGGTCGTCGGAGCGGGTGCGCTGGATCTGCGGGGCGACGCGCTTGCCTTTCTGCATGCGGAGCAGTTGGAGGGAGCGGCCGGCGGCCCAGCGCCAGCGATTCTTGAAGATGGGCGACGGGATGGCGGCCTGCTCAAGGAGATCGCGGGCAGTGTTTTCGGTGAGGAAGTGGAAGACGTCCGAGAGCGGGAAGCTGTGCTGCTCGGCGAGCGAGATGTTGATGCCGTTGTCGGTGGCGGCGGCTTGAAGCTCGAAGTTGAAGCCGCGGCAGAAGCGCTTGCGGAGGGCGAGGCCCCAGGCCTTGTTGACGCGGCCGCCAAAGGGGGCGTGCAGGATGAGCTGCTGGCCGCCGCCCTCGTCGAAGAAGCGCTCGGCGATGATGGTGGTCTTTGAGGGGACTGCGCCGAGAACGGCACGGCCGGCAACGATGTAGGCGATGAGCTGCATGGCGCCGGAGGGGCAGAGGCAGCACTCCTCCTGGAGCCATTGCGTACAGGCAGCGACCTCGGGGTGCGTGGGCGAGAGGGTGTGGGGAGAGACGGTGGTGGTGCGGGTGGAGATCTCTTCGCGGAGGTCGCCGACGCCGCTTGAAAGGACGGCGGTGCGCTGCGGAGCTTCGCCCTCCCAGAAGGGGATGGAGGGCGGTGCGCCGTGGGCGTCTTCGACGAAGACCTTGCCGGCGGGCTCGATGCGCTGGATGCGCCAGGAGGTGTTGCCGAGGAGAACAACGTCACCGGGAGATGAGTCGACGGCGAAGTGCTCGTCGAGGGTGGCAACTTGTACGCCGTCCGGTTGCAATATCACGGAGAAGAGCGAGGTGTCGGGGATGGCGCCGCCGTTCGAGATGGCGATCATGCGGGCTCCACGGCGGGGATGGAGGTGGCCCTGGATGGTGTCGCGAAGGAGGTAGGCGCCGTAGCGGCCGCGGCTGGACTCGATGCCAAGATGGAGGAGTTCCAGGGCCTGGTTGAAGTGCTCGCGGGTGAGATTGCGGTAGGGGTGCGCGCGGCGAAGGACGTTGTAGAGGGAGTCTTCGTGCCAGCTCTCGGCGCCACAGCTGGCGGTGATCTGCTGCATGAGGACGTCGATGGGGACTTCGGGGATCTCGAGCTGATCGAGCTCGCCGGCGCGCATCTTGCGGAGGAGCGCTGCCTGCTCGAGGAGGTCGTCGCGGGTGGTCGCGAAGAGGCGGCCTTTGGGGATGGCGCCGCGCCAGTGGCCGGCGCGGCCGACGCGCTGCATGGCGACGCCAACGTTGCGGGTGGTGCTGATCTGGCAGACGAGGTCGATGTTGCCGATGTCGATGCCGAGTTCAAGCGAGGCCGTGGCGACGAGGATCTTGATGACGCCGGACTTCAGTTTTTGCTCGGCGTCGAGGCGGAGGGAGCGGGAGAGCGAGCCATGGTGAGCGGCGACGTGTTCGGGACCGAGGCGCTCGGCGAGCTCGAAGGAGATCTTTTCCACCAGGCGGCGGGTGTTGACGAAGACGAGGGTGGAGCGGTGGTGCTCCGTGTGGGCGGCTAGCTTGTCGAAGATCTCCTGCCACATGGCGGTAGAGGTGAGCGAGCCGAGCTCTTCGGAGGGGACCTCGATGGCGAGGTCGAGGTGGCGGCGCTGGCCTACCTGGATGACGGTGGCGGGGGGGCGAGAAGGGTGCGAGCCGGTGAGGAAGTCGGCGACGAGGGAGATGGGGTTCTGGGTGGCGGAGAGGCCGATGCGCTGCGGCGGATGTTGGAGGCCGGTGAGGAAGGAGCTTGTTATTAGATTGGTGGAGAGTGGGTTCTCTCCGCAGACGTTCTCGTTACAGACGAGGGCTTCGAGGCGTTCGAGCGAGAGGGAGAGGTGGGTGCCGCGCTTGTTGCCGGCGACGGCGTGGATCTCGTCGACGATGACGGTGTGGACGCGGCGGAGGAGCTCGCGAGGTTTGGCGGCGGTGAGAAGGATGTAGAGGCTTTCGGGGGTGGTGACGAGGATGTGCGGCGGGTGCCGGAGCATGGCGGCGCGGTCCTTGGCAAGGGTGTCTCCGGTGCGGACGGCGGTGCGGATCTGCGGGCTGAGGTAGCCGCGAGCTAACGCCAACTGCTGTATTTCGCCGAGAGGATCTTCGAGGTTCTTCTGGATGTCGTTGGAGAGGGCTTTTAGGGGGGAGATGTAGACGACCTGGGTGTGCGGGAGGAGGCGGCCCTGGATGGACTGGCGGAGGAGATTATCGATGGCGACGAGGAAGGCGGCGAGGGTCTTGCCGGAGCCGGTGGGGGCGGAGATGAGGGTAGACTGGCCGGCGACGATGGCTGGCCAACCGGCGGTCTGGGGTTCGGTGGGGGAGCCAAATTTGTTGAGGAACCACTCGGCGGTGACGGGGTGGGCCCAGGCGAGGGCGGGAGGGATTTCGAGCTCGGGCGTCGTCGTGGGCATGGGGTATTCTAGCGCGGCTGTTCGCCTTCGGTTCGCCTACATGTTGCCGGAGCCTACGTCGGCTCCGGAGGCAGCGGGGTTTTCGGCGTCGAGGTATTGCTCCATGACGCGGTCGAGGGAGCCCTGGGCAGAGAGGATGAAATCGATGGCGTCGCGGCCGGCGCCTTGGCCGCCGGGGTGGGGGGTGGTGTAGTGGGCCATGGAGAGGACCTGCGGGCGGGCGTTGGCGGTGGCGATCGCCAGGCCGCAGAGGCGCATGACGGGAAGGTCGACGATGTCGTCGCCGACGTAGGCCATCTCCTTCAAGGTGATGCCGGCTTTGCTGGCGATCTCCTGGGCCGCGGCGAGTTTGTGGGCCTGGCCCTGGTAGACGAACTCGAGTTTGAGGTCGCGGGCGCGGACAGCGACGGTCTGGGACTGGCGTTTGGTGATAATGCCGACGCGGAGGCCGCCGAGGCGGGCGAGCGAGATGCCGAGGCCGTCGTGAGCGGAGAAGGCTTTGACTTCGATGCCGCGGCCGATAGGATCGGCGGGGGTGCGGGAGGTTGGGTCGGGGGCGACGATGATCTCGCCGTCGGTGAGGACGCCGTCCACGTCGAAGATGAGGACTTTGATGTTGCGGGCGCGGTCTTCGGCAGAGAGGGGGGCTGAGGGAGAGGCGGAGGTGGGCATGGCCCGATGATATCCGTGCGCATGCCGGGCGGTGTTCGGCGGGATACGAGCTGGTGAGAATGAAAGAAGGCCGCGACTGGAGGTCGCGGCCTGGGTTGAAGATAAGCTTGGGGGTGAGTTAGGCGGGCTGAATGTTGGCAGCCTGCTTGCCCTTGGGGCCTTTGGTGACGTCGAAGGAGACGCGCTGGCCTTCCTGGAGGGACTTGAAGCCCGAAGAGTTGATTGCTGAGTAGTGGGCGAAGAGATCCTCGCTGCCATCCTCAGGGGTGATGAAGCCGAAGCCTTTTGAGTCGTTGAACCACTTTACTGTTCCGTTTGGCATGATGCTCGCTTTCGCGCGATGATGTGTCGCGTGGATACTCAATGGTAACAGGTATCGAGGGGGATGCCTTTTTTTCTCGCGCGGGCTTTGGGGGAAGGGTGAGTTGGGGAGAGAGGTACCCCTCCCCCCTCCCCGTACTTCGTTGTAAAGTCTCTGCTTTGTCTGAGATACAATTTGGGCTCAAGCTAAAGTCTTCCATCCATTGGGGTTGTAGGTAAAGTCTTCAGAGCATTGAGCTTAGCGCGAGCTTCTGAATGGTTCGGACGGGTTGAGGTGGACGATAGCCAGGCGAGCGCTGGCCGCCGGCTCGGGGTTGAACGGACCTCTGACCAGGCTGGGCGCCTGCTTGCGGGTGTGGCGGGCGACGGCCTCGTGGATCGGGAGGATTTTGGTAATCCCAGGATGGTGAACGTAAACGCGTCTCTTGATGGTCATTTCTTGGTTCCCTTCTGGTTCTCTGCTAGTTAATGCCCGGTTAAATGTGACAGGCTGCGAGCGGGGCTCGACCGGGTGGTCGAGGCGCTGGCAGCCTGGGTCTTTGGTACTGCTTTCAGTTTACGTGGGTGGAGGGGGTAATTGCGCCACGGTTTGGACGATTCCTGGAGTGGTGGCGGGTGCGATCGCGCGGCTTAGTGGTTGAGGCGGCGGCGGCGGAGGCTGGTGAGGAGGCCGAGGGAGCCGGTGGCGAGGAGGGCGAGGGTGGCGGGTTCGGGGGTGAGGGAGGTGGCGGCTTCGGGGGTAATAGTGAGGGTGTAGGAATGGCTCGGGGAATTATTCAAATACGGAGTGGTCCCAAACAGGGGATAGCTTCCGGGCACGAAGCTGGCACTTAGGGGAAAGTTAGTAGAAAAGGGGCCGGGGCCGTTTTCCAGATGGATGAAAAAATTGTGGCCTCCGTAGAACATGAAGTGGAAGGGCTCGTTGCCGGGGCTGCTACCCGGTACAAGGAAATCGATATCAAGCTGCGAACTACCGATAACGGTCGCATATACCGGATAAGGGCCTGTGCCATCGACGACTCCGTTGGTAGCTTGTGTGTCGAAACAACAAGCTCGCATACGGTAGATGTAGTAGCCGCTTTCAGGGAAAGAGAAGGTAAACGTGTGGCCATCGCCGGTGAGGACGAAGTCGTCGATCTGGTCGGCGTAAGCAGTCGCGGGAACGGCGGCGAAGGCGGAGGCTAGAAGGAGAGCGGAGAAGAGGTGGCGCATGGTTGGGTGTCCTCTGGTGGCCGTGGGACGGTGTTGACGGGAGGATGCGCCCAAGGTGGATGGGACGTCAAGAGATTTCCAGCGGAGCGGGGCACCGGTGGGTCATGGATTTCCTCGCGACTGTGGAGGAGGGATCAGGAGACGGTGATGGGTGGGCCGGGGCTGATGAATGGGACACCCGCCTCTGGCTTGGCTATGCGTTGTGCGTGGGTTACCCGCCTGGAATCGGCGGGAGCGGTTCGCGCGGGGCGCGAAGGTCCCGCCATCGCGGTGTGACTGCGAGGGATGGGGCACTCGCCTTTGGCTGGGGTGGTGTGGAGGCCACCCGCTTTGGCTCGGCGGAGGGGTACTTGGGCCACAGGCGAAGGTTGAATGCGAGCTTTGGGGGTGTGGATTGCGCGGGAAGGAGTGCGAAGGGCCGTTCGTGAGTTAGATCGCTCTGTCCTCTAAGATTGAGGCCACATTTCGTGCGCTGTGCAGAACGGCATGGATGGTGATTGGGTACGGGTCTGGCTGGTAGACGACAAGGTACGGTCGAGAGAAGAGGAACAGGACGGGGCGACGGGTCAGATCATAACGGGAGTGGCCGATGCGCGGAAAGGTTGCAATCCTCTCGAACGTTGAGAAGATGTGGTCTTCGGTTTGACGTGCGATTCGAGCGCCGGTCTCGCGAGTGAGCCAGGTGGTGATCTCAGCCAGATCGCGAAGAGCCGGAGAGGATATGCGGAAGGACGGCATCGTTTAGTGCTGGGCGCGACCCTCGGCAAGGATCTGGCGGGCCTGCTCGGGGGTGTAAGTTTCACCACGCTCGACTGCGGCGAAGCTCTGTTCGATGCGGTCATGGATGGCTTGCTTCTTGGTTTGCAGCCAAGCCTCTTCGTCCTCGAGGAGATCGAGGGCATGGTTGATGAGTTCGGCGGGCTCGCTGTAGGGCCCGCGGGCGAGGCGCTGGATACGCTGTTCGGTTGCGGGATCGAGGGCGAGGCTCATGGGGGGAGTATAGCGGATGGATGAACCTCAGCACGTAGGTCGGCTGGAGCGGTTCGCGCGGGTCGCGAAGGTCCCACCCATCGCGGTGTGACTACGATGAAATGGGGCACCCGGCTTCGGCTTGGCGGAGGGGATGTGTGGGCCACACGCGGGTCATTCTCAAACTGACATCATGGCTTACTTGGATCGACGGTGCCCTTTTTGCCTGTCTCAGGATTCACATTGCCCTTCGTCGACCAGTTGTTTTCCTTGTTGTGATCAGGTGTCGTCTTATCGTGTGGCGCGACATAAGTGCCGTTCTTGTTCGTGTAGCCGTTGACGTGTTCCGTCCGGTGGGATTCGCTTCCGGAAGCGGATGAACTCTTGCTTGATTTGGCAGAGCTGTGGCCGTGACCTCCTTTAGCATTTGCCGAAGTAAGTGTGACAAGTGTAGTGATCGCCAAGACAGCGGTAAATCGCATAATGCGCATGTGCAGCTCCTAAAGTGGAGTATCGAGACTGAACGAACAATGTCACATGTCTCTTCGGAAAAAGTATGCGAATGGCTTCCACATTCGTGTTATCGACAAAGTCTAGCTGCAGCCGCTAGTGTTGCCGCAGGACATGCAGCGGTAGCAGGAACCGGAGCGGGTCATGATGGCTCCGCAGGTGGCGCAGGAGGGGGCGTCGCCCATGTCGTAGAGGGATTTCATGGCGTCGGCGGCGTGGTAGACAGCCCCAGAGCCGGAGGCACCGGGGACCCCGTATAGGCCGCGGTCGGGGACAGCCAGGTTGTCGGTTGACGGTTGACGGATCTCCGAAAGGCCGGAGCGGGCGGCGAGGTCGGGGGCTATGCCTTGGCGGGGCGGGGTTCGGCCGGCGTTGTTGAAGGGGTCTTCGAGGTGGTCTTCGAGGCCGCTGCCTTCGAGGAGGGAGGGCGGCTCGGGGGTGGTGCTCCCTGGCTGGACCCTCCCCTGCTGTGTGCTTCCCTGCTGGGCAGTTCCGTGCGGTACGCTTCCCTGCTCGGCGGTTCCGTGCTGGGTGAGTTTTTGTTGGGCGTGGATTTGCTGGAGCTGCTGGTTGGCGGCGGCGAGGTTGGGGACGGTGCGGGGGATGTCGGCGCCGATGGTTCCTGTGCTTCCAATCGTTCCAAGGACGGGGACGGAGGGCTGGTTCTGGTTGGGGGCCAGGGTTTGGAAGAGGTCGAGCTGGTGGCCGTTGAGGAAGCGGATCTGCATCCAGCGGAAGAGGTAGTCCATGATGGATTTGGCGTAGCCGATCTGCTCGTTGCCGGTCCAGCCGGAGGGTTCAAAGCGGGTGTGGGCGAACTTTTCGGCGAGGACTTTGAGGGGGACGCCGTGCTGGAGGGCGAGGGAGATGGCGGTGGCGAAGGAGTCCATGAGGCCGGAGACGGTGGAGCCTTCCTTGGCCATGCGGATGAAGATTTCGCCGGGGCAGCTGTTGGGGTAGAGGCCGACGGTGATGTAGCCCTCGTGGCCGGCGATCGAGAACTTGTGGGTGACGGAGGCGCGTTCGGAGGGGAGGCGGTGGCGGACGGCGCGTGGGGGCTCCTGGGCGTCGAAGGCGTCGGCGTTTTTGGTGGCGGCGGCCTGGAGGGTGTGGATCTGGAACTCGAGATCCGAGATGCGGTTGATCTGGGACTCGACGATGGTGGCGTGGTCGGCGTGGACTTGGGCGAGATCGCGATCGGAGGGGGCGAGGCCGGCGGCTAGCTTTTCGCCGAGGATGGCTTCGCGGACCTCGAGAGTGCCGGCGGCTACGGGGGATTTGGCGATGGCGTCGTCCTGCCTGGCGACCAGGCGTTCGACCTCCTTCTTTTTGGTGTCGGAGTCGGCGGAGACGTTGAGGGGCTGGGTGCCTTTGGAGCCGTCGCGGTAGATGGCGACGGCCTTGATGCCCTGGCGCCAGGCTTCCATGTAGGCTTCGGCGACGTCGTCGACGGTGCAGTCGTTGGGGAGGTTGACGGTTTTGGAGATGGCTCCGGAGAGGAAGGGCTGGGCGGCGGCCATCATTTTGATGTGGCCCATGTAGTGGATGGAGCGGGTGCCTTTGGCGGGCTTGAAGGAGCAGTCGAAGACGGCGAGGTGCTCGGGCTTGATGTGGGGTGCGCCCTCGATGGTGCCGGTGGCGTCGATGTAGGAGACGATGGCGTGCCTTTGGACGTCGGTGTAGCCGAGTTTGCTGAGGGCGGAGGGGACGGTTTGGTTAACGATTTTGATCATGCCGCCGCCGACGAGTTTTTTGTATTTGACGAGGGCGAGGTCGGGCTCGACGCCGGTGGTGTCGCAGTCCATCATGAAGCCGATGGTGCCGGTGGGGGCGAGGACGGTGACCTGGGAGTTGCGGTAGCCGTGGCGTTCGCCGTGGGCGAGGGCGCCGTCCCAGGAGTGTTTGGAGGCGGCGATGAGCTCGTTCATCTGGGGGACGGCGAAGGGCTCGTCGGAGTGGAGGGTGGCGAGGCCGATCTTGTTGACCTCGGCGCGGTGCATGCGGATGACGTCGAGGAAGGGCTCGCGGTTGACGTAGAAGCCGGGGCAGGCGCCGCCGCGGGCGTGCCCGCCGGGGACCCCGGATTCGGCTCCGCCTGACGCCGAGCTTGAAGAGCCTGGGGACGCGGTCCAGCCCTGGGCCTGCTGGGTGAGGGGTGTGGCGGCGCCGAGGGCGGGGCAGGTTTCGGCGATGCGGGAGGACTGCCAGTAGCTGTCGCCGCAGAGGATGGCGGTGAGGGCTCCGGCGAAGTCGCGGCCGGCGTCGGAGTCGTAGGGGAGGCCGAAGGACATGAGGAGGGCGCCGAGGTTAGCGTAGCCGAGGCCGAGGGGGCGGTAGTCGTGCGAGTTCTTCGCGATCATCTCGGTGGGGTAGCCGGCGGAGTCGACGATGATCTCCATGGCGGTGGTGACGACGGCGATGGCGTGGCGGTAGGCGGGGATGTCGAACTGTCCGCCGGGGGTGACGAATTTGAGGAGGTTGAAGGAGGCGAGGTTGCAGGCGGAGTCGTCGAGGAACATGTACTCCGAGCAGGGGTTGGAGGCGTTGATGCGGGCGGTGTTTTTGGAGGTGTGCCAGCGGTTGATGGTGGTGTCGTACTGCATGCCGGGGTCGCCGCACTGCCAGGTGGCTTCGGCGATGGTGTGCATGAGGTCGCGGGCGCGGAACTCTTTGACGGGGGTGCGGGTTTTGACGGCGCGGGTGGTGAAGGAGAGGTCCTGCTCGACGGCGTGCATGAACTCGTCGTTGACGCGGACGGAGTTGTTGGCGTTCTGGAAGAAGATGGAGGTGAAGGCCTCAGAGTCGGGGCCGGAGCCGTCGTAGCCTGCCTGGACGAGGGTCCAGGCTTTTTTCTCCTCGACGACCTTGCACTGGATGAAGTCTTCGATATCGGGATGGTCGATGTTGAGGATGACCATTTTGGCGGCGCGGCGGGTTTTGCCGCCGGACTTGATGACGCCGGCGAACGCGTCGAAGCCGCGCATGAAGGAGAGGGGGCCGGAGGCGGTTCCGCCGCCGGAGAGGGTCTCCATGGAGCCGCGGATGGCGGAAAGGTTGGAGCCGGCGCCCGAGCCCCACTTGAAGAGCATGCCCTCGGTCTTGGCGAGGGTGAGGATGGAGTCGAGCGAGTCCTGGACGGAGTTGATGAAGCAGGCGGAGCACTGGGGCTTGGTGTAGCCGGTGACGGAGAACTCGACCTCACCGGTGGACTTGTTCCAGTGCCAGTTCTGGGCGTCGGAGTTGGGTTCGAGGCGATCGCAGCCGACGTTGAACCAGACGGGGGAGTTGAAGGCGACCTTCTGGTTGAGGAGGAGGTGGCAGAGTTCGGCGTAGAAGATGCCGGCGTCGGCGTCGGTCGCGAAGAAGCCGTCGCGCATGCCCCAATCGCGAATGGACTCGGCGACGCGGGTGATGAGGGCGCGGACGCCGGATTCGCGTTGGTCGGTGCCGTTGAGGCCGTGGAGATATTTGCTGGCTACGATGTTGGTGGCGGTCATGGACCAGTCGGCGGAGACGTCGACGCCTTTCTGTTCGAAGATGACCTTGCCCTTGAAGTCCTGGATGACGGCGTCGCGGAGCTCCCAGGTGATCTCGTCGTAGGGACTGACGCCTTCGCGGGTGAAGAGGCGGCGGAACGCGAGGCCGGGGGAGGAGCGGCGGCTGTTTTCGCGGGGCGTGTTTTCGCGGGGCGAAGGAGCGGCGGAGGAGGCGGTGGGGAGGGGGCTGTGGGTCGTGGACATGAGGGTGTTGCTCCTTCGCGGAGATCGCGGACATCGGTTGAGGTGCTGCGGGCCGCTCGTAGGCGGCGATGCGTCCCGGATCCAGGTTGCGGGATCGCGGGATGAAGAGGTTCGTGGGCTCGAGGCCGGGGCCGACGTTCGGTGGCACGGGGCTTACGCGGTGCGGGAGCCGGCTGAGTGAATCGGTCGCTGGGAGGGCGGTCTCCGGAGCCTGGTTCGCTGCTGCCCGGGAGGTGTTCTGTGACGAGGTGCGAGATACAGCGTGCTGCCAAGGTGTTGTTGCAGAGGTGAAGGTACCGCCCTCTGTGGGGTGAGTCAAGTATAAAGCACAACCTGTAGTGCTCGCTGTGCCGTTACCTGTGTTGGCGCGGCGTTTCGGAGGGGGCTCTCGGAGATTCAAGGGATTTTGCTGTGGAAGACTTTCTCAGGCGCTTGCTGGCGTGGTTTCGGGGTAGGTGGATCTGTCCCGAGGGTAGGCGCGGTGGGGGAGGGTGGCAAGGTGGAGGGGTGTGGAAGGGGTGGAAAACGGGAGTGGGGGGGTGTCTAAGGCTGGGTGGAAGGCGTATGGAACGGGCTTTCAGCCTGAGGTTGCTTATCTGCTCGAAACCCAGGGCTTCGCCCTAGGCTGGGGTATAGGGCGGGCCGTTGGCCCTGAGTTCCGGGGATTGTTGCGAGTCAGGAAGTGCAGACAGAACGGACCCCATCGAGCGGGGCTAGGGGTTGCGGGGTTCGGGCTTCATCTCCTGGGGTTCGGGCGTGATGGTGGTTTGGCCGTCGGCTCTGGTCATCTGGTGGCGGGCGTAGGGGGCGAGGATTACGGCGGGCGCGGTGAGGGTAAGGCGCTGGTGACCGACGACGGTGTGGGCGTTGAGGGTGACGGGGGTGCCGGGGCAGAGGTAGGCGGCGCGGGTGTTGCCGGTGCGTTCGCGTTCGATCGAGAGGTGGAGCGGGCTGGTGACGATGGGGTCCAGGTCGTAGCGGAGGAAGGTATCGTCAGTGCCGGTGAAGATGGTTTGGGGGCGGATGGTGGCCGGGATTGGGGTTCCGCAGAGCTGGTCGGAGATTCGCAGGGAGAGGTCGATGGGGGCGGGTGGGCGGAGGGGGAAGAGGCAGTTGGAGGTGACGCCGAAGGATACGACGGGGCAGAGGCCGCGACCGGGGACGGCGAAGGCGGGGAGGTTGGCCGTGACGGTTTGCGGGGCGGCGGTGGTGGAGCGGTCGACGGCGAGCGAGAGGCGGAGGTCGGCGGGGGTGTTCTTGAAGCGATTGAAGATGTCGCCGGGGATGGGGACGTCGATGGCGGGGTGGGCGTTGCGGGTGGAGAGGTCGGCGTCGACGCCCTGGTAGGGGGAGGTCCAGTGGAGGCCGGAAGGGGTGTCGAGGGTGAGGGAGATGGCTTTGCCCTTGAGGCGGAGACCGGGAGGGAGGCCGGGGATCTGGACGGGGAGGCTGAGGATGATGTAGCCGTCAGGGAAGACGAGAGGTGGCTGGTTGGAGTCGGGCTGCCGGCGGGCGGGGTCGGGATCGAAGAGGAGGGTGGTTTGGGGCGATGGGGCGTTGGAAGGGAAGGCGTGCTCGATGAGGAGGCGGGCGGGGGCGGCGAGGATGAGGATAAGGAGGACGGCGGGAAGCGCGGCGAGGGTGATGCGGGCGAGACGGGTTCTGCGCCGGGCGTACTGGAGGAGGATGACGGCGAGGTTGGCGAGGGTGAGGAGGATGAGGGCGGTGTTGAGGATGCCGGGGGCGAGGAAGCGGTGGGACATCGCCTGGCCACCGATGGCGAAGCAGCCGACGACGTAGAGGAGAGCGACGAGGGCGACGAGGAACTGGCGCGCGAAGGACGAGGTGACGGTGGCGATGACGAAAAAAGGGATAAAGACGATGGCGGCGAGGCGGAGCTGGAAGAGGAGGAGGTCGGGGAGGGCGGGGGCGATGGCAAAGGTTGCGTGATGGAGGAGGTAGAGCTGCATGAGGACGAAAGGGACGACGAGGAAGGCGAGGACGAAGAGGAGCTTGGCGAGGAGGAGGGTGGGCCAAGTGTAGGGGCGGGAGACCCAGAACTGGCGGTCGCCGACGAGGGACTCCTCGTAGACGAGACGGGCGATGAGGATGAGCCAGGCGATGGGGAGGAGGATGCGGAGGAGGGGGGCGATAACACCGAGAGAGGTGATCCCGAAAGCGTACGCGATGGAGCCTCCCCACTGGGCGGGGGCGGTGGCGGCGAAGGCGACGGTGAGGGCGAGGTTGAGGAGGATCTCGGGGAAGAGGTGGCGGATGTCTTTGCGGAGGATGTGGAGGGCGAGGCTCATGGGCGGCTTCCCTTCTGGGCGGCGGAGGTGAGGGGCTCGGCTGCGACGACGGTGCGGTTGGATTTGGCGAGGGCGAGGAAGATGGAGCGGAGGCTGATGGGCTGGGCGTCGATGGCGGCGGCGTTGGGGAGGTGGGCGGCGATCTGGTCG
>JAABUO010002714.1_pt1 | contig 21394 bp, 18 predicted proteins | sample 5559291 | NCBI WGS metagenome assembly JAABUO01 (sample SAMN10711878, study PRJNA513372) | rock metagenome | isolation source: Antarctica rocks | place: Antarctica: Victoria Land, Finger Mt sud
AGTCAAGAAGGTATCCAAATCGATCATCAGTTAGCTCCTTTTCCTTGGAATTGGTTTGATAAGCTAACTCTACGAGTTGGATATCCTTCTTTTCAAGTCCTTTCCATTTCACACCAAACGTTTAAGCAAGAAACGGTAATTGAGCCATACGTGCTCTACCGTTAATAACTGGAACTTGTCGCCCGCTGGTATGAAGGCGAACTGCACGGGCTACAGTATCGTAAAGCACATTTATGCTAATAGTAGTCATGTTTCTTCCTGGGTGTTTTAGGGTTTCCATTAAAAAATAGGTAAAGATACCATGACCAAATTTAACATCTTCACGGGCTACTTGATTATCATCACAGGCAGAAACCATCAATCGGCCCTCCCCCAGATCAATATCCGCAAGTGAAATCGGTGGTTGTATAGGACCTCGAAATTGGGATCGAGTAAGATTTAGATTTGGACCTTCAAATGTACGGCCACCAGCACGACCACTAAAGCATGCGTCTATAAACAGAAGGACTAATTTAGGTTGTTGAATACGTTCGTACCATCTTGCCAGTTCCCGTTCCATATCGATGCCAGTTGCGTAAATATTTTCATACTCAGTATCGTATGCAATAATGTAGCGAGAAACTTCATCAGGACTAGAATCTATTTCGGGACTGCCGTGACACGCAAAATATAATAATATAATGTCTTCTGAAGTTGCTATACGTGGAAGCACTTCTCCAATTGTAACCATCAAATTCCGCTTCGTCGCCTCTTCGTTCACGAGTAGATGGACTGTACGCTCAGCAGGGTGAAGACGGCTTTCGAGAAGCTCTTTAAGGGCTTCAGCGTCAGCACGAGCGTAAGATAATCCTTTAATATTTTGATCTCGATACTTATCAATACCAATTAAAACAGCATGTAGCATAGAACCTCCATTTAACTGAGTAGTACTATCAATTGTTGTAGATGATCTTGACCTTAATTAAGTTGATTTTCTTGGAATACTTCAGGGCTTGAGTCTTACGCTTTTTGCGAAGCAACCTCAATATTTCTTGTTGGATCACCAAAGAGCACATAGGAGTATGGTGGCATTTGTACAGTTGACTGATGCATACTGTGTGCTTCTAGTTCAATCAACACGAGCAGACTCCTTGTTTACTATTGATCGCTTCGTCGTTTGAGAAAACTTGCACATCGCGTTCCTCAAATAGTAAGGGACTAACAAGATTTACGATAGGATAACAGATATGCCTAACTGCTCATTTTCCTTTTGTTGATTCGGATTTACTATTCTGACTGCAGGCGAAGAATATAAAGCGTAGGCAAGCCCAAGAGGATTACTTTGTTCTTCCCAAAAGTAACGACGAGTTGCCTGAAGAGACTGCCCAATTGGCTCACCTGCCAGCAAATGGATATACACTTGTTTAATAAAGGCAGCTGCAAACCAATCTGGCACATGAAATTCTGTTGCTAAGACACCTCTTGCCCCACGTTCCCAGAACAGTGCAGCCCAGTTAGATGTATAAAGAGGGCTCATGGTACCAGTAAGGCATGCATTTAGAATAACAAAAGGCTTCTGCTTAATTTCAAATTCTCGCACAAAAAAATCTTCTATTGAGATAGAAAATTCATTTGAAATAAGGAAATAAGATTGACTCAAAGATTTATTTTTGAAAGCATGACATGCAAAATGCACAATTTGCAATTGCTCATCACTTAAGAAATGACCTAAATATTCCATTTCATCATAGTGTTTTGTTGCGTTCAATGGGCGTAACGAGGAAAGAAGAATCCGACTCTGTCGATGAAGTTCTTGAAGCGCAGGAATTTCTTCCCCAATTGTACCTTCTAAATCGTTGTATGTGATTAACCCAACACGTGGGCACGATGACTGAATGACAGGAGATTCAATATCTCCGAGTCGCGCTTCTCGAATTAAGGCACGAGAAATAATGTGTTTCATTCCCCAAAAGTGGGTTACTTCCGTTTGCTCCCCTAACGGACCATCGTAAAGCAGTTCCCATGGAATAAAAAAATCTTCTGATGAAAACTGGATGGTTGCTCCTATTTCAAGTAATTTTTTTATAATCTCTCTAGGAGCACCTTCAGAGAAAATTCTTTTGAAAGCAAAATTACCCTTTTGAGCAAGTCTAGCAAGTGAGTCGCTGCTCTTACTATCCTTGTTAAAACTATAAGAAACTTCTTCTATCGCTTGTTGAAGCTCTAAATTAATTTCCTGCAAGTCGTGAGGCTTTATCCCAATATGAAAGCGTTGCCAATTAGACCAATCGGCATTCATATCAGCAATATAACTGGTGCCATTTGAAAAAATACGAATTTGAACGTGTATCGGAAACTTATCCAGAAATGGCAAAGGTAACTTTTGCTCAAATAGCATAACTAAACTCCAGACAAAACAGCAGTAACAGCAGCGAGTTGTGGCTTCTCAACAGACTCAAATTCAAGACGAATAGTTCTCAGCCAATGTAGTTGATAATAAAAATCTATGACAAGAAAGCTATGTCCTGTTGTTGTAGCGAAAAACCCAAATTTTACAAGCTGAGTATCTAGGCTACGCGAATCATAGAAGAGGTCTTCGTGCCAGTTAGTAGTCAAAGTAATGTTTTCACTCGTGTGGAGCAAAATATCTAAAGAAATTGGCTCATTAATACTGGGTACGAAGAAGTCGAAGGCATGTCCACGAAAGCTTTCTGGATAACTTGGGGATATACCAGCCTCAATATAATAAGATTTGTCAACGTAAGCTTTTTCGTTTTCTTCAAGGGACGCGCGAGCGATTGCCGATAAGGACAGAGGTTGTTTCTTGTGTTCTTGCGTTGCCAATGTCGCTGTTTCTTCACTACTTGCCGTCATAGCAGCTTCGGCCTGTGCATATAGATTCTCAAAAGGCTCTTCACCTGGTTGATCGAGTTCGTCGGCCTGACGCAGGCTAAGACCTAAACGGCGACGCTCGGCGTCGATGCGTAAAATACGTAATTGAAGTTGAGCACCCTCGTGGAGAATGGACTTGGGGTCCTGTCCAGGCGTTAACTCCGAAAGGTGGATAAGCCCTTCAATGCCATCTTCGATACGTGCAAAGGCACCGAATGGTGCAATTTTGGTTACCTCGCCCGTGACGACCTGTCCAGGTGTGTAGCGTTGCTCAACGGTTGTCCAGGGATCGACCTCGGCACGCTTGATAGAGAGTGCAATCTTCTTTTTGTCTTTATCGACGCTGAGCACCTGCACTTCAACCTCTTGCCCAACGTGTAAAACCTCGCTGGGATGGTTGACGCGGCTCCAGGCCAATTGACTGATATGTACTAGTCCGTCTGCGCCTCCAAGATCGACGAAGGCACCGAAGTTGGCAAGATTGCTGACGATACCCTTGCGAACCTCGCCGGGCTTGAGTTCGTCGAGCAATTCTTCACGTCGGCGCTGGCGCCACTCTTGAACCGCCAAACGCTCTGAGAGGATTAAACGGTTACGCGCTCGGTTGATCTCGATGATCTTGAGTTGAAGTTCTTTGTCCTTCATACCCTGGAGCTTCGCCGCTGTCTCCTGGTTTTCACCGCCGGAGGCAACCTCTTCACGTTTCAAATTGAGTATCTGCGAAATTGGCACAAAGCCACGAATACCAGCGACATCGACAATTAAGCCGCCCTTGTTGTAGTCGATGACTTTCGCTTTGAGCAGTTCGCCACTTTTGTACTGGTCTTCTGCGATACGCCACTGGCGCTCGGTGTTGGCCCTCTTCAGAGAGAGAACGGCATGACCTTCCTGGGTCTCTGGCTGAATGACATAGACTAGGACCTTGTCGTCGAGATGTAGCTCTGAGAACGAGCCATAGCCACTAGCTGGAAGCTCCCTTGTCGAGAGGACGCCCTCTGATTTCAGGCCAATATCAACCAGAAGCTCATCTTGGTCAATACGCACTAGTACGCCCTCGACCACATCGCCCCTTTTGATGTTTATGGGTGCGCTTATTGATGCCAGCAACGCTTCCATCTCGTTCAGATTCAGGTCTTCACCCTCTTCAGGAGTGCTGCCGCTTTGCCTCTCAGGATAGTGCCATTCTAACATTATCTAAATCTATCCATAATTAACAGATTGTTGAAATCACTCGGTATCGGTTCTTGTATTTTGCTCTACTTTATAAAAGGTTCGTTGCTAGATACCTGTGCTAACATTTATATTTTATAATAAAAAGTAGAACGAGTCAATAAAAATATAATGGCCCTAGGAATTTAGACACAGAAAGATGCTGGAATAAGATATACTCAAAGCAAGATGAGAAAACACTATACAGCAGCTTTCAAAGCGAAAGTGGTCCAAGAAATCCTCAAAGAAGAGAAGATACTGGCGCAAATCGCCGCCGAATATGAAGTACATCCGACACAACTGAAGAAGTGGCGAGCTCTCGCTCTGGAAGGATTACCAAGTCTGTTTGAGAAACAGGGCAGTACAGCGGAATTGAAAGCCACGTATGAACAACAGTTGACCGAGTTGTACGCCGAAATCGGGAAGTTGACCACGCAGGTGACATGGCTTAAAAAAAAGTTACAACTCTGACGAAAGAAGAACGAGTCACGCTGGTTGAGCGAACAGAAGGTGAACTTCCGCTCACGATGCAAACGGAGTTGCTCAACCTCAACCGTTCGAGCTTGTATTACCAGCCGCTGCCTCCTAGTAGAGATGAAGTACAGTTCAAGCATCGCATTGATGAAATATACACGCAGTCTCCCTTTTATGGTGCTCGTAGGATCGCTGCGCAGTTACAGCGAGAAGGGATGGGCATCAATCGAAAAACTGTTGGTCGGTATATGCAGGAGATGGGGATCACAGCTATCTATCCGGGTTCCAACCTGAGTAAACGGAACCAAAAGGAAGGAGTGTATCCCTACTTACTGCGCCATATCACCAGCGCGTACCCCAATCATATTTGGGGGATAGATATTACTTACATTCGCTTACCAGTTGGTTGGATGTATCTGGTGGCGATCTTAGATTGGTACTCCCGTTATGTTGTCAGTTGGGAACTCGATCAAACCTTGGAACTGCCCTTTGTGCTCACGGCAATGCAACAAGCATTGGGGCAAGCGGTGCCATTGATTTGCAATAGCGATCAAGGCAGTCATTTTACCAGTCAAGAGTATTGCCAACTGCTGCAAGCGGCCAATGTCCAGATTAGCATGGACGGCAAAGGACGAGCCCTGGACAATATTTTTACCGAAAGGCTCTGGCGCACCGTTAAGTATGAAGAAGTATATATTCACGACTATACCTCACCGCGCGAGACACGCCAGGCATTGACCCGCTATTTCGCATTTTATAACCATGAGCGTCCACATCAGGCGCTCGATTACCAAACTCCTGCGGAAGTGTATTTCGCAAAATAGTGATCAAGATAGCCATACTGGAGAGAAAACTATGCAAGAGATACCTGTTGTTGTTTGGGGTGAAGGTGAACCAGTGGTGCTAGTTCATGGTAGTGGAGATACCGATCCGACCTTCGTCTGGAGCCATCAACGCCCCTTGGCCCAGCGTTATCAATTGCTCGTGGTCACCCGTCCTGGCTATGGGCAGCGCCCCATTAGTCCACGGACTCATGTTGACCAAGAGGTGCAAGAGATCCTTTCCCTCCTAGAACAACACGGGGGAGGTCATCTGGTGGGCTTTTCCTATGGTGGTTTGATTGCTCTCATTGTGGCGGGAAGACAACCAGCTTTGATTCGCTCTTTGACTGTCATTGAGCCGCCCGCCCTTGCCATCGCACGAGGGAATGCGTTGGTAGAGCAGGCTATTACACAAGCGAAACCCGCCTATGAGCCAGAAAGACCCTTATCCGCAGAAGAGTTTTTAGTACGCTTCATGAAATCTCTCCAGCCGGATTTCCCTGATACAATTGAACTCTCTGCCGAGGATCGCAAAGGGGTCGAAGCTATGCAGGCAGAACCGGCCCCATGGAAGATCGAGATTCCACTGTCGACCCTGGTGGCTACAACTTTTCCCAAATTAGTCATCACCAGTGGCAAGCATGACGCATTTGAGGTCATCGCAGGCATCCTTGCACACCAACTCAGAGCAACTCTGGCCGTGTGTGCAGGCAAGGGCCATTATATTCCTGATACAGGCGAACCCTTCAATCAACTTCTTGAATCGTTCCTTCAATCAGCAGTCCCGTCTGCGTCACTCACTGACTCAGAAAAAGGAGGTGAGTAGCTCTTTGTTTCGCCAATTTTTCTGTCTTGACAACCTGGGCCACCTTACAGCAAACGCGAGCGAATAAGCAGAAACGTAGAACCCAGGGCTGCCATGATGAACGCGTCATCCGTGAAGACAGTCGAGGAGTCTGCCAGAATCTCTGGGTTTGACGCTCACAAGCATGTCAAGGGGAAGGATGCAAGTATGAACGAGAGGCACGAATCGCTGAATTGGAAGCTAGGTTAGCTGTGTGGAATCCTATCGCGCGTTTGTTGAGCAATCCGTTCGCAGATGCAGCGAGAGGGAAAAGGGAGCGTTGACTACCTTCCTCCGCCACTGTAATTGATGGGAGAGATTCCTTGAAGAGATTTTCTGCTTTATGGGGATAGAGGCAGGTTGCCAGGCACGTTCCGCAGTCGGTCAGCGAGTGCGGTGTAGCGCTGCCGATCCATGACGCGTTTGATCGCAAGACCAATGGCTTTGGTTGGTCCTACCAGAATGGCGAGTTGCTTTGCACGGGTGAGCCCGGTGTAGAGCAAGTTTCGCGAGAGTAGCAGGTAGTGCTGCATAAACAGGGGGAGAATTACGACTGGATACTCACTTCCCTGCGATTTGTGGACCGTCACCGCCCAGGCGAGTGCCAGTTCTGACAGATCGGCGTAGTCGTAGGTCACTTCGCGCTCGGAGAACTGGACGACGACCTCTTGCTCCTCCAAGTCAATAGAGGCAATCGTGCCCATATCTCCGTTGAATACCTCCCGCTGGTAATCATTGACTTGCTGAATGACTCGATCCCCCATCCGCAACGTATGCCCACCACGGGCAAGCTCCACTTTTCCAGAATGTGGTGGATTGAGCACCTGCTGCAGCAAGATGTTGAGTTGACGCGTACCGACTTCTCCACGGGTGGCTGGACAGAGTACTTGCACCTGCTTCACCGGGTTAATGCCGTGCTTCGGTAAATAGTCTCTCACGAGATGAGCAATGCCCTCTGCACCTAGGGGAGGCTCTGCTGCTTCCAACCACAGACAGTCCGACTCGGCGAACTTCGTCGTCGGTGTTAAGTGGGGAAATTGCCCAGCATTAATCAGATGGGCGTTCGTGATGATGTGGCTGGCTTGCGCCTGGCGAAACACTTCTGTCAGGCGAACCACTGGGATTTGCCCGGATGAGATCATGTCACGCAAGACCATGCCCGGCCCGACACTGGGTAATTGATCGATATCACCCACGAGAAGGACCTGGGCGTCAGGGGGAATTGCTTTCACAAGGGAATGGGCAAGGAACAGATCAAGCATGGAGGTTTCATCAACAATAATCGCCTGGGCTTCTAATGGGTTCTGCTCATCAAAGCGAAAGTGCATGGTCTTGGGGTCAAATGCCAGCAAGCGGTGGATCGTCTTCGCCTCGCGTTTGGTCATTTCCGCGAGACGTTGCGCGGCTCGTCCTGTTGGTGCGGCCAGCAGAATCGTCTTGCCCATTGCTTTCCACAGAGCGGCGATGGTTTTGGTCGTGAAGGTCTTGCCACAGCCTGGTCCTCCCGTGAGTACTAGCATGCGCGAGGAGGCAGCGAGTTCCACCGCTTGCCGCTGTTCGTCCGACAAGGTGATCCCCATTTTCTGCGTGTAGCCGTCGATCCAACGTTGCACGCGAGGGAGATCAATCTCTATCGGGGTCTTGGCAAAGGTGGCAAGACGTGTCGCAAGGGCGACTTCCGTGTGGTAAAACGCAGGGGTGTAGCAGATGTGTTGTTCTTGGAGGTCTCTATATCCAGGCTGAATGAAGAGCTGCTTTGCCTCTCCCATCTCGACGATGAGTTCCGTGATGCGTGTAGGCTCAACGGGATGCTCTGGAAGTGCAAGTTGCTTCACCACCTGCTCTACGAGTTTGCTTTGAGGCAGGAAGCAGTGCCCATCCTCAGCAGCCCCATTCAGCACATGGGTGATTCCAGCCTGGTAGCGAAACGGGGAGTCCGGTGCAACGCCCATGTTCCGTGCAATGGTGTCTGCGGTGATGAAGCCAATCCCGTAGATATCCGTTGCGAGTTGATAGGGGTTCTTCGAGACAACCTCGATAGCTTGGTTCCCGTACTGCTTAAAGATCTTTACGGCGTATGTCGTTGAGACCCCATGACCTTGCAGAAACACCATCACCTCCTTGATGGCCTTCTGCGCGGCCCAGGCTCCCCTAATCATCTCGACGCGTTTTTGTGCAATCCCAGGAACTTCAATGAGTCGTTCGCTGTGTTCTTCGATGATGTCCAGCGTCTCTAATCCAAAGTGAGCCACGATCCGCTTGGCTGTCATGGGACCTATTCCTTTAATGAGACCACTACCGAGATACTTCTCCAGACCAGTGAGAGTAGCAGGCTTCGTTTCCTGAGCATGGAGAACATCGAACTGCTGTCCATATTTTGGATGGTCGCGCCAGAAGCCTGTCAGCCGGAGTGTCTGGCCTGCATGAATATCAGGGAAACTGCCAGTGATTGTAGCAAGTTCGCGCTCCCCGGGCATCTTCAATCGGGCAACGGTGTAGCCTGACTCTTCTGAGTGAAACGTCACCCGTTCGACGATCCCTTGCAGGTGCTCGGTCGGTGGACGGGCAACGAGCATCTTCTCTGTATCTGGTGATGACACGATCTTGTCTTTACTCCTGAGCATGTTTAGAACAAGTATATCACGCCTACCGATGTATCTCTCATTCACGTGATATGGTTTTATTCACTCTTCGCACTCCCTGGTGCGATAGTAGGCGTTCTTACTGAGGTATCACCAGGATACGCCAAAAAATAGGCAATAGAGTTATGAATCGGCTTTCCAGGCTCATTTCGTAGATGTGGGAGAGAGTAAAGACAAAAAATCTCCAAGAAATACCCTTTGTTGTTTGTGATAATGAGCACATAGACCTTTTATCTGCTCTCAAGTAGAATTCCTTCAGCACTTTTCACGAACAGAAGCACACTCTTGCCAATTTTTCCAGGGATTTTAAAGGTATCTTACCCTCATTCCTATTTTTGGGCGTATCCTGGTGATACCTCAATGAGAACATCAGCTCGGCCACTACCCAAATTCCTTTCGCCGCGTGAACACCACACCGAGCAATGAGATCGCGGTAGGTGTTGTTGAAAATATTTTTGAATCCGTTCCTGTAAGATAAGAGGATAATGATGGTGAACGTATGGCAACGAAAAAGAAACGCGACTCGCAACAGGTAGCCCTTTTTGACACTCATCGCTACGGATGGAAAAGTGTGCGCGAGGTGAAGCGTGACGACTCCATAGTGGTCGCTGAACAGGAGATATCGGTCACAGCAGTGCGCCAGCAGGACGGGTGCTGGTGGGTGAGCTATACGCATCCAACCACGAGTGTCAAGATAGAAGAATTGTATACCGCAAGTGTTTTTGTGTTCATGAGATTGCCGAGAGAAGGCGAATGAACGAGGTAATCTCAGCTCGACTTTGTACATTTCCTTTCAGGAAGTATTGAGCTTTTCTCGTTATCGCAAGCTCGTAAGCACCTCAACGTCTTCTTCAGAAGGGAGTTTTTCAACATCACCCAGTGCGCAATGATGCCAGAAAACGTTGCGCTTTCACTCATGAGGCGACTCAACACTCTCTCATGAGCACTACGTGTGCTCCAGAAGGCTGCTCAAAGGCATTTGAGCACCATTGAACGCTTCGTTTCCCAACGGGAAATGTACAAAGTCGAGCTGAGAGTCGGTTGCAATCAAAATACTGTGTTCGCTTGAAAATTGTCTCATCGGGGTTTTGGCATAGATGGCTCAGATGTTGACTTAGAAATCGTTTTGCTTCCATCTATGGTATTGATTACTTCTCCTTTCGCTTTCTCGCAGACGGGAATGTGTTCAATGACTGTGACTTCATTAGCAGCTTTAATATGAAGCGCATCATAGTTCAAAGGAACAAAGTTGGACTGCACCCCTGGGACGACTCCAGTATCAAAGTCAACATCTCATTCCTTGAATATAGGCTGTTTCAAACTCGACAGGTGGGACATATCCAAGACTCGAATGCAGCCGTTTGGTGTTATACACCTGCTCGATGAACTGTTCAATGTTGCTCTCTGCCTCCGCAAAGCTCTGATACTGCTTGAGATAGACCTCCTCAACTTTCAGCGTTTTGAAAAAACTTTCGGCCTTCGCATTGTCGTAAGGGTTGCCTATTGCTGACATGCTCACCCTGGCTCCAATACTTTGCAAACGTTGCACATACATGGTACTGGCATACTGAACACCGCGATCCGAATGGTGAATAAGACCGGGACTCACTTCGCGAGCGGCGAGAGCCGTGTCTAAGGCGTCCAGAGCCAGGTGAGCATCAATGCGTTTGGACAACTTCCATCCCACACATTTGCGCGAGTAGGCATCCAGCACACAAGCTAAGTAGGCAAACGTGCTGGGAAGGCGAATGTAGGTCAGATCGGCAACCCACACCGTGTCAGGAGCCTCGATCTGCATCCCTTGTACCAAGTTCGGGTACACCCGATACCCATGATGGGAGTCAGTGGTGTGAACAAACCGCCGTGTGTGCCGACACCGCAATCCTTCTTCCCTCATGACTCGCAGCACACGTTTGTGATTGACCGTCCAACCTGCACGCACCAATGCGTGAGTCACTCGACGATAGCCATAGCCAGCAAACTCCTCAGCAATCTGTTCGATGGCATCTCGCAGTTTCCTGTCAGCCTCTTGCTTCTTGCCTGGCTTGCGACAGGCGTAGTACCAGCGTCGGTTGACGTGGAGCACGTGACACAATTGGCGAACGGACATAGGTGGCTTCTCCTGGCTGTGTAGGGCTTCAATCACCGTGTGTCGGTCTTGGATGGAAGCAGTTGTAAGGCTTTTTTTAACACTGCGTTCTCCAAGGCTAACTGCCCACAGAACCGTTCCAGTTCCGCGACTTTGGCTTCCAGCCCGTCAGTAGCCGATGGTTGGGCAGGAGCAAAGGCGGCATCTCCTCGCAAGTCGTATTCCTGTCGCCACCGTGCCACCATACTCGCCGCCAGGTTGTGTTCTCGGCACACTTGAGCTGGACGTTTTTCTCCGTTGGCAAGTTGTTGAACACTACTCAATTTGAACTCTCGACTATGAGGTCGTCCTCGCATGTCACATCTCCTTCTGATGGCTTAGCGGTAGTATACCGCATTTTCTCGAAGATGTTGACTTTCGTTATGGAGTGGTCTAATGGGTGCAGTCCACTAGACGACTTGCCTTTGATATAAAGAAACGGAACCTTAATAGGACATATTTCCTAATATGGAATTGATTTTATAATATTTTTCTTTACTTTTGCAAAAATATCGGGTATACTCTCTTCAAGTTCTGTAAAGAGCGATTATTAAAACTTGAGGTCAGAATTTTTGATTAGCAAAGAAGAATTTCAGCTGATGCTGACACCTGAACGCAAAAAGTTCATTTTAGAGGCCATTCGTGGAGGAGTAGAAGACTACAACAATCCAGCATTCTATGGTGCAGAAGCTCGCCTCGATCACATACCAAGAGTTCGCGCTAATCTCCGCAATTGTCATATTGTTGGACGCGCTCGACGTGCCTTAACTGGCAGAACGGACATGAGAGTTATTAATAAAAGAGGGCGAGTCCTTTTTATCATTGCTGATACGTGCCAAGTCTCCTTTAAAAAGCTCGATGCACGCCTGCATTCATCAAATGTTCCAACCCAACAGTCACTCGCTTTCAATGGTCAGACATTTGATACACCACCACTCTTCGGTCACGATATGCCACTTGCCCTAACAAACCTTATTGCCGGCTATCGATACCTTAATAGGGATAGTGAAAGCGACTACGAAATTTATATCACTTGTCCTTGCGATCAAGATAACTATTGGGTGTGGAAGCTTTCTGGTGCAGAAATTAGTGATTTTCTTACATATACAATTGAAGCTGATACCATTGGCACTATTCAGCTTACTCCAAGAAAACGCCGTATTCAAATTCGGGCTGATGCTAACAGAAAAGAACAAGAGTCTAATTAGATAGAGAAAAATGCATGAGCAACCAACACAAGACCGTTAATTACAATATGGTTATCTTAGGCAGGGAGTCTCGTGGTCTCTCTCAAAAGGAACTGGCCGATAAACTCGGTATCACTCAAGGTAGGATTTCGAAAATCGAGATGGGTCTTTTACCCATCTCGGATGACCTGCTTACCATGCTCTCGCATACTTTAGATTATCCAACACATTTTTTCTTTCAAGATGGATCTCTCGTTGGAGTTGGCATCGCAGAGATATTTCATCGCAAGAGACAAGATGTTCCTAAAGGAACATTAAACAAAATCTACGCGCTGATGGAAATCCGTCTCAAACATATTACACGGTTATTACGTGCAGTAGATATTCCTTGTACTGTTCCACGCTTTGATGTGAATGAATATGACGAACAAGTAGAGGTAATTGCTCGTCTAGTGCGAGAACATTGGAAGCTTCCACGTGGTCCTATTCAAGACCTCACTCAGACCCTTGAAGATGCAGGAATTCTTTTAATACCCATTGACTTTGAAACGCCTCGGATAGATGCTCTTAGTCGATGGATTCCTGGGCTTCCTCCTCTTTTCTTTATAAACAAGAGCAGTCCAAAAGATAGGTATCGTTTTTCGCTTGCACATGAACTTGGACACATGGTTATGCATGCAGATGCTAATCCTGATATTGAAGTACAAGCGAATCGCTTTGCTGCTGAATTTCTACTTCCAGAGCGAGATATTCGAGCAGAATTGTACGATTTAAACCTCGCCAAGCTTGCCATACTGAAACGCTACTGGAAAGTTTCTATGGCTGCTATTTTAAAACGTGCAGGGGATATAGGAGCTATTACAACTAACCAAGCACGATATATCTGGATGCAAATGGCAAAAATGGGATATAAAACTCGTGAACCCGTCGAGCTTGATGTAGGAGGTGAGGCGCCCGAGTTGCTCCATGAGCTTATTGAAACGTACCGAAAAGACCTTGGTTACAGTATCGCTGATCTTCAAGAGATGCTTCCTCTAAACGATGAAGAACTCTGGTTGCAATACCTTGAAGGAAGCGATCAGCCGCCTTTACACATGATCCAGTACAAAACACAGAGTAATGTAATAAACTTGCAAAGAAATAAGCAGGAAGGTGCCTCTAGATAAATTATACTTGTATTTCACCTCAAATCCTTGACTAGTATGCAGAGCACGACTTTTAACAGAGGGTGATAAAATTGTCGTGTAGAAAGAAGAGCTATGGAAAAACACGCCCAGTTATTTGATGTTTGCATTGTCTGTGCTCTTTACGAAGAAGCAGAAGAAGTACTTTATGAGTTCTCCGCACGTTGTAAGGTTTCCTTTGATAAAGCGTTTAGCCGCACGGACCTCTACGAGTACCGATATACTACCATCAAAAATAATCGAGGTGAACCCCTCACTGTCCTTGTCACCTGGCTGGCGGATAATGGTCCTGTGCGTACCGGTCTCCATCTCAAGCCGTTTCTCCAAGAGTTCCGCCCTCGGTTTGCTGCAATGACGGGCATTTGTGCAGGATACAAAGAAAAAGATGTCAGGCTTGGCGATCTTATTGTTGCTGAGTATGCCTATCATTATGAGGTGGGAAAAGATACAATAGGGAAAGATGGACAGAAAAAGCACGAAATTCAAACAATTACCTATGGGGTTACTCCACAAATCTTACAATACGCTAGAAGTTTTCAGGATTGGAGGGAGCCTGTTGCCAGATTGAAGCACCCCAAGGTAAAGCAGGAAAAAATCAACGGTTCAGAATCTCTGAAAAAAAGACCACCCACATGTTACATTGCTCCGATAGCCTCAGGAATGGCCGTGAAGGAAGACGAACCATTTCCATGGCTTAGAGAGTACATCAACCGTAAGACTTTAGCTCTCGAAATGGAAGCGGCAACATTCTATCTTACGCTTCAAGAAGTTTCATCTCTCGGGATTCATTCTCTAGTAGTCAAAGGAGTGAGTGACTATGCCGACGGTAGCAAAAATGATGAGTATCACAAGTATGCCGAACGTGCATCAGCCATCTATCTGCTCTATTTCATTCGAGAATATGTCACTAATACAACAATGCCTCGACGAAGTTCACCGCCGTCCTCAATCCGAGATGGACCATCTGAAGTCTGGAATGTCCCCTATTCGCGTAACCCTCATTTTACGGGACGCGAAGAACTACTCGACCAACTTGAACAGCGCCTCTCACCAGTGGGCCAGGAAGATGCTGCGTTTACACATCGAGCTGTACTGACTCAAGCGCAGGCCATAAAGGGGCTTGGTGGTATCGGGAAGACCCAGATTGCCGTTGAGTATGCCTATCGCTCTCGGGATATTGGCCGCTACATGCACACCTTATGGATTAATGCAGCAACGAAAGAAACAATAATCACCAGCTTTAGAAAGATTGCAGAGTTGCTTCCATCGTTCTCAGCAAAAGACGAGACGGACCAGCAAAAGCTAACGGAAGCAATCAAAAGCTGGCTAGAGCGATGTGAGCAATCATGGCTACTGATCTTTGATAATGCTTTCGAGAATGACGACGACCCGTCCATGATCGAGCCATATATGCCTTGCAGTCGCAACGGCAGTATCCTACTCACCACGCGCGAACATGCTCTTGGCTCACTAGCAAGCTCTATCGAGGTGGACACAATGGGTTGGCTCGAAGGAACTCAGCTTCTCCTTCGTCGTGCACAACGTTTTGACCAAGCTTCCGATGAAGTGATCAACCAAGCAGGCGATATTGTCGTAGCCCTCGATCATTTTCCTCTGGCCCTCGACCAAGCGGGTGCATACCTTGAAGAAACAGGGTGTAGCTTCGCGGACTATCTCGATCTTTACCAGACCCATCGACAGAAGATGCTCGCCCGCCGAGGGAGTCAAGGCACGAAATATCCTAATTCAGTCGCAACTACTTGGTCGCTCTCGTTTCAAAAAGTCCAAAAGGCTAATCCTGGTGCTGCCGAACTGCTCCATCTTTGCTCTTTTTTAGCTCCAGATCATATTCCGGAGGAACTACTCAGGGACGGTGCGCCCTATTGGCCTCCTTTGCTACAGAAAGCTGTTGCTGACTCCTTTGCATTTCAGCAAATGATGGCGGACCTGCTCAAGTTCTCTCTGGTGAAGCGTCTGGTGGAAGATCGAGCACTCAGTATTCATCGGCTGGTTCAGGCAGTACAAATAGACCACATGGCGTTAGAAACGCAGTGTCAATGGGCAGAAAACGTTGTTCAGGCGGTTCATCAGATTTTTCCTACAAAGCCTCGTGATATTGCTACATGGTCTCAATGTCTGCGGTATCTTGATCAAGCTCAAGCGTGTTATGTGTTGATAGAACAGTATGGGCTTACCCTTGTTGCCGGAGCGAGTGTCCTGAATCGAACAGGTCTCTACTTACATGATCATGCTTTACATACTCTAGCCGAGCCATTGTATCAACGAGCACTGGAAATCCGCGAGCACACGTTGGGAGTTAACCATCCCGATGTGGCGGCGAGTATGAACAATCTAGCGGAACTTTATAGAACGCAGGGGAGGTATGTGAAGGCCGAGCCGTTGTATCAACGAGCACTGGAAATCCGTGAGCAAGAACTGGGTGCCAATCATCCTGATATGGCTATTAGTCTGAACAGCTTGGCAGCCCTCTACCGAGCGCAGGGGAGGTATGTGAAGGCCGAGCCATTGTATCAACGAGCACTGGAAATCCGCGAGCACACGTTGGGTGCCAATCATCCTGATACGGCGACTAGCCTGAATAATCTAGCAGAACTCTACTTCGTACTGGAGCAGTATGTGAAGGCCGAGCCATTGTATCAGCGAGCACTGGAAATCCGCGAGCACACGTTGGGTGCCAATCATCCTAACACAGCGACTAGCCTGAATAATATAGCGGGTCTTCACTATGCTCAGGAGAAGTATGTAGAAGCCGAGCCGCTGTATCAACGAGCACTAGCAGTCTGGGAGAAAGAACTGGGAACCAATCATCCTCGCACAGCTGCTAGCCTGAACAATCTAGCGGAACTTTATAGAACGCAGGGGAGGTATGCGGAGGCCGAGCCGTTGTATCAACGAGCACTGATGATCTGCGAACAGGCACTAGGGGTTAACCATCCTAACACAGCGGCGAGCCTGAACAATCTAGCAGGACTTTACCGAGCTCAGGAGAAGTATGGAGAAGCCGAGCCGCTGTATCAACAAGCACTAGCAATCCGCGAACACACCTTGGGGCCTGACCATCCTGACTTGGTGACCAGCCTGAACAATCTGGCACTTTTCTACTTTATGCAGGAGAAGTATGGAGAAGCAGGGCCGTTGTATCAGCGTGCATTAGCGATCCGCGAACGCACTTTAGGTGTCAATCATCTTGATACGGCTGCTAGCTTGGATAAGCTGGCGCGTTTCTACTTTGTACAAGGGAAGTATGCGGAGGCCGAGCCATTGTATCAACAAGCACTGGTGATCTCTGAGCAGGTGTTGGGATCCAAACATCCCGACATGGCTGCGAGCCTGAATAGTCTGGCAGCTCTCTATTATGCACAGGAGAAGTATGCGGAAGCCGAGATACTGTTGCAGCGTGCCCTAGCCATTTGTGAGCACAACTTGGGTCCGGATCACCCAGTCACTCAGACCATACGTGACAATTATGTCGCAATGCAGGAAGCAATGAAGAATGGGGAATGAACTAAAGCTGTGTTGCGAAAATGACAAGGGTGCAGTACACTCGACGGTATTGTGAAAACCGAGAGGAACCGATTTCATGAATACCTCAGCCCTTTTCAAATGGCGTCACTTTCAGGCCGATATCATTTTGCTCTGCGTCCGCTAATATCTGCGTTATCCACTGCCCACGGGATGCGCAACGAGATAAACTCAAGTAAAGAATGGAGCAAGAGGCCATCATTGACGCGATGCGGTAAAAAAACAGAGGAGAGCGTCATTCATTGAAATACGTAAATACAAAGAAGCTGCCAGGGAAGATCCATCGAGGAAAGAACCAGGTCCGTGGAAGTCGCTTACGCTGTGGCGAGGAAATCAAAGCCGAAGGCGCGTGCAAAGGGAGCGGAGAGACCATGGAGCGTGACTGAAAGCCTGGAAGCATCGGAGGGACGTTCATTACGTGCCGATCGCTGCTCCCAGGAGAGACGCCAGTGTGCGCGTTGTGCTCGAGTGGAGACTTCTTCAGCGGCTATGGTAACTGGCGGTGGCTCTGGCGTGGCGGAACTTTCCCACCGAACCGTTTCGCTCCGTATGATCTTTAGCCATGCTCGTCGGATGTGACAGCGAGGCCAGTCTTTCCACAACACCGGAGCCAGAGGGAGTGGAGGAGGCACGCCTTCGAGAGGGGGAGAAGCATCTGAGGGTTCAGGAGAAAGTGGCCAAAGCAGCGCACTCACCCGCCGAGGTTTCACGCTGGAACCGCTTTCTTGACACTGTGCCCGCAAGGAACAGCTGCGGCAATGGCCGATACGAGCGGCATACAAGACTCGCAGGGAGCCATGCGCTCAGGACGCCGTTCTTGTGGATAGAGCGGGCGATCAGCAGGGCAGCGCAGTGTCCCATCCGGTTGTACGGTAAAAGCAGAGCCTGGAAAGCCCCCTGTAAACGAAGGGCGTGCCCATTGGAGAGGACCATACGGAACCTGCGGTATTTGTTTTTCTGAGGGTGCAGGCTTAACGGCCTGGGCAGGCTCGACAATACTAGCTTGAGCAAATTCCGTCGTGCGCAACTCGGAAGAGAAGAGCTGCTGCCCCAGTTCCAAGCGGAGGTTCCAGAGCCATTGCGCGAGGATCTGGCAAAACTCCTGGCCGCAAGGAGTATGAGAATACCAGCGATCCGAGTCTTGCTCGTCATCTTCATCAGCGAGAACTGTCTCAAACGATCCGCGATGCAAGTAGAGGTCGAGCACATCTGAGGCGGTAAATGCCGGAGTGGGAAGGGTGCTGACAAACAGTTCATAGACGGTGTTGTCTCGCTCGACACCGATTTTGGAGGGAGAGGAGGTAGCAGCATGGGTAGCCACCACCAGACGTACCTCTGGCCCGGTTGGGGTCAAAGGAATGGTAGGGCAATCGTAAAGCGCGCGCGTCATCCCACTTTCTGGATGAGTGCTCACGTGATCCGGAGGACGCGCAAGCGCCCGCTGGACGACCGGAAGCTCCAGAAGGTGGTAGTCACGACTTCTGGCAATCACTCCAAGCCCAGCCGTGAGCACATCGATGAGCGGGGCAGCATCGCCATACAATCCATCCAGACGAAGCAGCACCGAAGCGGGAGAAAGCGCAAGCTGTATGGCATAGCTGGTGCTTACCTGGATAGCTCGCAGCAGTTCTCCTCTGTAATCTCCATTGCCTGGACCCCCAAACGTACCCAGAAACTGATGGGTATGTGCCTGGAGCAAGACCGTGCGGGTGCGCACGACTTCTCCCCGTTTGCGCCCCTGATAGCCCGGCGCACAAACCTGATCAAAACGACGATGAGGATCAGGCAATGATTCCGCCTGCGGGAGCGCACGTTGACGAGCGGCTTGTCGAGTTCCATCCACATCGACCACCATCCATTGTTTTCCCATCCGGTCAAACAGGCCGAAAGGCGTAGCAAACGGTTTCCGGGCAAGCAGATCCTCTTGAAAGAGCGTTCGCAGAGCCTCGACACTCGCCAGATCAAGGGCAGCAAGAAAGCGGGACAGGGTTGAGCGATGGGGCAAACGATGGCGCCCAAAGAGTGCCATGAACGGCTCGGCAAATGGCACCAGCCGTTCGTAAAACGCCTGCAGCGTGGGTTCTCCCGAAAGCCCATAGCCGATGAGCACCACGATAAAATCGATGAGGTCGTACTGACCAAAGCGCGCACGGGCGAAGCGCACCCGCTCGATGATAGCTGATTTGATCCCCGTATGAGAGAGCACTTGAGCAAAGGCTGTGACCTCTGCGAACCAGCAAGGGAGTGCCGGCACTGATTCTGGGGATATCTGGATGGTAACCGAAGAGGAAGTCATACTGCTTGTGTGTCCTCCTTGTTTTTTGAACCTCAGTTTGGCTTTCTCAATAGCACACCACGGAAGAGACAAAGGAAATTCCTGTGGAGTAATTGCAGAGTTTGCTCCGATATGGTGAAGATGACAAAGGCGCGAGGAATTGGATGCCACCTTCAGACACCTCGCCGTATGAGTGTTGACGCCCGTGGGCAGTCGAGATGGGCAAAAAATCGGATGGGACAACTCCCTGAACTGGCTTCACAAGCCAAAAGAAGAAATCTTTTTTGCCCATTTCGACTGCCCACCCTTTTCAAGCATCATATGACGAAGTGTCACCTTCACCATATCCTCGCGTTTTCTGGCTAATGACCAGCTTGGAGAGAGAGATGCAGGGATTGCGTCTCTTGATCAAGCCAGACAGAACAGCGTATCCCTTTCGGCTCGCAGACCAGACGCAATTGCTCTGCAACCCATTGGGTGTGGATCTCAAGGCTCGCCCCATAGCGCTCAAGTGGCTCACGGTCAGCTATCGTGACCTCAACCAACCAGGTATCACCCTGGCGCTCAACATGAACGCGCTCTTCTCCATGAGTGAGCGCCAGGATCTCCGCTGTTTGTCTGGCTTGCTGCTCAAGAATCTGAACTGTGGCTTCGGATGGGAGAGATGCAAGGCCAGCGTGCCAGGGCTCGACGAACACTCTCGCTGTCTCCGCCGGGCTGAGTCCTGCTTTCAGCGCCAGCGCCAGTGCGTAGCCATGCAGAACCTGCACATGATGCTGATACCAGGCGAGAGTCTGTTCATCGGACAGCGTGACAAAAGAATGCTTCCGGGTCATGGTGAAAACTCCTTTTTAAGCGGTGATGCAGAAGACCAATAGAGAAGGCACGCTGAAAGGGAAACCCAGCGTGCCTTCTCTATTGGTCTTCTGCGAAACAAAACAGGCCGCCTCTGATGGCGACCTGTTCCTCTACGGTGCTGCCATTATATCCCACAGAATCTCTTTGTCAAGGGTGGTGGTGATGTGTGAAGCAAACGATGCAGAAATGAGTGAGGAAGCCTCTTCCTTTGATCTTCCGCTGGGGATTCTTTCCTATTATTGCTCAGCTATGCAATCTCGTTGCGCATCCCGTGGGTTCTATTCCTTTTGGGAAAGATTCTTCGAGATGCTCGTTTTCGTTGTGGATGGACAATCGAACATGCAGCAGAGAAGCTTGGCGTTGATTGGACAACGCTAAGCCGTTGGGAACGTGATAAGCAAACTCCTCATAACCACAACTTATATAAAGCTATACAAGTTTATCAAGACCCGCGTATACGATTAAGAATGAGAATACAAGAGATGGTGGTGCTTATGAAAAAGTACGACACTTGGGCAGACTTTATTGAAGCTAACTCTCGCAAGGCGTAAGGTCTTTCTGTAATTCATTTGTTGGAGGTAAAATATGTTACATACTTTTAACCCATTTCTTGCTATTCTTGTTGCCCTACTACTTCTTATAGGGCAATGGCTTCGCGATCAACGGTGTCGCCGTGGATGGACAATCGAACATGCAGCAGAGAAGCTTGGCGTTGATTGGACAACGCTAAGCCGTTGGGAACGTGATAAGCAAACTCCTCATGAACGTAATTTGTACAAAATCTCTGAAATATATGAGGAGGAAATTGCTAAAACTGTACAACTTAACCATCGCAGTCATCATAAATTCATCATTTGTGACGCATAAATTCCAGACCATTGAACTTAAATAGATAAGCCAATACTGTTTTTTTCGGGCGCATAATTTCGCCCGAATCACAAATTGACTCATAACCTGATTCAGTGCAGCCTCTTTCCACCACTTGTAAATCCCAGGATTAAACTGGTAGCTTCCACAACAATTATCCTGGTGGGCAAGATCTCTCGGCTTGCTTGCCCACCAGGATAATTGTTGTAATTTCGCCAGAATAATGTTGGGATTTACACATTTACGTTGTTGGATCATTCTTCTTCTGCTCCGATGCTGCTTCTTCTTCCTCTTCCTCATCCTGGTTGAGCGTTTCTATCAGGTCGATGAGTTCTGGACGGCCCATTTCAAATGGCACCGTATACGTATCTATTCAGGAGGGGGCGTGACGTGTGTTCTCGCAGAATCGGCGCGAAGGGTTTCTGGGGAAACAGGTCGCGCCCCACGCTTTTCTCCCTACATATGTTTGCCAGGATCGCGAAATCTGCTTC
>JAABUO010002715.1_pt1 | contig 21387 bp, 20 predicted proteins | sample 5559291 | NCBI WGS metagenome assembly JAABUO01 (sample SAMN10711878, study PRJNA513372) | rock metagenome | isolation source: Antarctica rocks | place: Antarctica: Victoria Land, Finger Mt sud
GCCCCCCCCCCCCCCCCCCCCCCCCCCCCCCCCCCCCCCCCCCCCCCCCCCCCCCCCCCCCCCCCATATAGAGCGTGATATGTAAAGTAGAGATATTTTCCCAATCTATACAAATATCCAATTGTATCAATACCGGCTTCAAGACAGCTTGACCGCCTGGTCGAGTTAGATACGAGAAGGTGGATCAAGGCATCCGGATGCGGCATTTCTGCACCTCCTCCCTCACTGACACACCATACCTTCGCGTATATCCCCCGACGGAGGTTTGTCCTGAGCAAGTCCCAGCCCTTCGTAGAATCCAGAAGACAGCTAATCACAAAGAAACACATCAGGCTTTTCATACTACTGTTACGTGGATGCGTAGTAGCCACTCACCCAATTTTGGACGACATGTGTGAGAGAGGGTAGGATTTTGGTTCTGGAAGAGGTGAAAGAAGAGAGGGGGGGCAGACTTAAGGGGATTGGGCTTGGGTAGAAATGGGAGACTTGGGTTTGACTCGCCCGGATTTTGTTTCGATGGGTTTTATAGTAGGTTTTTGTGGGTGTGGGTCTCTCTTCGTCTGGTTTTTTGAGGGATAAACAGTGTGGGGCACATGCCGCTTGCATCCCGAGCATTCCGTTTCAAGGGGTAGCTAGCCGTCTGGTGGAGTGAGGAAGCGCATGTATCCAGTGGTTGGGAGTGAGAAGGGGTTTCTAGCGTTTTAGGGGATAGTTTTACTTCATCCGTTTAGACGGCGAAGCTTTTGAGATGGTATAGTCCTAGTAAATTAAGTGAGAGGAGGGAGGGGGAGGATTGTGGGCGGTGGCTAAGGGGGGAGGGAAAGGGTGTTTTGATAGGGAGGAAGAAGGGGTGGGCATGTGTTTGACTGCAACTTCGGCGTGGGAAGAGGGAGAGCGAGGATGGGAAGGTGGGTGCGTTTTGTGTTGTTGTGATTCTTTGTTTGAGACAGGGGGATGAGGGGCATGGGGGGGGAGTGGGGCTGCAGCGAAATTTGGAGATATTGGTTTGGGAGGGAGGGAGTGCTTAGAGAGGGGAGATGGTGGTGGTGGTGCGATGTTGGACTTAGGGATGTTGCCCTGAGAGTAAGTGATGGGTAGGTAGGGATATGACTGTAGCGAGGGAGGATTGTGTTGGATCAGGGATGGGGGCTCGGGGTCTGGGAGGAAAGGATAATCGGCTATTCTGAAAGGTGAAACCCAGCTTCGACGACAGCAATTCGGAAGCATAAAATTTGTAGGCTATAAACAGCTTGGTAGAGCAAGGAGAGAACGGGGTGGAGATTGTGAGATGGTAGTCTGCATCCATCTCTCATGTTTGGATGACGTTGCTTTACTCGAGATACCAACTTTCGACAGATATGACCTCACGGAAGACTTTGCTTCTGTTGCGAGAGCTACATTGAACATCATGGCCCGCCCCGTTTAGGCTCAATGGCAATTTAGAGCGTCAAGACGTAAGAACCACAACGAAGTCTGGGAAAGAAATCACACTCACTAGTAACAGAACCTACCATGATCGAATTTCCATCATCCATTCTACCCAGACCGTTACTGAATTCCCATCCTCTTCCCTCGCCCCGTGTTCTTATTTCTTCAGATTGTAGAGAAGATATTGAACCACAAAGCAGTCCTGGTCCAGACACGCAGAGCTTGAGCAACTGAATAGCCCCAGCTTCTTCGAGCCCCTCGACCATTCACCCATGCGCGTGTGTGACTAGTAGAGATGTGATCCAGCGCTGACCTCGACCTACTCAATCAGCCACTGCTTCGATCTGAATGCAGATGATCGTCGCTTCATAAAAAGAAGCATTGCGGTCGTGACATCTCCACAAGGTCAGTGCACGAGTAAGAGACCCCAAGAGTTCTTGCCGCGCCATGCATCAGCGGTGAGTCTTGAGGTGGGTAGGAATCAGAGACGGAAAGAAGGCGGCCTGATAGGTTGTGAGATGGGATCGTCGAGGGGTCTGAGTTTTCGTGGGATATGATCTGGATTGATCTTGGGGATATGCAAGGGTCCGGATCAGCTGTGACGGGATGCGTGATAGGCGTTGCGCTGGTCGGACGGGAAGTGGCTTGGATCGGGATTGGAGGGGAAGATACCTAAGTTATCAGTGGGATGCCTGACGAGGTGGTGGATGGGCGCTCGGACACAGGCGGGTCATGGTGGCTGAGAGAGTGGAGGGAGGTCAATGTGGAAGTGAGGGTGTCAAGGAGGCTTTCAGGAGAAAGGATTTGGGAGTAATCTGATAGAGAGAGGTAAGGTAGGCACTAATGATTGTGGAGGACGTTGGTCGGTAAGCCGAGCTGATGCCCGACGTGCAATGGGTGGCCAGGCGTGCGGAAATTTGCTGATTGGGAGCTAGGTGGATCTCAATTATATACGGTAGATAGATGATGAAGGTCTGGCTATCACCGTAGTATCCCTCGTAGTAGAGCCTGTCGTTCTGGGATGAAAAATGAGGACAATGTTACTGGGGAACAGCGCTGGGGAAAGAATGCCTCTAGATTAATTCATGGCCAGTGCAGCGACGTGAGCCATCAAAGATTATCGTCGTGAGATTCGTTGATCGAATTTGAAGATCTTTTGGGTATGGTCTTCAGGGGAAATGAAGGTCATCAATGTAACCATCGACAAGCGCGCGCCTGCTTCTCGATCCGATCCGGACCCAGAATACCGGGACAGAGTGCTAAACGATTGACTATTACGACTACACTAGTAGACTCTTTGCCTTCAAACAGCAATACTGATTGTGTTCCCATCTTCCACCTTCGCTCGAGCCGAATGTGTATGCCCTCGCATACAGCCTGTCCCACCCCTTTCCATGTGCAGTGCAGCCTCGTTCCTATCCCTCTCTCAATGATGTGCTAGAGGTACAAATACACGAGCCTGCATTTCCGCGCTCAGCAGAGAATCTCTCCGGTGTAGTCGGGTTGAGAATAGGTGAGTGTAACAGAAAACAACGAACCGCCGAAAACCAACGCATGCCGAATGCAACTTGGAAATAAATCAGAGAGCCACCCGAGCCTGGATATCGTTGCCGAGAAAGGACGAGGATTATCTGTAGAACATGCAAACGAGGTGGGTCTCATCTATGAGTGACCGACCAACAAAGAAAATGGCGGAGAAGGGTCCTAGCCAGCAGAACCAGCTTCGTCGCCCGCACGCATGACCTTCCCTCACATCCCACGCTTATTCAGCGCTTTCAGCATGTCGGCATCGGCACTAGAGCGCCCGCCTTGATCTGCGTTCCCCGGACCCAGGAGATCTCGAACAGCCATGCCGCCGCGCTGGCCGCTGCCATTATTGCTCCCTTCCCTCTGTTGTGGAGGTGGTGTTCGTCCGGTTTGGTCCGGCAGCACCTGCGGTGGGTGTAAGCCGCCGGGATAACCATAACCGGGAGCAGAGGACGATGACGTACTCCCATGAGGGGACCCCGACGCTCTTGCTTCCCCATACGAATATGCCGAATTACCCGGCGAGGACCGACGTGCCGACTGGGAAGGTTGAGAGGCATAGTACGGCTGTTGTTGCGGCTGGTGATATGGAGCAGACGCATACGATGTCGTAGACGAGACAGGCGAAACTGGCACGAGTGGGGTAGGATCTGGGTACTCATACCCGCCGGTCCCCCCGGAGCTGCGACGACCGCTTGATGGAGGGGGGCGACCCTGATCTTGATGTGAGGACGGTGTCTGGGGCGGGTGGGGTGGGGGGACGGCAGGGTGAGTGTCGTCGGTGCGGGGACGCTTGCGACTCACTTTGTCATGAGGATGAGGAGGCTGGGAGGGACCTCGATCATCGTAAACTTGGCCCTGATACGGACCTGGTGGTGAATGCATCGGATAGCCGGGTGGTGGTGGTTGGTGCTGATAAGGGTCGTGCGGCGGCATCGTGCCCAGAGGTTGACCGTGGGCGCCGTATATCTGCGTGCCTGGCTGAGGGTACAGCGCGCGACCACCCCGCTGAGGCTGCATTGGCGCAGCGTTTCTCAAATGGGGGTATGCCGTATGCGCGGGTACGAAGGCTTGCGCCTGTGAGGAGACTGGTGTGAAGATACATTCCTGCTGGAAGCGTTGACAGTTCGTGCAACGTCCGTCTTCTGATGCATCGAACCCGGAACAACGGATCTGTCAATAGTCAGCACTCGTCGGCATTGACAACTTCGACGTCGACTAACTTTGCGTCTTCGGCAGTAACGACAAGCTATCGCCGTCCGCTGTCTAGGTGCAGGCTGACTCTGATATAGATGTGGCGGTGGAGGACCGCGCATGGGGTCTTGCGGATGGCCGGGATACATGTCATATTGAGGAGGATGACGATAGAAGTCTTGTTGCTGCTGATGCTGCGGCGGCGGTAGGGTGACCATCTCGCCTGGTGGTGCTGGAGCTGGTGCTGAACCGAGAGGATTGGGGTAAGGTTGTTGCGATGGTTGCGGTGGTGGTGGTTGCTGATGACTGTCAGCTTGGAGAGTTCCCGCGAGGTCGGGGATCACTGCATAATTCGTCATACCCGATAGTTGACAGCCTGCTGCGCAATTGGATATGCGCCCCGCTGTGGATGGTTCTCCCACTGAGGAGGCGGATACTGAGCCTGGTTGTTTGGATCGCTTGACATTGGCAGGGTGCACGGACGAAGTCGAGGGCCTCGATCGCCGCCCGTCTATATATGAGTCGCTATTGTTGCGCCAATTACCATGTTCTGAGAAGGCAACTCTCAAGAATGGACGGTGCAGGAGGGGATCGGGTGTTTGGCTGCACGGCAAGACAATAGGACCGTCTTTCCAGCAGCACTGTAGGCGGTGAGGCCGGGTGAGGGACGCTATCAGGCGAGGGGTATGTGCAAGATCGGGTGCACGTAGTAATTTCAACGCAGTGTATTGCAGAGGCTGAGGCAGAGTGAGGTGGAGGGTGAGACAATTGTGCTCAAGTGCCGTGGTTGAGATGCGTTGAACGCTTGCGTATGCGCGAGGTGTGGATGTGTGAGTGATGTGTTCAAGGGTTTCTTGGGTGTTGAAAGATTGATACGAAGTGGCAGTAGAGAAGGCTAGTGCGGTAAGATACTCGGGCCTGTCTTTTGACGGAGGAGAGGGAAAGGGTTACCGAGGGGAGGGTTCGTGGTATTTTAGGTCGCGGAAAGCGTCGCTGGTCGAGTCGCACGCGGCCCCGGTTCCTTGGAAGATGGGAGAGACCTTACTTCTACTTGACTCTCCCGTCGCATGTGGCAGAGGCTGGACTCTGGAGCAAAGGACAGCATAAAGTGCGTAAGGTAAGGCGATTTATGGGAATTTCAGAAGGGGTGTGACCGAAGCACCCCCTGTCCAAGCGTGGATCGTCTAGCGAGTTGATAGTCTCTTTGGGGGCTTGTCAGGCTTCTTTAGACTCATTTGGCCTCTCTTCTAAGCTCCAATCCCATCACAAAGCGAGCCATGCTAACATCCGGCCCATACGACCTGCTCCCGTTCACTCCTGGGGCCTACAACTACTATCTCTGGCTCTCTGGCTCCAGGTCGGGCCGCACACTACGAAGGTCCAAGGGAAGAAGGGAAGCAGGGAAGAAGGCAAAAGGTTTGATGAGGGCAGCCACTGGCTTCACACAGTCCCGCTCCACTTGCACACACAAGGGTGCGAGAACTACTTCTACGACTTGCTAACAAGGAACATGACGGAAAACCGTTGTACTGCTCCGGGGCCCCGAGCAAGAATCAAAAGTAAAGTACTTCTAAGCATCCCGCAGACTCGTCAGATGATGGATGACCAACGGCCTCGGGATGAGGAGTAGTCGATTTTAGATGTGGGGATGATGCCTGTAGACATGTTTGCTGCGCCAGTTCTCACGGCATCCGTTGCATCCATCAGGTGTACTCTGTACTCATCCGTCCAAATCCAGCTCACCCAAGAGGGTGCATCGCAGGGCCAAGTCAGCAGTCAGCGTGAGGTACCTGTTACAGAAGGGATCCCAGCGGATTGCGGCTGAGGCCTGCAGGCGACCTGCATCCTCTATCGGCCAACCCATGCTCACAAATCAGAGAACAGCTCTGCCAACATCAAGCCTGCTCCTGCAGGAAAAGCTTACGGCAGACTAGATCTCACGACTTCATCCAACATGTTGCATTGATCCTCGCCCGTCGTTGATCACTTCAGCCCATCCCACTCTGCATGCTGCACGCCCCTCTGTGCGCTGCATGTGCATGGCGATACTAAAGCCTCATGTGCCCTCTGACCGTACTGCAGACCCCGTCTCCTCGAACCAGTAATTTATATTGACAGGGGGGCCCCCAATCATTAAAGTGGCACGACTATCTAACTTTGGCGAACCCGGCGCCCGCTGCAAGGTCTCACGAGCGACTTAATGCACGAAGGCTCAGCCCGCCTCTTTCCGACCGCCCTACTCGTCGCCAAAGTTTCTCCCATCCGGTCTAGGCTGCTGGTTGTTTTTGCGTGGCGAGTGCGCGTCATTCGTCGCCTGTCGAAGCTACATCTGGGCCCCGCCTGCTTCCCTTCTGCATCGCAGCACGCGTAATGCAAGGTCGATGGTTCAAGGCAAGGAGTGACTTCCTGCACAAAAATTGGATTGCGAACCGAGAGCGGACACTCCCTCCGGTTTGGGCCCGTCGATCAATCGGGCGGCCAGTGACGAAACAAGGCACATCATGTTTCCCCATGTGCGGTAGTGCGAGGGGCCATGCAGATGCCACGCGATGATCGACGCTGTCCCCCCTAAAGTATTGCGAGTTGCTCAGCCAAAAGCGCCCCCTTTTTACTCGGCGAATTCTTGCTTCCATTTTCAATAGCGTAGGATTCCGTTGGCCTGATATACGGCGTAATCATGTACCGTTCGCTCCAAGAAGAGATCACCATGCTTGATCGTTACGATCTATGACGGCAAGAGAAAAAGGAAAAACTCGTATCGGTAGAGGTACTTGCATTCAATAGTAAGTCGCACACCAATATCTGCTCGAGGATGTCGACGTAGAGTAGAGAAAAAATTGCTAAAGTAGACGAACGGTACATCTATGTAGTCCAGAATAACCCATGCTCGTAATGCTGTGAAGCTACCGGAACGGCACGAAATCACAACGCTGCGAATGGATGGCCCTACGACAACTGGCATGTGCTTATCGAAGGATCGCAGTTGTTGCATTGGAGGCAACACGTGGTCTTTGCAAAGCCATGGAATCGTCTGTTGCGTCCTGTTACTTCGCGCGTTCGCATCTTCAGTCGGTCGCCAGCTGACTTGTTGGTCTTGAAGGCGAATGTGTGATGCAGCTGGCAAGAGGGATGCAGAGCTGCATTCCTGCAAGACTCGCGTCTCTGCTTCCCATCAGAAAGAAGCATATTGAGACCGTAGCTGTGGGATAGTGGTCAGATGGCATTAGATCGAGAGGGCGCAGCGTCAATTTGCTCGACTGAGGGTCCAGCCCTCGCACTCGGATCGTACGTCGTAAGAGTGAGCGCCCCGAAAAGTCTCGTACTGGATGGCTGCAGTAGGTACTGCTAGGTGCATCTGTCAGTGATCTGTCGAAAGGGCCGAGACTGACGTACAGTACTGTAGCGTCGAATCCCCGGTGGACTAGCACCCGTGGCACAGCACTGCCGTGAAACTGGTCACTGGCTAGGTAAGATGTAGTCATTGTAAGTCCGTATTCTACCTGCTCCATCTGGGCCGAATCCTTGTTACTCGGGCCTTGTCCAGCAAGATCGAAACTTGCATCGATTGAAAGGATGTCTAAGGAGAAGCAACGAATGAACAGCCCCTCTATCTGTGGCCCTATACTAATGAAATCATACATCAGTTTGAATTGGCCGACAGCATGCACCTGAGTATGTCAAACTGCTCAACCGCAACGCCAATGCAAGTCAATTGATGGCGATCCAGGACTTGCCATACACAACGTATGTACGTTGTCGGTAATAGACCGCTTCGGATAACCTCTTGTGAATTACCTGTGGGAGATCACGACAGGAGCTGAATGAAATCCGGTGTATGATGTCAAATTGTCAATCCGAGACACTTGGCGACATGTGGCATGGGAACCGGTCGGGAACTTCAGGATTCGCTTATCGAAATCGAAAATTCTCTGGCCGTAGTATTGGATCTTGCAACTCAGAGCCCGCACTGAAGCGGCCCTGTGAGGAAGTTTCCCGCCGGACGCCATCTTTACCGACCCTTTACGCTGGATCCCCAAGTGCGAGCTGAAGCCGGGAACGTACCATTGGTGGGTGAGTATCTATCCGAAACAAGCAGTACAGGCGTACAGTAGCAGAGCGCTTCGAGGTGGATAACGATTTGGAGCTATACAATCAACATATCCACATGCTGCAGAGGCGAGTGTGATAAGGCAAATGATCTTCACCTATGCCATTTCGAAAGTAACTGTGCGGAATACAAGGCCCCAAGCATAGAGTCCACGACCTAAAGCCATCACAACCGCATTGGCGTAGAGGAATGTACTCCCACAACTGAATACGTTGTGTAAATCTCATTGGTCTCTGTGGAATACGGAGGGTCCGCCTCTAAATATACGCATGAAATAGGATCCGACCTAGGGGAGATTTTGGGTTTCTAGAGTGCGTTTGAATTCACTAGATAATGTCGCTTCTGCGAGGCCGCTGGAGACTTGTGCTGGACGCTTTGAGGGTTCCGATGCCTTCAACTCTTGTTCAACCGGCAACCGCTCTCATCGCGTTGAATACGGTAGCGAGAAGGAATAAGGCGATGCTCTGTCTTGAATCAGCCTGCACGATCAAAGAGAACGCGACATGAGTGTAGACTAGATACTGGAGGTGATAGCTAAGAATGCTGGAGTCGTAGAGTAGTGTTCGAACCGTGCGATGTAGCGAAGTAATAACATCATGCTCGCGTCCAGAGCGACAACGAAGATGATTTGCTCAAGGATCATCATGGCCGAACCCGCAAGCCTCCCACGGCAAGCTTCTGGGCGTGGCTGGTGCCGCTGCTTTAAGACAACTTCTTTGTCGCTTCAAGCGTCGACTCTTGCCAAGGATACGGTCTCCAGGGGCTGCATCGCCGCAAGGTCAGATGACCTACGCTCTATGCGAGCCTAAGATTTAGACTCCGCCCAAAAGTCAGAAAAGTGGGAGCCCGAGCGAAAAGTACGAATGAACGGGGCGGGAAGGGATACTGCGACGGCCCGTCTGCTTATCGGAAATGAAATGCTTCGCAGACGAAGCGCTTGCGGGAATGGTCGGTTTTTTGACTTTGTATGGTTGGGCATCTGATGGGATGTCCGGCACACTTTGGGCATGCACACATTCTGGCAGTCTGCATAATCGTATGGTATCGCTGCTTGATGTACTAAAGTAGTGTTCTGGTATCAGTGGCTCTCAAGGTCAGACGGTCTTGCCACGCTGGAAGTCTCCGTGCGTTCATGGCAGAGTAATCCACCCAAAGCCGTACGAGGGTGGATTGATTGGTCGCAGACTTCGCCTTGATAGTGGATGTTTACTTTAAGTAAGTCCATGTTGGCATTCGGAAGGTTTAGGTTTACGAGGCTTGAGAGACCGTTTCGGTGAATTGTTGCAGTATGGACAGGACATCGTTCATTTCTGGAGAGGGTACTGTACTTTAAGATCGGTTAAGATCGGTCAGGCCGAAGGGCCCCTGCGGGTCATGTGCTCGGCTACTTAGGGCTTCAAGGGGTTTGCACATCTTGGTACGGGCTGTAAAGAGAATATCACATTTACTTTTGGCTGTGAGCGCTCGGATGTGGCACGCGTCCTCTACGGTAGCCAAAGTGGATTCTACATACATAATGTAGTAGAGGTGCATTTCGTAAAGTACTTTAGGTAGCTTTTCGCTTCGCACTTGATACTTTTATGCATGCGACCCGATCCGAACGGGGGAACCTAAGGTAGCATCAGATGAGGCAAACAGCCATTTCTGATCGATGCTAGTTACGCTATGCAAATACCCTCCCGAAGATGCCGGCGCACGGCCGACAATTTATGCAATAACGCCACTTTGTTATTCCTTGACCTCTTCGGCTGTGGGTAGGTCGATGGCACGGTATAGCAGAATCAATGCAGAATGAGTCTCTCCTGGGATTGAAGTTAGCCACAAACGGATTGAGAATACGAAGAAAGCTCCGGAGCTTACCACCGCCAGAGAGCGTCTCAATCTTCTCGGCATCAACCTCGGATACTTTATCGTCGTTGAACCACCACCATTTACCGTCTTCCTCCTTCCTCCTCCCAGTTTTGGGGTCGATGGTTCCTTGCTTTTTGACATACGACGTGTAATGTCCGCTATCTGCACTTGCCCCTTGATGGGTTACCACCCCTCGGAGCTCATATAGCCCGGACTTGTTGGCCCCTTCATCGTTCGCTAGCTCGGGATCGATCAGGGCGAACAGCTCTTTCTTTGCTGCCAATATGGCTGCAGCACGCTCATCATCATATTCAGCATCCGTCCTGTAGACAGCATCCGTCATCTCAGTATCTTCTCCTTTGCCTTGGTCATTCTTATCTTTCGTCGAATCCGTTCTATTTGCCGGTCCGGTAGCCTTCGGCTCCCTCTCGGCCTCCGCTTTCCTGTCCTCTTCATGCTTGTGAGCCATCTTCTGTCGCTTGCGAGCGCGCGTGACGTCCTCCTCGTCTTTACGTATCTCCCGGACCTTATCCCGGACTGGAGCCAGCTGTTTCCTCAGCTTTTCTGTGCAGAATTCTACCACATCTAGCTCGGCAGGGAAGGTCACCTTCCGCATAATCTTCGCTTTCTTCTGTACTTCACGCTTCCAGAAGAAGCGGACGAAATGCACTGTAAGGTTCTTTGGTAAGCGGGCGATACGTGATATCTTTGTGTAGACGCAGTCGCGGTCCAGTGTGGGAGACTTCTTCTCGATCTTCTCTTCGAGCCCAGCCATAATTCCGTCTCGTAAGTGGTTTGTGTCCTTGCTGATGTGACAGTCCAACTTCAAGAAAACGTCTTCGCCAAGAACCGGCTCCTCACCAGCCTCCTTTGCAGCCGGAGCGTCACACTCAAGGCTCGAGTCGAATCGGCCAGCGAGGTACTTGTCAATGAATGGAGTTTCGGCCTTCTGCTGCGTTGAGCTTTCTCCATTCGCAGGTGCTCCATGAGTCTTAAGTTTCTGCCGTAGCTGAGAAACGATCTGTGACCAGGCCTCCTCTGCATCTTGTTGCGCGTATCCATGTCCAGTCTTCGACTTCTGTGCAAACTGAGGGAAGGCTGTTCGTAGAGCGTTGAGAAATATCAGAGGTGGGAATCCTTCTTGGGTTTCTGCCATCTGCTTGTACAGGTCCCTTAAGGAAGCCGTGAGATCGATTGCGCCCAAACCAAAACCACCCAAGTCAAGTCCCCCGGATGAGCTTGGCCCTGCCCCGACAGCAGAGGCAGAGTACCTTAGAAGCTCGTCCTGAAGTTCTGGAACAGATCGTAGGGTTTGTAGGGTTGAGTTGAGGTAGCATGTGTTTCCTAGGTTTTGTAGGCCGGCTGGAGTTGCACCTTCTTGCCTCGCAACCTCAGCCTCTGTCATGTCTTCCATGAACTTCATCTTCTCCTTGGGTCGCTCTAGAGCGCCATCATGCCCTCCCGACGAGGGTGTGCCCATCATCATGAAGGTCTGGCCAGGTTTTGCGCCCAATGTTGCAAGGTTTGTGTCATCTTTAAGCTGACCTCCTTTGACGAGAATCTTCTGGCGTTCTGGCTCGACGCCCGTTAGAGAGTAGAGCTGGTATTTGAAGGTCTCGCCGGTAGAGGTGGGATCGAGCTCGACTTCGTGGCGCTTGCCTTGATGCTTAACGAAAACTTGCTGTATGTTAGCCCTGGAAGCTGGTAACACCGTAGTCTGGGGAAGCATCTCACCTGGTATACCTGACATATTGAACGACTCTATTATTTTATAACCTTGCGTCAGGACGATGCAGGACATCTAAGCTCTGTGAATGCTTTTTTGAAGAAACATCGACATCATTCCGGCCCGACTTTTGGCCGGCCGGCTTTTGAAGGCAGGCTTCACTACCATTACTGAGAGTTGAAGATCAATGTCATCTGCATCAAGCAACACCGTGTATATGTGACGAATCTCTTTAGTCTCAATTGGCATCGACATCGACTTGTGAATTTGATGACTGCTGGTTTGCACCAATAGCTACCAAGACAGGCTGCAACGCCCTCCGCGCCCTCCCCATTCACCATGGCAAGCAGAATCACTCCACCTCAGAGCTATCGTTGACCTTTGCTAGTCTCAATCCCTCCGTCCATATCTCCAGTGCGTACGCTCCTCTCTCACAGCCGCGCTGGCCCTCTCCAACTTCGCCTCACAAACCTCGGAACGACATAACGTTCCCGAGATCGAAGCCGCCAGCTCCCCCGAAGTCCTCCTTAATCATCTCCTCGTGTCGCGCAACGAGAATGAAAAGGTGTTCATCGAACCCTCAGTCAACAGTGTGCGTGTCAGCATCAAGATAAAGCAGGCGGATGAGATAGAAAATATCTTGGTCCATAAGTTTACGAGGTTCTTGACGCAGAGGGCGGAGGCTTTCTTTATACTAAGGCGAAAGGCTATCAAGGTACGGCTGGGTTGATAAAAGGAGATATATAAAGAGAAAAGATGCTAACAAGGTGTAGGGATACGATATTTCATTCCTAATAACGAACGTACATACGGAGGAGATGCTGAAGCATAAGTTGGTGGAGTTCATCATACAATTCATGGAGGAGGTGGACAAGGAGATATCAGAAATGAAGCTCTTTGTACGTGCATTGCCCCTGTAATGCGTGCCAGAGTTATGGCCTTGTGAAGCGAAGATCGGCTGCTAATGGCTGCACAGTTGAATGCAAGAGCGAGATTTGTGGCAGAGTCTTTCTTGACTCCAGTAAGCCCTCTTTCCCTACTTTGGTGGCTTCACTGATTTGCGGCTGTAGTTTGATTAGCGTATACCCTTTGTGAAAGTCTCGCCCAGCAATCATGGCTATGTCAGCAAAGGGACTGATTGGCATGAATGATGATTATGATGGACGCTCAAGAATCATACGGCCTATGGCTGACTTAAGGAGCATTGATGTTCTTTCGTGAATGGCCTGAAGTATGTGTCTAGACTTCTCTATGGTCTTTTCATCTGCGCGGCTCAATCTAGAGTGAAGAAGCACAAGGGCTGACAGAATGCCGATATGGCAATTGACAAACAATGGAGCAAAGCTGCATCTACTCAGAGCCCTTCGATAATAACAGTACGATCTGATGTTAACAAGAAAGCCCAATGACAAATTACACGGTCGTAACTGCTGGTCGTGACTGCCTGAATCGTTCCTGCTCGGCCAACATGTCTTCATGCCCGCAGCACTATCTCAGATATGGAAGTTCTCAACAACTATCCGTTTTGTGAGCTCTTGTTTTCTTAATCTATACCTCTGCCATTCATATTTTGTTCTCTCCAACCAGCAATGGAGCAACTGGCACTCTGTAATATGCCTACTTCCAGAGCTAATGCATTCATATAAGCCAATAGGTCCCGCCCGTGTGTACCATTATTATAAAGCCTCTGCAACAGAAGACATCGAACGGAAGCTCCACGCCCTTTCCCAAGCTATTCTGCCTTCTTCAAACCAGGTTTCCCGAGCTATTTCGTCTATGACGGCCACCAAGGTAAACGCCCAACGTGTGAACTGCTAATCGGTAGTGCTCGAGGAGGAGGATGGGCGGCGAAGAAGAGGGTCGCTGCTGGCGTTACTGGAGGCATCGTTCCACAGAGTATGATCCTCTTCGTTATCGTCTTTGGCAAAGTCGCTACTACTAAGGTCTCTTAGTAGGCTGTATCTCGTATGCTGTATTTCGTAGGAGACTGGCTTTAGAGGCCGCTTCGTAGACAGTTGGATCTTCTATGCCTTCAATCAGATTTACAAGCAACCTTCTCTTTGCCCAGACAACTTGCCAGTCGGAATGCCCAGTAGGTCTTGCTACTTCCCATCCCCCAGTGCCATACTTTGGACTTGTCCTTCTTGCCCATCGAGCGCCCTTTGTTCTTCAGTGCTTCCATTGATATGCCAAGACGTCTATACGTATTTTTGGCCTTGAACGATTAAATGGATGATATTTCGGGTACCTCGCCGTTGCCGGCTACAGCTCCTAAGTGCTTGCTGTTGCTTTACTACGCAGTATGACTGCTCGGCTTTCTCCGGCACAGTGGAAACTGTTGCTCTCGATGCATAAGCCTCGGCAAGGGTTTCGATAGCTGTTGAGGACTCAAAGGTGTGGAGACCCTCCGCTGTCCTCTGTGATGTGGGGATCCTGGTCTCCGCCTGCAAAGGGCTTTATCACGAGATAAGATGAAGTCAGTGGAACCCGTGGCTGCAGGAGCTTCGACGCTCCTGATCAATAGCCCTTCGGTGTCTCCACTCGGGCCGTGATACTGACGAATGGATTCGGCTCGTGTTGCCCTATTTGAAGGCCTTGCATGGCGACACTGAGGCCTCGAAGCTCCACTTCCGCAAGCGAGGCATGGAGACAGCCTCAGCCGATGCCGGCAAGACTGAGTCATGCTCAGCATGTGAAGTGAGCCATCTCGAAGCTCTCCTTTAGCTCTGAACGGTATACAAGCTTCGTAGACTCGAACTGAGCTTGGGATATGTTGTAGGAGCTGCTACTACCACTTGACGCCCATGTCAACACTCCCTACCGCCCACTGGTGAGCTCTAGAGCCCACGAAAGCGTCCTCAAGCTTCCCTGAGTGAGTGAGGATGCTCCACCGATGTCCCCTGTCCTCATCCAAGCTTGACCCCTGTGTTACTTGACAAAGAACAACCTGCCCCTGAGCTGCTGATACCTGCGGAGCTGGCGCCGCCAGAGGATAGCTATCGTCAAGGACCCACTCTTGACCCTCTGGTTTACCCTATCAGATGATACAGCAGCCCGTCAGCGGGATGAACAAAGACCTGAGGCTGCAGGGGTGGAGGCGAGTACAAATCGGCGCTAGTGCTATGGATTATTAGCCCTCGCACACGGTCTCCCTCTTTTACTTCTTCAACCCTCCATCCTCCCCAACCTCCTTCACCTCAACCCTTCAGATACCTATCATCAGTTGTATTCCTTCGTGATAGGTTCAGTAGCTGCATGGTAAGGAGATATTAGAGCGTCTCCTGTAGTACCCTGAGGCCAGTAACCAGGGCATTCAAAGGCGTGGCACCTGGAGGTAAGACATCCCATCCTCAACAACGCACAACACTTCCCATAACACCTACATTAGCTTTCTCGGACATCTTCGATAAGTGCTGAGGTCAGTCAAAGATTGACTCAATACTTCTGGTAAGCACATAGCTCCTTACAGCATCGTGCCTCTGGGAGCTCCTTGCTAAGTACGACCAGGTGGTCGAGCATAGCGTTCGAAGATTGTCTCAGGCGTACTTCGTAAGTCTTCCCTTTCTGCAACGTCGTAGTAGCATCGAGCCTACCATCAAGCTTGCTGCCATCTGCTCCTATGGGCTCAAATCTTCTTTGATCCATTCACCGGCCCCTTAATCGGCACTACTTGCCCATATGCCAGCCTTCACCTTCGGATAACACCTTTGGCTAACGACCGTTCACTTCACAGACGAATCTTAGCATGAATCCTCTATCAGATAATCGTGGTCGTGGGCTGGGAGGTCGGCCGAGTCGACTCTTTGACCCTTTGAATTCAAGCCCTGAGTCAAGTGCCTCAGCATTCACTCCCGGCGTACAACTTCATACCCCATACACCACGGCACCATCTACGGGAACAAGAATCCCCAATCAACACCGTCCCGTTGACCTGGCGTCACTCCTGGCATCTCCTAATTTTAGCGTTCCACAGGGTTCGGCTTTCAATGCAACGACGCCTCTTGGAAGAGCTCAATCTGGTTTGACGGTGAGCTTCCATTCGGTTGTATAGCGTTTAGCTATGGCTAACGATGGGTAGGCCCCTTTCGCCATCGGCCAGCATTCGAACATGCAAGGAACAAGTGGCAATTCATCCGGAACCGCGGTGCCTAGAAACCGGTTCGACCATCAAGCACAGTCACAGGGTGCTCGTGCCTGGAATACCACAGACTTCGACGACCGTTGGCTTCTGCAGTCTGACGAGATCTGGAACATCGACCCTGCGAGTAGATCAACAACCACGATGGCACCGGATGCAGTCCCGTCAAGTGGTCCTTCGCAAGTGGGCTTGTCCCAGCTTTCGTCTGCGTACCCGAGGCAAGTCGAGCTGAACCATAGCTTTGGGCTCTGCTGACCATCTCAGGGCTGTCTCCGAGTTACAGGAGGTTATCGACACCAACATCATCGTGCGCGAGTTGTTCGGTGAGAATCGTCGAATCACCTGTGTCTTCCCGTACCCAGACGACGCAGTCCGACACATGCTCTACACCCGGCTGTTCAATAACGGATATGGACCTCCTGACCTATCTTCTGACGATGCTGCCGAGTTGTTTGTGTACCGTGGCAATTTTATCACCAGACAAGTGGTTCGCGACGAGGTTCTGGCTATTATCGATCTTTTAGTGGAGAATATGACACGGGACCCATCTACCGAGTATCATGATCCAGAGGCTCGTTTGTTAGACTGGCTTAATCACACCTCTCTTCAAGGAGAAAACAACGTCGTGCAAGGAGGCTCGCATTCCCAAGGCGTTAAAGGGGCAGTAACGCGTCCAACTTCAGCTGCCCGCAACCGTGCATTTAGGACCTTGAGTGCGCCTTCACTTCATGCACTACAGCAGGCCCAGGCGCCCGCTGATACCATTGCCACGTCTGCACAACCTCTGGCGTCGGTATCGAACACTGTTCCGGCTGCAGGGAACAAAGCTCCCCAAGCCGTCCATCAGGGACAGGCTATTCCCATGATGCACCCACAGCCCCAAAGCGCCAATCAGCCAGTCTTTTTACCTACCATGGCTGCCCCAAACGCCCCGATGTACGTTACAGCAGGACCGGGACCGGCCGCACATCCATTCCACTTGCCTGGGCTTGCATCCATGCCATATCAGACTCACCTACCCCCACACCTGTACCCAAGTCAAGTACAGCAATACAACGCGGGTTTTATGCCGCCAACACACCATATGCCATGGCCAATACCTGGTCCTGGGCAGTGGCAAATGGGTAATGCAGGATACCTGTACGGCAATCCACAATTGCCGATGCTACAACAACATCCATTGTATCAACCACGGGCGCCTGCGTATCAACACATGCCACGTCCACAAGTAATGCAAAACCTCAATCCGTTTCCAAATGCATTGGGCCCTCCAACGACGACCACTGCAATGGCAATGGCCACGAGCGTTCCGTCCGCACCTGGACCTATCCCAGTTGGAGTTCCGCGCACAGCTCTACCGGCAGCCTCCCGTCAAGCTCGCACGTCCGGCTGGGCGAAGCGGACACCTTCATTCAATGTAGCTGCCTGGGCGCAGGAGCATAGACCTCCCACCCCACCCCAGGGAGATTCAGCCACGTCTTCTTCCGCTTCGGTCCAGCCCAATACGGAGTGGAAGAATCGCTTTGGTAACAAAGCCAGAACCGCGGGTCCCACTCCAGATCTTCAAACTCTGCCATACCTCGCCAATGCCAATGCCGGACAGCCAAGCACCAACGCCGGGCCTAGTCAGCAGTTCCAGAACCTGGTTAACCAAGGAGCCCCGGCAGCTCCAGCCATGACAGATCCGACGAACATGCCTTTCGTCAACAATCCAAGCGGTAGTAGGCCAGCTCAATGGGGAGTCATCAAAATCGGTAACGTAAGTACCGCAAGTCGCCAATAGAGATGGTGCTTTTCTGTCCTGGTGGATTGCATTGCTTGTTGGGAAAGTTCTGTATTCCGACATTTCCTTGAGCAGATTGTGCTACGCAGTGTGTTGCCAAGTCACAGAGCTTAAAGAAACAGAAGCAACTGGCATTGGGATTTATAGATGGTGTAGCATAGCTTCCAGCGGTCTTCAGTAGCATGGTGCTTCGAGCAAAGGCAGCTGAGAATCAAAGACTCGCTCAAGCTAGCAGCTACTACTTCTTTCCCCTATTCCCCCTCTTTCATATGATTGACAGAAATATCCTACAAGGCTACACATCTCTGGACGTGTGGAATACCTTGGGACGACAAGGAACAAGTGGAAGCAAGGAAAGCGACTCAACACCCACCTTTCATGGCTTTCCTGCTGTTGAATTCTTATGCGTACAATGAAGTGCTAACTCACATTCTTTAGATCCCCTATGGCCTCACGAAGCAAGAAGTTCTTGCTTTCCTTGGGAAGAACGCGAAGATTGTTACTGCAGACCTGGGCTCCCCGATTCACATTGTGATGGACCGCCTGACTGGCAAGACCATGGATTGCTATATTGAGTTCTTCAGTGTCGGTGACGCTCAAGCTGCCGTCAATGCAAAGACAAGGCTGGGAAACATCCATAAGCTGGGCGATCGCGTAGCTGAAGTCGGTATGAGTTCCCAGGATGAGCTGATGAAGGAGCTGTTCCCCAAAGCAAAGCAGGTAGAGTGGGACAGTGGCGTGCCCATAATCATTGAGACAGACGAACCTTTTAATAGTGGATTCAAGAGCTTTGTCACAGGGGAGGAACTGGTGATGTTGGTGAAGCATGCGGAGTTCCCACAGCGGGTAAGTTTTTCCTTGTGTCTGTTATTTGTCGCCCGTGGGTCTATCTTTTGTCGTGCTAGCTATCTTGAGCAACGACATCATTTGGAGCCTTATTAGGCTAAATGGCATCCTGGTTCCTGGCGCACTGGAGCATATGGCCGGAACCTTCTGTCAGCCATGAAGCTGTAGATTTTCCATGACCGAGCTTCCTGCAAACCACTCACTCTCCGTGTTACTTCCCTCATCATTCTCCCCTCTGAATTGCCCCAGCAGAGCCCCAAAGGCTGTCTGTCATCAGACGCTTTGCCACAGAGCTCTGCATGACAGGGGGGCTAGTTCCAGGGACGAGGGAAATTAAGGGAGCAATGCTGGCCCTGTAGCATACTATATAGAATGGCGGTCATCCACCCAACTTCCTTCCTCGTCTTTTCGTTCTTTTTACCATGAGATGCCTAGCTAACATACAATATAGTCCACCTACACAGCCCGCTGCCCTCAGCGCACCTACGAATCCATGATGTCCACCCTCTACAAAGTCAGTCCCCTCCATTCCCTCTCGCTCCTACCTCATTGCACCCCAAAACCTCCTTCAACGACATCAACTAACACCTTATTCAACTCTCAGTTCCCCTGGCATGCACCCCACCTGACCACTCTCGGAACCCGCAACGCCCTCTTCGAAGCCGTGCTCGGCCAGATCCGCGTCCTGGTCTCGATCCTCCGCCGCACGACCTCCTATACCATTCTCGGCTACCCCTCCGCCACCCAAACCAGCCACTGGTCCGCTACCTACGGAGCCACGGGGCTGAATCACGCGCTGCTCCAGGACCTTCTCCTCGCAGGGCTCAATGCATCAGGGTTCAGCGAGAGCCAGCGGTGGGACTTGGTTGGGGCGGCAGAGTGGGCGGGGGAGAAGATTAGAGTTAGTCCGTTGGCGAGGTGGTGGCCTTTTGAGGTGCTGGGACGGAAGTTGGGGGTTGAGGAGGATGTGCTGGAGGTAAGTCTAGCTCCGTCCTTCTTGTTGTTCACAGGCATTCCGTATTTCGCCTCTATGCATCATCCTAGCCTGCATCTTTTGTCCAAAGACCCTTAACACCGCCAGCTTTCGTTGGTGGCTGGCACTATTGTATCGGTGTTTGCTGCTTTGCTTGACCCTAGAGAACCCTTTGTTCACCCCCCTGCGCCTACTCTCCAGACTTCTATACCTCCATCATCCACCATTTTTGCCCCTCAAACACAGAACGCATACCAGAAACCATTAGCATGCTAACATCTCTCAAGTACTACATCCACCACCTCACCGCCCACCTCGCCACCACGCACCCAATGGCCACCCAAACCAACAACCCCTTCCGCACCTTCTCCGTCCCCCCCCACCCCAAGCCCCAAGCCGCCACAATCGCCGAGCAAGGCACGCACGAGCTAGCCTACGTCTTACAGCTCTACGGCTACGTCCTGCCCGCCAGTGTCAGAAACACATAACACTCGAACCGGAAGCCGATACCAGCATCGACCACAAACGACGGGTAGTGGAGCTGGCTTTTTTCTTTCTCGCTTTCAATAATATCTGGGGACTTAGACGGTTGCTCTGCTTCCTTTTTGAATTGCATGCATGCTTCTTTCATCTCTCCTTCTTTCTTATAAAAAGCGTGGTATCTAGCACGAGCTTGCACTTTGGCATCATAGACGGGGATAATCTGGGAAGAAATGGGGGCTTGGAGGCGTGCTGGGCTGCGAGAGCATAGCATAGCTTAGTGATAGAATGCATTGATTTACCTTTACGTTCTTACACATGGTGGCGGGGAACAGAGATACCTGCCTAAAGTATTTGACACTGATCTTTGTGGATGGGGGTTTGCTAATTTCTATATAGCTACCCCATACGCTGCAACCAGCATCGAGTACTTCGCCACCATCCCAACACTCCCCCTTCATCTTCATCTCCTCCCTCTCTCTCTTTCAAAACCCTTCTAAGTCCACCCCCCGAGTCTCCTTCCCGTCTCGCAAACCTAGTCCATCGTAGAAAGCATACCACTACTTCCCAGCTTATCACTCCTCATCCCCTCCCCTTCTTGTCCATGCTTGTCCATCATGGGGAGTGGGATGGGTAGATGCGGGTAGGGGTGGGGGTGGGGCCCCCGCGGGCCGGGGGGGGGGTGGGGGTGGGGGTGTGTGGGGATACCCAAGGAAGCGGCGAGGGGGAGGGCTGGATTTCGCGGTTGGGAAGGGGGTAGTGCTGCGGGGATAGAGTGCTGGAGGGATGGTGCTGGATGGATGGTGCGATTGAAGTAAGCTAAGCGGGGGGTGGGTATGAGGCTGTGATTGCTGGGAGGGCTTGGAGGCAGGTGGGTGGGATGGGATAAGATGAGAACCGGGAGGGGGGATGGGACGAAGAGGGAAGTGGTTAAATACCATTTTGGTCGGGCTGAGGGGATGGGGCTGGGAGGGGAGAGATATAGCAGGGGAAGGAAATGGAGGGAGGGGATGGATGGCGATGGGGAGGGTCCGTCATGCCTCCTCTGCCCGTGGGCGTGGCTGGGATGGCTTTTGTTTCGTGGCGATGCGGAGGGGGATATGATGGTGAGGGGCGGGGGGAGGTGCTGCATGTGAGGATTTTAGGGAGCTGAAGAATGGAAGGGGTGGTGGTAGTGGCTTGGGAAAAGCGGTGGTTTGGGTTGGAGGTTGGAGTTTTGTGGTGTTGATGCAAGGCGAAGGTGAAGATGAGTATGGGGTGCGAGGGGGGGGGGGGGGGGGGGGGGGGGGTTTGGGGGGGGGGGGGGGGGGGGGGGGGGGGTGGGGGGTTGGGG
>JAABUO010002717.1_pt1 | contig 21384 bp, 29 predicted proteins | sample 5559291 | NCBI WGS metagenome assembly JAABUO01 (sample SAMN10711878, study PRJNA513372) | rock metagenome | isolation source: Antarctica rocks | place: Antarctica: Victoria Land, Finger Mt sud
CCCCCTCTCCCCTCCCCCAACCTTTTGTCCATCATGTACCCTCCGCTGGCTAGCATCCTGCTGATGTTGTCTATACTCTCACTGAAGGGTGGCGCTGTGGAACGGGCTGCTGCGGCATTGCAATCAAGCATGCAAGATGTTTGCAAATGGCCACATGAGCGACCCCAGTGCCAAGGAGCCTATTTTGGACTTCTTTGGAGTCTCTGTGAAGGCTGAGGATGTGCCGCAGCAAGTTGAGCGTATGTATCTGCTGAAGAAGAAGGTGAGCACATACGCTTGTTGTCTTGCATGGTCAAATGGCCATAGTAACAACCTTTAAAATGTAATAAACGAATGAAATGCACGTCTGTCTGTTGGTCTGTCTGTCTGGCAGAAGACGTGCCACTCAAATTGACAACAGTATGTGCCAGCTGCAGAACAAGGACAGAGCAGATGACTGTTCTGGCTGCTGACATGCCTGTCTGTCTGTTTCTCTGTCTCCCTGTCTGTTCATCTGCCTCTTCCTGCAGCTGTACTTCTGTCTGTCCGCCTGTCTGTCTGTCAGGCAGGGCTGAGGCTGTGCCATTGCAAATAAAGATTGCGTTTGCTGAAGAACCAGATTTTTGCCCTGTGTATTGCATTACTTTACTGCCAATCAGAAGTCTAGGATGTGAACAACACACGAATAAGCTGTGCAGATGAAGCATGCTCATTACCTCAGTGGATCATGTCAGGTTGGAGATCTAGCTGGTGCTTCTTTAGAAGTGGCATAGACTGCACTGATAGACTGCCTCATTTTGCATCCTGACCTACAAGTCAGAACATGGCTCGGCACAAACTTTTGCTTTGCAGGTTCAGGCATTCATAGCCATAGCAGAATCGGGACTACATATCCTCCTGAGCGCACTCAAGTGGGGCAAAGCCTTTGGCTGGTCATATCTAGACACACTATTAATGCTGTTACAACTGTGTGACTAAGCTCTACATATGAACCTTAACCCTAAAGTCTTGAAGAGCTGATCATGCATGCCAGGCTGGATGCAGCACACTAAATCTGCTGGTGTGCAGATTCAGCCATTTGCAGAGCCGTAGTGCAACCTGAAGCTGGACATGTCCCTGAGCATGCCTCATGACGGAAAAGTTTAAACTTGAGCATGCCTACATGGGCAAAATCCTAAACCCTGACCATGCTCAACTCGGCAAAACCATATTGCAGAGACATAGCAAATCAACCACAGTGTACACACATCCACCTGAATCATTCATGGAGCCACTCGTGCACTGTGCAGATTGCGGCATGTGCAGAGCCACAGCCCAATCCGAGGCTGGACAAACACATACACATTCTCAAGTGAGGCAAAACCATATCCCACACAAGTTACAGGTCTGCCATAGCGCACACACTTCCACCTGCATCATTCACACAGGCATGCGTGCACTGTGCAGATCGAGGCCTTTGCAGAGCCACAGCGCAGCCTGAGGCTGGACATACAGCTGAGCATTCCCAAGTGGGGCAAGGCCTGTGGGTGGACGGCCAGGGATGATGCCATGCTCATGCTGGGGGTGCACTGGCATGGCCTGGCCCACTGGGAAAACATTGCTGCTGACGAAAGGTCTGCAGCAACAGCATGTGCATGGCATGATGTGACAATTTATGTTTTTGGGTAACCATACATATACACATATATGTGTATGTAACTAAGTGTTTGCGCATAGCGTTTTTTGCAATGTATGTCACCATGTGTGTGTATACATGTGTGTGTGAGTATACATGCATGTGGAGGTATATGCAGTGCTACCAGCTCTCATGACGCACATGCACAGAGCATGCTGAGTAGTATCCAAAGGCACTCACTCCTACATTTCTCCCATTTATGCTATCCTGGGGTGTTTTAATTGTCGGTCGTTTGTGATCTGGGCAACATGTCCTGATGTGCTGCTGTGATATTTAACCCTGCACACGTATGCATTTTATGTCAGTTGCAATCAGTGTCACTCATTCTGCAGGAAAGCGTAGTGTGACATGTGATCTGTCATGTTCTGAACTGTCTTGAGAAGGCTTGTGTGAGTGCTCACTGTCCAGACTGTCAATGTTGTTGAAAGCTGATTGGGAATTGTGTTTGGTCAGGCTGGGGCTGGGTGACAAGCTTCAGCTGGCGTGTACAGAGAAGAAAGGGAGAGCACAGGCCATTCAGGTTCATGGGGCGTCTGTCATGCTGCCTACTGGTGAGCCCTTCAACTGTCATGCTGCCTACTGGTGAGCCCTTCAACTGTGCCTTGGCGCCGTCGCATAGTTTGCTGCTCTGGTGTACCTTACAAGAAAATCCTGATCTGCTAATGCTGCCTGTTGGTCCTATAGTATGTTCCTTGTCTTCTACACTTTTTCTGCCTTCTGTTGTCCTCATGATAGATGTTTCAGCAAGCTGATTGAGGATGCTGCCCTTTTACATGCTCGAGAGCCTTGCCTTTCCTTCTTTTACTGATTGGCCTTGTGGTGCCCTTCCTGGCACTGCATGCATGGTCATGCTGCCATGTCGCAAGGCAGTCATTCAACCTGCAATTTTTCTGCTTGTTTGCTTCCCTTTCTGAGGTTTTTGGTATAGAAGCCTCTGTCCGCTGTTGCCTTCTGCTGCTCCATCATTGGCCCTGGCATGAGAACACATTCTCTCTTGCGGTCTTGCATAGAACATACTAGGTTGGCCTCTTGCGCGACAGTAATTGGTTGGTGGAGGCACTACCGACGCTGATTGGCATCGCTCTGTAGGCTAACCCACAATCGGAAGACGATGCTGTAACATGCATGGGTCAGCTCTTGGCGCACATATTGATGCAACGTTTGGAGACACCGGTGTTGTGAGTGGTGTTGCAGGCGCGCATTTGGAGACGCGAGTGCTGGCCCTACTGAAGAAGATGCAGTCTGCCAACTTGATGCCCCCTGCTAGTCAGCCCAAGTCCAAGCAATCACGCCTTACAGCTCACCTTGGTCCCAAATCAGGTAACCCCCCATCTGCCTCCCCGTCTGCTCATCTGCCTCTTCGTTTGCCAAGGCTATCTGCCTGACTGATGTGCCTGTCCATCTGCCTATCTTTTTGGCCCATACATCTCCCCGTCTGCCTATCTTGTTGGCCCATGTACCTCCTCATCTGCCGATCTGCCCCATACGCCTGTTCATCTGCCCACCTGCCTCTCCATCTGCCCAGCGCCGCAAAAGCTGTTTCCAGCACAACAATTGTCGCACCGCGTGTTGGCACGAACAAGTGTTAAGACAAATCCACGTCAATTGAGTGCATTGTACTTGCTTGCCGCCCAGGAGCTGGAGGTACTCTGTTGTGACTCTAGTGCACCCTCTCATGCTCAGCTAAGCGGTTTTGTTCTGACAATACATGCCATGAGCTTCTGCAAGTCGGCTATGCAGGCAATGCAAGGAAACGAGGCCATGACATGGCAGGCGGTGACATGGCAGATGCTAAAAGGCCCAAAACGTCATCTGAGGACCAAAGGTACTGATTTGCACATGGCAGCATGGCTGCTGGGATCAATGTTGAATCTGACATAAACAGCTGTCTGACATTGGCACATTGTGTTCAGTTCCTGGGGTCCTTTGTGCGCTAGTTCCAAACCAAAGCTCTCAGTGACTGCTTTGCCCATCTGCATCTGTTTTGAGGCTTTGCAGCCCTGAGCCCTTAGCGTGTACCAGCACTTGGAGCCTTCAGACTATGACTGGCACTGCTGAGATATGGCCATCCAAAGCCAGAGACAGCAGTGTTGTTTCTTTCACATGGCATAGGCTTCCTTACATTGTCCCCTTGCAGGTTTGAGCAAATGCTGAACCCAGTGATGCTTGAAGTGAAGAAGCTGCGAACTCTGCAGCGGAAGGGAGGAGAAATGGACAAAGTCAAGGTTCTGGAGAAGACCCGCAAGTACCTGGTAAGCCTATTGCTTTGGGATGTGGCTTTGAGGTTTAGGGTGCAAGCATGAAACACTTTCCCACAGCTGGGCAGCAGCACACTGATATGATCAATGGCAACAAGGTAAAAATATACAGATCTGTGCTGCAGATAGCTGTATAAGTGCATGCAGGTATGCTCTGGAGAGACATGACTAGTCCTGCACATACCTAGCTCATCATGAGCCAGAAAGCATTGCGATTTATTATTGTTGTTACCATTACTATTAGTATTGTTGTTATTATTTATTATTGTTATTAGGTATGCATAAGTGAGTCAACACCCTTTGAGCTGAGGGATGCAGCTTGCCATAGGTTTCCTCTTTCAGGCTGCTTACAAAAACAGGAATGGTTCAATGATTACTTGATTGACTAGTTAAGTTTATTGAATGTCATGCCCCAAACTGCACCTTTAGCTCATGAGTCCATCGAGCTGATCTTAGCCCTTGCCGTGAAACTGCAGCGTGCGGTAGGCGACCACATACAGACGCTCCCGGCAAGGCAAGGGGAGTCGGAGCGCAAGTTGTGGGCTTTTGTCTCCAGCTTTACTGAGAACAAGATGGATGGTGACAAGCTATCCAAGTTGTATGCCAAACTGAAGGCCAACAAAGCAGCTCCCTCTGGTAAGCCCTGGAACAAATGGGACATGAATGCAGCAGTACATCTTGTTTTGAATTGCTTCAACACCCTTCATGCCTTGTTGTGTGATCTTTTGGGTGCTAAGTGACCTCCTGACATGCCTTGTCCTTTGCTGACTAGATAGCTCCTGTCCTGCCATATCGTCCTGTAGGCTCAAAATTGTGCAAAGTTATGATGTCCTGGCCTGCCATGCCCTGGCATGCCCCACCCTGCCCTGCCCTGCTCTGACCTGCCCTGCCCTGTCAAGCTCAACCTGCCTTCCCCTGGTCTGGTTTGCCCTGCCTGGTTGCTCTGTGTCCCTAAGAGATCCAAGAAATCTAGAGAACCTAGAACCCTAGAGATCCTAGAACCCTACAGATTCTAAAACCCTAGGGACTTGCATTGCCTTGCACGGCTCAGCATTGTATTTCTCAAAGCATAGCAAGAGTCGCACAGTGCATGCGGCATCTGCAGGGGTTCCATCCAGTGGGGGAGGGGGAAACACGGTGGGTCACAGGGGGGGCGGTGCAGGAGAGGGCGATGCAGCCACCAGCAGACACCCTCTTAACCGCCCCAACAGGTAGCATCACTGCAGGCCTTGTTCTAAAAACAACCACCCTTTGGTTCACAAGTTTTGTTCATGCTGTGGATGAAACCCTTTTGAAAGTTTCGTATACTGTGGCCATGCCTTGTCACATGCAACCATATCTTCAGCACTAGGCGTCTGGCCTGATTTCTGCTGAATGTATATATGAGACTACATAAGAATTGCGCTGGCTTGGCTGAGGCTGCATATCACCATCCTGCCCCTCATTTGCAGCCATAATCTATGCACTCCCACAGGCAGCAAGCAGACAGCTACCCATCCCAGGGTTTGGACAGCAGGTTGTGAGGCTCTTGCTTACTTCATCGACCATGTACCAATGCCTGAGACACACTGTAAATTCTGATGCAGGGCAGAGAGGGCTCAAAGGCTAGGGAGGCATGGGTCTGACCCCCCTTCAAGCCCACCCCCGCCAGATGCCACGCCGCCCAGTGGGGGCAGGTCCTCTAGGCGGGAAGATGGCGAGATTATGGGCGAGTCCCCTAGCACTGGCAAGCATGATGGTGATCTGGCCAAGCAGCCATCTGGAAGGTGGGTCAAAATGATTAAACATCAGCGCAACTGTGTGGTCATGCATGCCTTTGAGGAGATATTGTTCTTCCATATTGTACCATGGTTGTGGCACTAGAACACTCTCGTCGGACACGAATTGGCAGTCACGTACATTGCGGTATAGTCATGGCTCAGCAGACTAGGTCCAGAAAGATTTTCGTGTGAAGTCATGACAGACCATATGTGCTCAACATGGGCCATGAAAAAGTTTTGAGCTTTTATGCAACATGCTGCAGTGATAAGCCACCAGAGCGGCAGGATAGTCTGCATGCTGAGGGCCAACGCTCTCGTCCCAGCAAGCATGACAGGGGAGGTTTGAGGCCCAGCGATCGGGGCGCATCTGGCAGTGGCCAATGGCAAAGAAGTGGAGAACTTGATGAACAGGATTGGGATGGTTCTCGAGATCATGACGCATACCAATAGCACGTAGAGCAGAGTAGTTATTTCTCATTAATGAAAAGTCGTGAGCTCATGCTTCAAGTTATACTAGATGAAATTAGTTGTGTTGAAACAGCACACTTTGACACACATCGACCGCTGCTCTGGTACGTCCTTGATGATAGCACATGTAAATGGTGACAGGACCAACACACAGCTGCTGAGTTCAGCGAATTGTTGTGAGTCCAGCTCAATTTTGCCGTCAACAGCGTCAGGCTTCCTGGTTCGCTCAGACTGTACATGTACTAGGAAACCCAAACGTGCAAGAAATCTTGGAGCTCCAAGTACTCACGTGTCGCCTGTATGCTTTCTACCTGTCAGAAGCGCACTTCTTACACCATCAAAGCGTACAGTCATCACACACGGTTGACATTGTAATGACGGCTTTTGACCTGAACACGCAAGAGTGTATTGAGTATTCGTGTCAAAACTTTGCACCGCAGTTGCCATGCACAATCACACACAGATGCTCATGCTCATCAAAATGACAGCATTGAAAATACACAACAGCAAAAAGAGTGCTTCAACAGTTCTTGCAAAATGATTCTGTAGGGCATCCAGACACGAAGACTGACATCAGCATCACTCACAGCTAACATACACCGCTATGCTACACACTGCAGCCGCAGTACAAGAAAAGGTTCATGCTCACCCTAGCTACTTGCTAACCCTTACGCTAGCACGGATTTGAACTGCGATGGTACATGTGTGCACCCATATATTGCATATGATCTGTAACGGATGTACACAGCCCCATGAAGCATACACTGTTGTGGCAGACAGGATCTTCCCCAGACCCATCACAAACCCAAGGCAAATACACCTTGGTGCCAAAGTATTTTTCCCCATCCAACTGCCACACTTCTTGAGCAACATGATGAAAGCCAACATACTGAGGAGGTACCGATGGAACGATGTCTCTGTTGTGTGTGACTCTCACGCTCTCCTGCATATTATATTCATTGTGGTCAGCAACCATTTCTTGAAAAACTCACAAGATGCATCTGCTGCTGTACATCAATAGAAGCTGATCAGCATCGCCCGCCTTCCAGCATGACCACTGAATTTTGACAGCCACACCAAGACTCAACAGAATCATTGAGCTCACTCATGCATGCTGACCAGCATAATGCTGCACAAGCACCACCACAGACCAGTGACAGTATACACAGCACACTGCTCACGTTGACAATTTTGTTGAAGAAGTCTTTGAAGATTGTGTTGCCCACACGAGGAGAGCCATAAGTGTAGACATTGACGTCATCAAATCCCAGGGTAAACTTGAGATCCATAGCGCAGATGTGAGCCATAGCAGCTCCCATAGAATGGCCAGCAACATAGAGTGGGGCATTTGGGTACTCCTCCTGTAAAGCTCTGACTGCTGTTGTGATATTGGGAGCCAGATCACTAGCGTTGTACGACATGAAGAAGCCTGCAATGCAGATGCAAATTCATTGTTTACATAGGCTATAGAAGGTCTGCAAGCTGGGCTGCCTTGCAATGTTGATCGTTTGACTTGGGCATGACGCAAGCATACGTGTGCAAAAGATCCATGCCATGTGGGTGAGGCAGAGAGTATTGTAGTCAGCAACAACAAGCTGTCCATAAAAGGCACACATAAGGAGTTTCGGCAAGCATGACTGCTGGTATGGTGGCTGTTGGCAATGTGTACATGAGACAGCAGGGTGCAGTTTCACAAACTGACCTGTGTGGACTAACGCTCCTTCAGAGCCAGGGTATGGGATGTCATAGTCGGTTTTCCAATACCGCATGTTCTCAACCCAGTTATACAAGCTGTGACTGTCTGTCCCTCTGAAAGCTACAACTATGGCCCCTCCACCCAGCTCTGATGCTGTTGAGTACCCCGCAAAGGCGAACAAATCCCATCGTATGTCGTATACTGTGGTTGTGATGTTGAACCTCCTGAGGCTGTCTGATTCGGTGCACCTACAAATGCATGGGCTCTTGACTATGGGAAACAGCAAAGGAGCCAGCATGCAAGCTGGTTCATCACATAATGAGACTAGCAGTGACAGCCAACCAAGAGATACATGATAATTCCCATGGCTGATGGCAGTAGATTGTACACTTGATGAAAGGCACAGAGAGCAGCAACGCACAAAGCAAGGGCAGCGAGCAGAAGACATCCATGCAGAGGCAAAACAGCACACGACACTTTTGCAGGCGCAAACAGACCTACTACTGTATGCAGAGGACACACCTACTGCAATTCCATGCCTTGATGTTGTTGCGTTCGCAGTAGGACACAGACGTAAGCTTTGCAAGCAACTGAGCCTTTGAAAGCTTGATGCCGGACTCGTTTATCCGGTCCTCAGCATCGTGCATCATCCAGGCAATGGCAGCAGGCAGTACAGGCACCCATGTTGCATTGTTCACTGCCACCGGTTCTGAGTCAGAGTCAACAGGCTGGAGCTGTGACAGAGCTGGTGGCGTGGGCTTGGTGGAATGAAGCCATGATGGGAGTAGCTTTGTGAGAAAGGCTTTGAGCCCTGACTCAGCAGGTGGGGTGTCAGGTATATGCAGGAACTGGTCCCACTTGTAGCCTGGCCTGATCTGAGCGCTGCTGTCAAGAGCTGCCGGTTCTTGAGGGTCGAGGCTGTAATCTCTGTACTGCTGGAGTTGAAGTTGTCGTTGAGGTGCCCCTTGACGATTGCCATGCACTGATTGGCCTGCACAACAGACAAGGCAAACCTTAAATGCATTTGTAGCAAGCTGCACCTGTCTACTCTCATGAGCCGTTTGATACCAACGCTGTCTCGCAGAACTGGATGAGAAATACCTAATTGACAGATCAGCTGCAAGCTCGCAAGGCTGAATACATTGACCGCTGTTGCGAGACCAAAACGCATTTCCAGCCTGATCACCGAGTCACACTTCGCACAGTCACGTGACCGGCCCGGAAGCTCAACACAATGCCAAGCAAACAGACTGTTTGACGATGCGCTCAACACGCTGGTTATGTGCCCGAAGGCGAAGGACTGAAAGATGCTCACAGACTGCCCGTGCACCTCAACGCACGTCAGTAGTAGCTGAGAAGGTCCACAATCACAAAAGTCCCCAGTTTCCAAGGACGACTGCTTTCTATAGCGATAATCCGATCGCAGCAACAGGCCTGCGTGGCTATGACAACGCTGCTTTCTGCACACTGGCTGAGGTGGAATCTATGCTGTTTACGGTCGTATTTCGAGGTAAACGCAGCAATGCGTCTGCCGTACAGAGACTGCTTAGTCACAAAAGAAACTGTTAGTCAGGCATGCTGTTGTAACATGCAAGAATGGCATCATGTTACGTAGAGCCAGATGAGAGGTGTTTCTGCTGCTCCATCGAACAGTTTGCGCTTTGTTTTTCAAGTCAAAGTTGGGAATCATACGGTGCGCAGGAAAGTTTTCGTTCCGACGTGGCGTTTGCGCAAGTGTGTGCCCGGTACGGCCGTGCAGTTATCTAGCGAGCCTGAATAACACCCCCCTAGCCCTTGCGGCTTCTGCCTCGGTATGCAAGCAGCTGCAGAAAAATACAGCGTCCAGGACGCGTTTCAAGGCAGCTCGGTGTTGATCACCGGGGCGACAGGTTGTAGTTGCTGCTGGCTCTATTTGGGCGCCTGCACTTGAGACAACTCACCTCATGTCATACTGCAGGGTATGTTGGGAGCCTGGTCTTGGAGCAGCTGCTACGTGTGGGTCATATCAGTAAGGTGAGTCCAGCCCTGAATACGTATCACACCACAGGTGCAAAGATCACAGCTGATCAGTGTAACGTCTGGGATGCACATATGGGCTCTGTAATTCCCAAGACGACAACGGCCGTACTCTTTTGCTACAAGTTGTAACGTCTGGGATGCACATATGGGCTCTGTAATTCCCAAGACGTTACAATCAGACAATTCCAGCTTTGCACTTGTTCTGTAACCTGGCCTTCTGCAATTTCTCTGTCATCCGGCAAAGTTACTGCAGGCATACCTACTTGTGAGGACCAAGCAGGGCGAAGATCCACAACAGCGCCTCAGGAGCTTGCTCGCTAGCCCAATCTTCAGACTGCATGATTGCACACAGGTGAGTATGCCATCTATGTTAGTTCCGACACCTTACAGATCTCACAGGAACCTGATCATTGCGACTGCCTATCAGTGCCCATGACGTTTTTGATAGTGCAGTTGTCATCACACGAAGAATGTGCAACCAATGCTGTCATGATCACCACTGAAACCCCATGCATTCACAAAGGTCAAGCCTGTGATCCTGCAGATCATCGCAAAGCTTCAGATAGTTCACGGAGACTTGTCTGAGCCAGGTTGCGGCATCAGCACAGCAGATCAGACTCAGCTGAAGTCGGACGTTCAGTATGTTGTGCACTCTGCAGCTAGCATACGCTTTGACAATCCTGTTCATACCGACCTCAAGCTCAGCTATGTGGCCACCAAGGCACTGGCTGATATGGCAACTGGGGTGAGTGGTCCTGTGTATGTTGTCATGAGACGTTGTTGCACTGCAAACAAACCCTTCAATGAACTCGTCAAGTTGGCTGTAGTGCTATTGTTTCTGCTTACCAACGCATGAAAACAGTCATCCATAATGCTTTGTGGTAGTACAGATGCAGAGGCTGCGCTGCTTCATGTATGTTTCCACAGCGTATGCCAACGCCCATTCTGACCTAAAAGTGACTATGGAGCAGCTTTATCCTTTGCAAGATGCCAATGGTGTGTTGCTGGACCATGCTGCTATAACTCAATACCTCCTGTCCTTATCTCCTGAGCGGGCCCAGATAGAGGTGAACCCATTTTGATGCCAACTTACATTTGTACACTGGACATGCTGCAGCAACTTATGGTCAACACATCATTAGATCCTCTTAGTGCATGCCTGCTTGTTGATAAACATGGTCTTGAGCATGGGGCCTTTGACATTGATGATTCTAAGCACCTTTTGCACAGCTTTTGGAGTGTTGTGCACCCATCCAGCTCTGCTGACTGCCTTTAGGCCTGCCTCTGACCTGCTCTTTCTATTTGCACCACCACAACAGGCAAACTGTATGTGATACATCTTTGCAGTCAGTGCCTGTGTGTGATGCCCTGTCAACTGCACCCCTGCTTGTCTATTACTCATGATTGCTTATGCTTGGCATAACCTCTGGAGGCTTGCATCTAGTTGCACACACCGCATCTCTTTGTGATGCTCACCACCACGCCGGTGCTGTGACAGCAGCTTCTTGCATCATGCAGTGCAAGACTGGCTGCCTCATTCTTGCTTCATTTTGAAATGTGTGTGAATATATGTGAGATGCTGTTGCAGACTCTACATGCATGGGCACAGACCTTATTCCCACCAATGCAGAAACTCTGGTGCGTCATGTATAGGTTGAGAAGATCAAGCGGCAGCATAATTCTCATCAGAACACATATGGCTTCTGCAAGAACCTAACAGAGCAGCTGATGGGCAGCTACCACATGCGTCCCTATCCAGTCTGCATTACTCGTCCCACTGGTGTAGGGGCAATAGCCAAAATGCCCTGCCCTGGCTACATTGGCAACTCTGCCGCAGCCACAGCCATGATTTTATCCATTGCCTGTGGTAGGGAAGCAGATATGTCAGCAGAGCATATTTTGCATGAATATCCCAGTGACTATTGAATTGAGCATTCCTCTTCCAAGCAAGTATGCTCTGTATCACTGCAGCACCATGCCTGCATGTACCTCCTCGATTCCGGTCCCAAAGAGTGTATTAGTATACCACAGCCAATGTCAAGTAGTTTGTTTGGGCTGCACCATGTCTCACAAGGCTGGAAGGCCTGCTTGATGCATATTGACTGGGCCGTTAATCGTCTGCTCATCTCCCAGACTGTGCATGGAAGCATGACTTCACACCTTTTCTTGACGCATGCAAAGCTCCAGTCCAGCTCCCTGAATTCTGCAACTGAACCTGGACTGCTATATCAGTGGCAGCAAGACCTGGTCCCATTCAGACATGGCAGCCACAGAAGGTTTGCTGACACCTTCAGGCTTGGGCACGATTCAAAGTTTCCCAAAAGACATGGCGCAGCATGTAGTGCCAGGGGACATTGCATCATCAGTCATCCTGGCTTCCATGGCAGCCACAGCTGCAGGGCAGGGCTGTCAGACCCGCCCTAACATCACCCTTGCAGATGGCTTCTGTAGCACCCCCTTAACTGTGGGAGAGCTGGTCAGCTTCACTTGTGATTACTTCAGGTGAATCAAGCCCTGAGTAACACCAAATGCTGCAAGTGTGTGAACCCAGCCTTACAGCTCACCGCACACGACCCGCCAGCATCCATTACTTGCATGATCCTCAGCGCCTACCATGCTGAGGCTCCACAAAAGAAGACGCTCCAGCTGCAGCTTGTGGCATGTTGCTATAGTGCACCCCTGTGTGTGTCATTGGCTTTTGATGGAAAAGAAAAGAAAAGGTTACGCTTTTCTGCGATCATGAAAGGAGCCTCTTAATGCGGCAGCCCGGAGGCTTTTGATGGAAGCTGCTCCTGCATACTCTTGCATCAATCGCTGTGTTGATGCGGATGTACTTGACGATCAGTGCGGCCCCAGGAAAGAGGTTTGGCTTTATGTACAACAGTAAGCATCAAAATGGCATGCACAGACCATGAAGAGGGTATTATGTACGAGCCGAAACATGATGATCTGTTTTCAACATTGGATTTGGCACTGCGTCTGTTTGGCTGAAGCAGAATGATCAACGCTGTGCAGGAATGACCCATCATCACAGTATCAGTTTGGTGACGGACAGTACATGGTGCAATGGACCAGAGACATCAAGGAGTATGATGAGTGGTGCAGAACAGAGGAGCTGCACGTGCAGCAGCTGTGTCAGAAGCTGCTTCAGCAGGGCTTACCTAAAGCTGCAGCCAGGGTAAGCTTTGATTGCTCAAGCTGGCTGTTCCTTCTGTTAGTTTTGTTTGGGTTCATTCTGGCAGTGTGTGAACTTGTGTTTAACGTGGACAAAGCAAAGCTGCAACATTGGTGTCTGGCCTGCATCTATGCATTGTCAGAACCGCTGTTGCAATTAGATCATGTTGTGTAAGGGATACCAGGAAGGTTTTCCAGAGGAAAACTTACAAATACTACGTTTTTGTTAGATGCCGACCTGCACATGATGTTGTGAGGATGTGTAAACGCAGACCAGCGTCTGGCGTCGTGATGCAAAGACAAGCATTTTTGTGTTAGCCAGCTGTCATGTTGAGGTAGTGTTGTACAACATGCAACCCTGAAAGACACTGGCCGTCCTATTTATTGTTGCACACTGAAACACTGGTGGGTGCTGGCTATAGGCTGCAACTGCTTGGAAAGTATGGCAGATTTGGGCTGATTCTCGCATCTTTGGAGAACTGCAAAGCAAGCTTGATGACTCAAACGTTCAAAAGTTGGCTTCAAACCTAGCGGAACATGAAAGGGTGAGTGCGTGGTATGCTGCACGCCCGGACATTCCTACTGAAACAAGACATTCCCTTAGCATGCAATCAGGAGAATGCTGTCACAATTGTAGCAACAAGCTATTGACAATCTCAAGACGCATACATTATGTGGACACACATCTGATCACAACTCTGAATCTGATTATATTCTTGGTTAGCCTAGGCTCTGTCTTTCTGCATACAAGAGGTGCTGTATCACTGATGCTATTGTGATTCATGCCAAGCTGTTTTGTCATGGTGTAGGATGCATTGTTGCTGAGATTCACACCACAGACCACTGGTATGACCTGGAGGGAGTACATCAACTTGTACTGTGCCGGGTCCAAGCAGATCTTCATGCATGAGACCCCCAAGTACCCCTTACAATTTGGACCTGCAGCTCAAGCCATCAATCAGAGTAAGTCTTTTGCTCAGAGTGCACAGATTTTAAACATGCGCATTGTCTTACACATGTCTTATGTGTCTGACATATATTGTGTAAGAGACCTTGTCAGCAGAATGCCAGCCCGAAGTTTTGTAGGATCAAACAGTCCATGTGACATCCTCATGTGGTCATGCTGCTGAAGGACCTACTGAGACTTTGCTTCACGTGACCACAGCAGATGCTTCAGCAGTAAGCACAGTTTTACATCATCATCAGACTCACATGCCTCAATTTCCTGAGCAAGAAGCTGTCCCAGTGATGGTCGTTCAATCATGCTCACCTGCCTGTACCAGCTTTTTGCTGCACAGCAACCTGTAAGGTCACCAGGTGACGTGGAATATGCATGCTGTGAAAATGGCATTGTTGTCAAGAAGTGCCAGTGCCTTCTTTGCAGGTCGTCTGTGAAAAATGTCAGTGCGCCATTGGCAATGGTGCTTTCAGGCGCTAATGACACAAGGCAATATGCAAAAGCAATCCTGATGACCATCCTTTCCTCAGTGGCTGACAAGAGCTGCTGAGGACAAGAGTCGTGCTCAACTTTGAAGCATGTGCAAGGTGTTGCGAGTGCATTTCGATTCAGCCACTCAGCAACATGGAGCACACTGTCACTTCATAGGTCTGTCCGCAAAGTGGTTACAGCTTGCTCTCATGTCTGTCGACAAACTCTCATAGAGTCATTTGATTGTATTCTCCTTGTATTGCTGCCTATGACAAACCGTACCGTGCTTGTAAGTCTGCTTGCAAGTCTGTGTAATTTTGGTAGATATGACAAATCGTAACGCCTGCATGCACTACCAAAATTACACAGACTTGCAAGCAGGGTGTAGCTGCCATCGCACAATTGAACAGACTCTGTATAGTATGCAAAGTTGCAGGCAGCCTAGTCATACAAGCAGTTGGCCGCGCTTCCGCAAATCAGTTCGCCACAGCTTTGCACCACAGAAGCCACCTCCGAAAGCAAGACCCGCTTTGCTGCAGCTGGCGACAAGACGTCCGGAAAATTCACGCACAAACCCGAGCACCGAAACATCTGAGGTGCTTGTTGGGTACTGAATGTTGCTGCTGTGGCTTACCGAGTGGCCGAACACCACCTTCGCCTGCCTCACAGGACCCCTTTGCTGAGCTCGAAACATACAAGGACAATTTTGTGGACCGCTTTTTCATTGGATACTTCGCCAAAAAGATGTCTCAGCAGCTTGGAGGTATGGCGTCCTGCTACAGGAGTTTCCAGCTGAGGTCTTTTGCAGCCCAGCGCGGTTTGAATGCACAGACAGCAACAAGGCGCAGAAACAATTAATGCTGTTGGCTCCTGTAGGCGTTGCATATGAGCCAGGTTATGATGGCTTTGTAGAGCTGTCCAAGCAGATCATGGAGGGCCGCAGCAGCAAGCAGCAGCAACAGGCTGTTCTGGGTGTGCTGGACGCCTTGTTGCCACCTGATGCACCCACCACTTTCAGAAAGATCTTTCCTCTCAAGCAGGTACGACATCTGTCACAATTCACAATTTTCTCTGCCTGTAAACGTCACATGCTACAAGCATGCTGTCAGGAGCACAAGCAGGTATGAGCGCTCATCGGGTGTGTCTGTTGCTGGGCAATTATAGAATATGTTTTATGTGCATACTGCATGCAGCCAATTGTTACAGCATGTCTGGTGGCCGCAGACTGTTGAGCACAAGCTGATTGACTTCAGGACTGTTGAGCACAAACCTGTTGCAGCTGTCACCATGCCTCTGCAATGCCCAACTTGCCTGTCACGCAGTGCTGTTTTCACACAGTGAGCTGACATTGAGCTCTTCTCTTTCACTGTCATGCAGTCACAGGCATCTTCAACGTTTTCAGCACTTGCCCAGAATCCTGCTGCATGACATTTCTTCACATATCAGCCACATGTTGTGACATGACTCAGGTGCCCGCAGTCATGTCGTATGCATGGCTTGTAGCGAGTGAGATCTTGCAGACCCTTTTCACTTCATATCATCTGCATTGTCTGCGCTGTTGCAGTGGACAGCAGAGCTGAATGCTGCAATCACCCAGAAGTTTTTTGCCTGGCTTGTTGGCCCACTAGAAGTGCAAGAGGCTGAGATAGAGTACAAGGGCGAGAAGAAGACCTGGAGGAGTGGCGTGCAGATTAAGAAGTGCAGGTATCTGGAGCAGAGCGGCTGCAAGGGAATGTGCATCAACATGTGCAAGGTCAGTCTTACACAGTTTCCACATTCACACAGGAGCACGATCCCTTTGACACAGTCAGCGTAGGAGTGTAACCCACCAAACAGATTGTGCAATGTGTTGTCAGGCAGCACTTGCCGCTGGCAATGAAAGCATGTTGACGTTTCATGGTTTTATAGATTGTTGGCGTCCTGCTTTCCCTAGCTTTGTCAAACGGTACCATGTCACATCCTGCGACAGTGCTTGTTCACTGCCTGTCACTGTGTTGTAGTATTATATGGTTTGCGTCAGCTCCTGCAAGTTCAGCTGACAGTAATTGTGGCTCAGCATAAGGGTTGTCTCTGTGGGGTCACATGCAAACATTGTACAGAGACCTTGATGGATGCTCACAGCATAGCAGGCTATGCCTGCAGCACATGCTTTGCAATTTTGGGAGATCTTGAGTTTGTGGTTGCAGATTCCCACTCAGACATTCTTCACAGAGACTTTTGGATTGCCTCTCACAATGAAGCCTGACTTTGAAGACCTCTCCTGTGAGATGGTGTTTGGGGAAGCTCCACCACCAATACATTTGGATGAGGTGTACAATGAGCCATGCTTTACCAAGAACTGTGTGCTTGCTGACAGAGATCCCAATTTGCCTTGCCCCAAAGTGGACACACAACGGCGGAAGACACTCAGAGAAGCTGGCATGCTGTAGCTATATTTCTCTCAGGGCCTGCGTTTTATGCAGAGGCTGTGGCTCACCTCGTTTTTGGTAGATTTCAGTCTGACATTCTGCTCATTTCGTTTATTTTGTTCTGTGCAATTCTGCTTGCTGTGGATAGGTGCTGGATTGAGTGAGGTAGTGTAAGTTTGTACTGCAATGCTGCGTTTGCATCTCTTTTTGCGCAGGCAAAGTTTGCCTTGTTCTTGAGCTGGCCAATCCGATTTCAGACCTCTTCAGACGGTCGCAGCCAGATCAAAGGATTTGTTATAATTAGAACACAGATGAAGGAAGCATTGCGCCCGAGTGTCTTGAAGTTACAGAGGCTCCAAGACCACATGTTGCAGGGTGACGCTTGTACAGGTAATTGGCTTAGTGCTGGAAGGCACAGACCAAAGCTTGCACGTAGCATGATTGTGTCACACAATGGGCTTGGTTGCAGAGGCATGTCCTGACAAGACACATGTGCTGCGAGCAGGCTGTGTCATGCTGTACTCACTGTTACACTCTGTTACTGTTTGAATGAAACAGTGTAAACCTATATTGCAGTACTGCCTTTGCATCTCTTTTTGCGCAGGCAAATTTTGCCTTACTGCACACTTGCCTTCCCATGTCTTGAGCTCATGCCTTCCCATGTTGCAGTCATGCAACATGACTCATACTCACTCTGTATGTCTGGATGTGCGCCGTGTAAGCGAAGAGTTCCGCAAAAAGACTAGCCGACCTCGAGTTCTGCACTGCAGAAGTGCACATCGTGACTTTTGAGTGCACAGCTACCCGGGTGATAAGCCAAACTTTGCGGACATACCGTATTTCGCTGCTAACTCGGTGTATGTGATTACTGCTGGTTTCAGAGCCCTCAATCGGTCGAAGAAGTGAGCCTGCGCTTGGACGTCGACGTCGAGCAATAGGTCCAGGTCTTGCTGCTCGCAAAGTATACTACTGAGGGGTGTGGTAGCATCAATCATCGTCACAATGCTGTGAGCTCAGCCTGGTTCCGAAACTCTGTTTAACATGTCAGCCGATGTATTTGAATCCGCTTTAGATTTGGAGGTAACACATTTTGTCGAGGGACATCAGCAAGGATTAGAGTGAGTGGCTTCACTCCAAGGCGTGCGCCCCGCAGTTTCTGTGCAAGAGCGAAACGCATGCTGAGATTGGAGTTTTGCTGTAGAGATGGAAAGAAGGCTGGGTTGAGTGAAGGCAGAGAGCTGGGCTTGCAAAAGGGCTGGGAGATTGGTCAGGAAGTCGGCTTTTATGCTGGGTGTGTGCAGGTATGCAATTTGCAAGCCACATTGAGAGTGGGACCAGCTGTCTTGCAACCTCAGAGCCACGCTACATGTAGGCTGCTTCAAGTCATGCAGCCCACGAATATGACACTGGATGCGTACACTGAGGCCTGCGCTGCACATTGCTTGCAAGGGTAGATGTGGCGCCAGCTGCAGCAGAGAGATCCAGCAGCTTTCCCACACAGAGCAGACAAGGGCATGACCACGCTGGAGACCCTGACAAAGACATTTCCACTCACTGATCCAAAGGTGACATTTCTTGCAAACGTCTTACTTTGCCAGATAGCTAAAGTTCTCTTTGCTGTGTGACATGAATCCCACCATCTTGACATGATGAGGCATTCATAGAGATCCTTGCAAAGCTGCTTGAGACCTGTCGGATGTTTGCTACTGGTTTGTGCACTAAACCAGATCTCAAAAGCCACATGCATCAGGTCCTTAGTACAACATGCCAAAGGAAGTTTGAAGTGAGCTTGCTGCGATGCAGGACGAGCGCATGCAAAGTATGATGGAGGATATGCGGGGCAAGTTCAAAGCAGTGGCAGCAATGTTGGGTGTGCTTGAGGACTACTTTCCTTCTCAGAAGAGCTCAGCTGCAGAGTCTTTGGCATTCTAGCAAATGCACCTCAGCTCTCCATTGCTTGACAGGGAGGTGTACACAGTTTCAAAAATGCTTTTTCACATTTCTTCTTTTCTCCCTATTTAGGGACACACCGGTGTAGGTTTACCTCAGCCCTGTGGGGCCCTCTTCAGCATGGGTTGTTGCGTCGGTGACTTATTTGTCCTGACACGTTGTGCTCAGGTGCATCCAAACGCATGTAGCATCGAACTTATATATATTTTGATAATTCTTGTTGTTATAGGACTTCAGTGGACTGCGTAAAAGAGAAGTCTGTTGCAGGGGTGCTTGCAGTAATTCATGAACCCTGTATGTTTTTAGCAGACCTTGCAATTGCACCAGTAAGAGAGATCATGCATGATGCGGTCAAAACAGGCCAACAAAAATCACGTTCATGCGAAATCTAAAAGCTTGAATCGAGTTTTGTTCTCGAGAGCTCCGCAGTTGAGTTTGTTTGCACAGTCTCTCTGCCCAGCTAATTATGCAGGGGTACACATTATTTGTTGTCGGGCCTGATCAGCAAGTGCCTAGAAGAAGAACAAAGGTTACAAGGAACACCTTTGCATGTGCAAGTCATGACGTCTTGAGACGTTAATGCTGCCACTGATTTTTCAGACTTCTGTGCATAAATCATCACATTCAGTGGTGGAAAGTCACGTTGTATGTGAACAGAGAAACCCTGTGCCTCAAGCAAATCTGTAGCCGCCTGCAACCGATCTCCCACATCGTGGAGTTCCATCACAACCTGCAAGCATGCTGGGTGAGGGTGTTGACAGCTTGACATGCATGGGCTCGCGAGTTCAGGGACAGAACATGGCCAAAACTTGTGCTCACGTTTGATCAATTTGTCTTATAAACATGTTGCCAAGACAGCGTTCAATTGAACTTTTACAAGCACTGGCAAATGCATACTTGTAAAGGACCCAGCACCTAGCTGTGCGCGAGCACAGCTCAGATCTGCAGCTAATGGCGCAGCACTTGATAGCATTGCGCTGCCTTCATGTTCCTTTGCTTGTAGTCCAGCAAGAGCTGCATGTATAAGACAGGTGTACTGACATACCTGGTGGACATTGGCCCAATCTGAAGGCTGCACTCCTTGTAGAACCTCCAGCTCACTCCCCTCCACATCCACCTGCAAAAGAGTATGGGATGCGGGGGGATTTAGGTTTTAGCTTCATCAAGGTCAAGCTGCTTTACACAGCTTACATCATCCCTGTCAAGTTAAACCTGAGACCAAGGTCACCAGAGGCAAAACACGCACTGCTGTATTTCAGATAGGCTGTGAGACCCTAACACTGCACTCATACCTTGAGCAGATCTATGTGACTGATGTCGTGGTCCTTCATCAGCTGACTCACAGTCGTGACAGGGCAGACACAGTCCTCGGCGTATGCAAAGAACAGGTCTGGCATCATCTCCCCCTGCAGATCCACTTTCTCTTGCACATGGCTGGTCGAATTGCCCGGCATGTTGGGGTAAAAACGGATTTGCAGCTCCCCCAACTCAGCCCCCACTGCTTTTGGGACCACCCAAACCTGAGATGCCAGGCGGCAAAGCTAGTTCCAACCTTGTTTCACCCTAAGGGCTTGAGGCAGGCGTAAGGTCTGGTTTGCAAGACAGAACTCATGTGCACAGCAGGTGGCAGCAAATGTGCAGCTGTAGGCAAAAGTGCGCGCATACACACACATGTTGCTTCGCATTACAGAGCATGAAAGCTGGCACGATGGCTGGTCATGTGCCTGTGCCAAGGCTGTGTGGTAGCTAGATGGGACCCATGCAAAAGTTTGTGATGGCATTGTCAAAATTGTAGATTTTGTGACTTTGTAGCATTTGCAAATCACCTTGGCAAGCAGATCATGGCGTTAACTATTCTGCCAAAGTGCCACTCAACATTGCTTGATGTCACTGATCACAATGGAACTGCTAAACACCCGTGAAAATGGAAGCTTGTTGTAGCAATCAATTGATCAAATTTAGACCAATTGCATATGCGATGCTATAACAAAGTTTTGAACCTAAGTCTCAGGCTCAGACAAGGCATCTGAGTCTTCAACGTCAGTATCTATTGCCTCTTTGTCGTACATGTCATTGATGTCTGTTTGGCCCAGTGCTGCCCGCGTCTTGGCCTCAATCTCACTGCAAACACATAGATCAAGTCTCGAGAAACTCAGGTCCGCGCAACAACATGGCCAATGACAAGGGCATGCCCACTGCATACGACAGAGAACAGAACAAATTGATTATGCCTTTCAGCATTGTCTGAAGAAAAGCCCAAGCATGAGGTATATTGCGCTGCCTTGTGGCATTTGGCGTATGTACAATGACACACCTTGCTTGTTATGTAAGTGCAAACTCAGCTAGTGATGCCTCCCATGCCAAATGACATGGACATTTGCATGGCAAATCTAGGGAAGCAGACCTTTGCATGTCCTTGCTTTCAGCCAGTATGGCCATTGTCTTTTCTCTGCCCTGCCCTAGTTTCTGATCCCCAAAGGAGTACCAACTGCCCTTCCTTTGCACAACATCAACTCCCTCTGCAGCATCTAGCAGGCAGCCAAGACTTGAAATCCCGCTGCCAAACAT
>JAABUO010002719.1_pt1:0-10000 | contig 21369 bp, 25 predicted proteins | sample 5559291 | NCBI WGS metagenome assembly JAABUO01 (sample SAMN10711878, study PRJNA513372) | rock metagenome | isolation source: Antarctica rocks | place: Antarctica: Victoria Land, Finger Mt sud
GTTCCTTTGTGCGCGAACACACTCATGCTCAGATTTCGAGCACCTCTACAATCTTGTGCCTGTAGTGCTGCTGCTGCTGAAATATGGCGTTCAAAAGTTTAGCTAACGATCCAGTAAAACTCGGTTGCACTAGCTGAGCTGTCGCTACGATCGCTTCTGTTGCGATTGACATCAAGTCAAGCACAGGCAAGACGCCTTCTCTGGTACAATAAGACTCCTTGTTTGTTGCAGGTGACGGAATCAAGGATAGTGTCAGACCCCCGAACATATGAGTCTCGAGGCTTTGGCTTTGTTGGCTATGCTACTGAACAGGTACGGTGTCGGGGATGATGGTGGCTGTCTTTGATGTTGACATTGCAGGTTGCTTGTGCTGTTGGCAGCGTACTGTCGTTACAATCAAACGTTCCGTGAGCCAAACCGTGCCTGACATGTCTGCAGGAGCAAGACGACGCCATCAGATACCTGGACGACTCAAACCTGCAAGGCCGTGCCATCAGAGTGGAAAAGGTACCGCAGCCTCCTCCCCTGCAATCACTGGAGATTGATCCCAACCACGACTACAGCTCTTCACACACTCTTCCCTCTTCCAAAGCCACTACACCTTGCTTCCCAGACTGCATTACCTTCCCTTCCCAAAGCCCTCACCCATGCTCCTCTGCTACACCAAACCCAGAGGGACAACATCCAATGTCAGCTGCGTGTTACGGCTTCACATTTACTAGCCACATTCCACAACCAGCTCGCATCTGGAGCCACATCCCCCGTAGATAGCCTCTTACACTTTTCCCACATCCACACTGCTTCCACCTGACCCCCTCAGCCTGTCACATAACCAGCCCACCTGATCTGCATTGACAGGTGAGACTGGAGTGATCATTCAGCCACAGGATGTGTTGCTGCAGCACGCTTGAACACAGGTTTGCAAACATCAGCAATGGGCACATGCGCATGTCAGTTCAGGCCTCGTCGCAGTACTGATCACTGCAATTTGCTTATGGTGAAGTTTGCATAGATAGGCGCTGTTAAGGACTCCTGATTTTGTCAGGATTGGGTGGAACATGTATTTGAAGTACTGAATTTTCAAGGCTATATTTTCACAGCTGCAGACCAAGTGATGACAGCCACAAAGTGAATGGCCACAGCTGCAGACAGGATGGCTACAGTTGCAAACTGAGATGCCACAGCTGCAGACTGACTTGTCTGGTGGTTGTGCAGGCAAAGCGTGCGCGGCCAAGGACACCCACACCAGGATCGTACAGAGGAACCAAGCCCCTGATGGACAGAGATGGACCACCACGTGGCAGGCAAGTGTCTGCAGAGCTGTGATGCTTTCATCTTCTGCAACTCTTGGCCCGTTTTCTTGCTCATAGAGCTGTCTGCACATGTAACAAACTTTTAAAAAATGATTGGCAAGAAGCTTTGTGTCTCAGCGCATCCAGATGCACCCTCAACCTATCTGCACAAACTGGCCTGCTGCATTAGCTGCTGGCACTCTTTTGACTACGCAAGTACTTTCCGCTGCTGTTGGATTAAGGCACAGTGTATCAAGGAAGTGTTGCCTGACCTGTAGTCATACATGTATGCAGGGATCCGTACTACTCAAGAGATACATACAGAGGACCTCCTAGAGACTCTTACTACAGAGACCCCCCTTACAGGGATCCTCCACCATTCAGAAGCGACTCATACTCAAGAGATTCAGGACGCTATAGGCAAAGAAGCCGTAGTCCCCGTGGCAGATATTATGATTAGTCTTTCATGCAGAAGCTTCCATACAGGCCTCAAGATCCGTGTGGCAATAGCAGCTGTTGCTTTGCACTGATTAACAGCCACAAGACACTCAACCACTGTCAATGTTGTGAGTGTGTAATGGTCAGAACTACAGTCCTTTTGTCAGGCAGTCAAGCCCTGAAGTACAATAGGTTAGGTAGACATGTACTGATTGTATTCTCTTGTTTGCTGTGTACTTCGCTCTGCTGCAGAATTCTTTTAGGACAGGAGTTGTGTAGAAAAATCAAGTTTCGCCATTTTGCTACAAATCTGAGGTTCCTCCCCCCTGCAGCAAGTGCAATACCTCATCTGCCTGTATATGACATGTTATATTTCTCATGTAATTATTGTGGGAACTCTACTATCCTGTTTCAATTGGAGTCTGGCCCAATATACCAACATTTTGCTGACAGTAGCCGGTGTCAGCCTAGTGAAACCGTAGAACACAGCCTGCTAAGCACACAAAGAGGGGCTTGAAAGTATAGTGAATGCAATTACCTGGCAAAGGACGTGGCGTTTTCAGAGGTTGGTGAGCCCAAACCTGATGTGGATAATGCATGACTATAGCTATATGGTCACACTACAAGGAGTTACAAGACAACTTTGACATGCAGCAAACATGCATTGTTGGTCTGAGGTTGTAAAACAGTTATATGTCATGCGTTGCTGATGTCACATGTCAGTGCTACATGGAATGTTGCACAGACGCTGCTTCATGACTGAAGGGTTCATGATAGCCACAATAAAGGCAACTAAATTGTACAAACAAGCATCACTGCTGTTTACATTGTGAGCAGACGGTGTTTGTGAGTCTCAATGCCGGCTTCGCTCAAACTGCACATTTGATCTGGAAGAGCCTCCAGCATAGTCCTCATATTTTCCTCCACCACCGCCAGCACGCATGGCGCCACCGCCGCCAATGCTGTCCAAAGCATTCTTTTTCCGGCTGCCACCACGAACATCATTAGCAAATTTGTCCAAGCCAAAGATATCTGCGTCCACAGCTTCCCGCTCAAACTGAACAGGCCCTGTGTCTCTCCTGGAAGCCGCCCCGTAGTCAACGCCGCTGAATCCCTGGTCAGGCTTGAATTTGCGACCATCCTTGTCAGCATCAACAGGCACTTCATCATCATCAATTTGCTTGTTAGGCCTGTAGAGGCCTGAGCCCTTGTCAGCAAATAAAGCCTTGTCGTAGACGTTGTAGGTGTCGTCCGTACCAAGACCAGAGGCCACGCCTGTATCTTGGTTGAACAGCCGCTGGTCGTACATGGGCTGACCAGTGGCGCCCACATTTGCTTGGCCCAAGGCAATCTTCTCTGAGATGTCCCTGTCCCGGTCCCGAGTCAGCTTGCTCTTCTTGACACCGTGGGCGTCCTTTGCATCTAGCCTCCTTTCCCTCTCACGCTCTCGCTTGCGCTCCTGCAGCAAATAGAAGATGAAGCTCTTGCTTCATGCATGCAAACATGTTGCTTGGCTGCATTTTCAAAAAAGTGCGCTCCAAGAATATACCAGTGTAAATGTATGACTCAGCCCAGAGCAAACAGCAGGACAGCAAACAGATGTGATGTGTAATGATCAAACAATGCCCATTGACGAATTCCTGTTGCTAGCAATGATCATGCAACCTGTCTGTGCAGCATGATTATGCAAAAGCAAATGTTGAGCCCATGCTGCTAAGCTACTGCTGTCAGCAGGTGTGTATGATGGAATGCACGACTCACCCCTCTGATCTCGTCTCGTCGTCTCCTTTCTGCTCTTTCTTCAGCTGTTTCGCGCTCACCAGGGTGACCCCTGCTAGGGGGGCCTGGCAGCTCACCCCCTCCCCTGGCAGGCGGGGGAGGGTACTCTTCCCTTGCCCCAAGATCACTGTCCTGACCCCCAACAGCCACACCAGCACCCCTGCAACAGCATAGCAGCATACTCGTACTCACGGCTCACTTTCTGTAGCACACGCCAACAAGGCACCAGCATATATAAGTCGTGTACGATGCAGTCAGGATGACTTGATGTGCAACTGCTGCAGCAAAGCTTGCAGGAGAGTGCCCCAGCAAACATTATGGTAGTTGATGTGGACAGGGTGGAACGAGGGCTGGTATGAACTCCTCACTGACTAGCACAGAGATACCATGCAACAGAGATAACATGCAACAGGGTTATTGTGCAACAAAGATTTCATGCAACAGCAGCAAACAAACAAGGACTAGGCACTGACAAATCCTGCAACTCCATTTCATCATCTGCACCTGGCAGCACCAATACAGTGCACAACACCAGGCTGACCAGAGCAAGACCATAAGCTTTTCTTTCCACTTCATCCAGCAGCATGACAGACAGATTCTCTACCTGGCAGCAGCCGGGGGAGGGACATAAGAGCCGCCGCCGCCTCTCTCCATGCGTGCACGCTGGGCCAGGTCACGCAGCTCCACCTCCTTCTTCTCCTTCTCCCTGGCTTGCAGCTCACGCGCCACCCGATTCCTGGTCTCAACTGCACATCACCCAAAACAACCTCAACAAAGGTCACCAACGACGTTTCTGCGCATAGGGATGCTTAGAACAGACTGCGTCCAGAGAGACAAGACTTGCCCTGCACATACCTAGCTCATCATGAGCCGGAAAGCGTGAACATTATTAGTATTATTTATTTGAAGTACATTTGCACCTTGATGACATGTAATTCTGAAGCTAGTTTGCAGTGCTGCTCGCCAGGTGTGACCAGGCAACAATCTGTGCATTTCCCTTGAGTGGCTGATGCTGCATGCTGCTTGCACAAGCTTCCAGCGACACATCAGTGACTGGAACAGACCGGCCAGATAGACATGATGATGCACACAACACTGTGATAGTCAGAGACTCTTTCCACACAGAGACAATGTGCTTTGACATGCAGACACAGCCAGCAGAGATGCATGCAAACCACAACACGTGCACCACAGTATGCCACTATACTGGAAACACATGGCTTGCCATCAACAGCCTGCATGCAATGGCAATGACAACAGAAGACCCATGACAGCTTTGTTGCGGCACTCACTACCACATCAACGTCATCATGCACTGCAGCTCACAGACATTTTGAGAACTCACTTGCTTGTCTGGCAGAGCTTTCTGCCATATACAGGGCCTCAGTAAACTTGGCAAAGCTGTCATTGATGGCAGTCTCTTGCAAGCCTCGCCCATCAGCTGCCAGTCGTTTGTCTAGGGGAATGGTGTACCCCTTGGGATTTTTCCAGTTGGAGATGCTGGGGGGGATCTTCCAGTCCTGCTGGTCCTTGACGCTGACTGGGCGGGGGGGAGAGTGCATGATGGGTACTGGGGGGGAGCCTGCTCCCCTTGGCACCTGCAGGCGGTGAGAGGCAAGTTTGTGAGCTGCATTGATTGATATGGGGACCCATGATTAGGAGGTGGGGTCAATCAGCATGTCATTGACTATTGCTTTTTGCAGATGAATCAACTGTGCTGCAGAGGCAGCCACCATGTGCAAATGATCACTGGCAGGGTCAGCACCCAAGATAACATACAGCATCGCTGGCAATCAGGCGTTTGCAACAATGAGAGTCTTTGCTTCGAACAGCTGACTTGCAAATTGCCATGTAAGGTAGACATGGATACCTTACATTTTACATGAGGACACTATAACGCATATACAGTCTGTAAAGGAAGACAGCTGTGTAGAAGGCATACCAAAGACCGAAATGAAACCAGCAAGAGGTGCTTTCACCTTCTTATGCCTAAACTTGGGAGGCTCCATAGGGTCAACAGGCATGTCCTGCATCTTGATGGTGCGCTCTCGAGCACCAGAAGCATACTGCGGGCCTTGCTGGCTAGGGGTGTACTTGATGAAGGTGGGGGCGCCAGGCTGCTTTGGCACAGTCTTTGGCTGCGCTGCTTGAAGCTTGTTGCTGACTACCAGGTTCAGAGCAGCTGCTGTGTCCTTCATAGTCTGTTCGATCTCCTCTTCGTCTGGCTTCTCAAAGTTGCCCTGTGACAAATTGCAGTAGCTTAGCATGATGTTGATCCTGCAGGTCCGGCATTGTGTCTGCAGCAACCGCAGCTGCAAAAATTTCAGAGTGGTGAGTAGCACTCAATGCACTGCATCAGCCTGCACAAAGCTGGCCTGAACAGTGCTGCACACCAAGAGCAAGGTAGACACAACAAAAGGAATGCAGTATTATTCAAGGCTGAGAACCACCTCTCGCAGGGCATCAACTTTGGGCACCAGGGACTTGTGATCTGAGTATATGATCTTGTCCTTGTTACGGCCTTGACGCAGGATAGAATCATAGTTAACCTCGCCATCAGCATTCATAGTGACTGCCAAAGTTGTGTCTTTGCCGCTGCTAGTGCCAACACCGCTCTGCTGACCCTTCTTGCCCATGTCCAGTGGAAACTGGGCAACCTGGACCTCAGGAAAGGCTCCACCATCCCCAAAATCCTCTTGTCGCCGTGGGATATATCTGGCTCTTTCTTGTGAGCCATAAGGAGGAGGCTCTTTCCGAGTCTGAGATATCAAGGCAGTGCTAGCAAAAACAGGAGCTTGTGGTGCAGCATATTCCCGGGTAGGGGCTGGCAAGCTCGCCAGCATCATGCTTGGCGACACCTGACGCACGTAAAAATACGAGCCCCCACCAAGCTTGAGAAGATGAGCCCCGCCGTATGCCGTACCAAACGCTGTCGTCGCGTGACTACCTTAGCTGGCCGGGCGTGATCTGTACACTTTTGCGAACGTCGAGTTCTCAGAACTCAGCGCAGAGGGTTTGGGAAAACCTTGCTTCCATTGCTGCCACGTGGACTGGCCAGTGCGGTGAGAGAGGGTTAGGCCCCCCTACGGGGAGACTTGATTGGCTCACCTGCAGGTGCCAAGCACACACTTGTGAGTGACATGTTCACCCAGATGCACGGTAGACAGCTTCACACTTGCATTACTGTACAATCAAGGAAGTCAGCCAGCTAAAATGGTCTGCATGACATGCGATATGGGGACTGTCAACTACATTCTGAGTTTTGGAAGTGTGATTCATTGACTTTGAACTCGTCTAAGACGTGGGAACGACTTGGTAAATAATTGTGCAGAGACACAGTCTGCAAGCGCCACTGGTTGCATGCAAACAAAAGTCAAAACAACACACAAGCGTATAGGGTAAATGTCAAATACTAGTAGCAGACGTTGAACAGTTGGAGTGCGATTTGGGTATTCATGACAGCACTGCTGTGACAGGAGCTGTCGCGCATGGCTGTGTGTCTGTGCTCAACTCCTCTCCCAAATGCTCTGCAAAAATCCTGCTCCCAAATGTTCTGGCAGATCTGGAAAACTAAACTCTCTAGCATGCAAAGGACATTGATGTTGCTACAATGCTGCCAAGAAGAGTGCCGTGTTTTGCAGCTCTGGCAGAGGCATTGGAAGCTGCAAGATCCCTGGACATTTGGGACTGCCCCAGACTAGCATATCAATGCTACATGGAGTTGGTATAGTCCCCTTGGTCATTATCCAGCATGCTGCAGAAGCAACACAGCTTTAGGCAGCCAGCACATGCAGCAGTTGTAAAAGGGTAATTAAGAAGTTGCTTTTGGCAATCAGCACAGCCTTTTAGCATCACACCTTTTGGAATGCCGTACTATGGCCCTGCCAATGGAGTTTATCCAGTCCTCTTTTTCCTGCAGCACAGGAAGCAGTAAATCCTGCACTTGCCTGATCCAGGCAGTGTGCATTGCTGCAATAGATGGTACATCACATACAACCTCAGCTGCATTCGCGCGGCTGTCTGATTGCTGGGGTCTCAGTGCATCAGGCTGTACCAGGGCCATGGGCACAGACCAAAAGCATTGACAGCATTGCTGCGTGCGACTGCAGGTTGAGATTGACGCGCCTGGTTGCTGTCTGGTGTATCATGTGTGTGTAGCTTGGATGCACAGAGCTTTGGGTTACACGCATGTATTGCACATGATGCTGGGTGTTGCAAACAATGCGTGAATGGCTGGCTACCAGCACTAGGTTTGTTGGGAGATGTACCTTGTCTTTGTCTGCGACAAAATACATGCTGTTCTCTGTAGTGCTGATTTCAAAGGCAAAAGGCTTGTTAATGACATCTTCTGCACCTTTGATGGACAAGCATTTGTTGACCTGCGGAAATCGGGCATGTTGTGCCAGGTTGCGCAACAATTGTGCAGACATGCAGCTGCTGTGCCAAAGCCTATAGCTGTGTGGCTGTGCTGTGAGCATGCATAGCGTGGAGACAATGTGCAGGCAGAAGCTGACAGGCATGGAAAGTGTAATGAGCATTCGCATCCTGAGACGCAGTGTACCTCAATCACTCCTCGCGGAATTGAGTCCTGCACACATGAATGCAGAGACATCAGCAACGGGGTTGGGACATTCGGTAGGTCATTGGCATGCTGCTGCTCATTTGACGAACTATACTCACAGGCGTAATGACATCAGATTTGAACCAGAAAATCTTGCCCTGCTTCAGGACAAAATATCTGCAAGTCAGAATATGTACTGATTCTGATGAGATGGAAGCTTGAGCATAGTCAAAGCAAACAACAAAGCACTGTGCTGGTGCACTTGCAACTGAGCTACCTCCTGCGCCAACTCTTGATAAACTCGCCTGCACCCAACCAAAACAGTGTAGGCATCTAGTGCACCTTTGACTCAGCAAGTTGCATTTGCATCTATTTACCTTGCTTCATCAGCCATCCTGCTCGCTCGTGACCATGCCAAAACTCTACATCGCCTACTTGCTGCTTGCCTTTGCCAAACAAGGAGTTCAGCATCGCCATGCTGGCAGATGCACCGTGGTAAACTGCCAGTCACAGCAGGCACGATGTGCAAAATTTGTCAGAAATACGAATCAGCCGTCTATCAAACACGAGGCGTTCTCTGTTTGGCCGTCGAAGGAAACAGTCAACGCAACACCTTGCTGTAATCATATAAGCCTGGGCTGGCTGAAGCAGAAGAACGGCTTAAGCTTTTGGTTGCAGAAGCCGCTTCAGCAGCAGCTTAGTTGACTCTGTCAATTGCAATGCCAAGTCACATATGAGCTTGATACCTTTATCGTCGCTTCCAGGACTGCGACAGTCAGGATAGCCATCTGTACCAACGAAAAATCCTGCTTCAACCTGACTGATCACACGATTCCCCACTTTCAGGCGGTGTGATTTTTGTGACTCGCGGAGTTACCACATGCTCCAGAGTATGCACACCACGGCTGATCTTGATAAATCTGGCGGCAGGTTTGCCCTGTTACGTACAGAGCCAGAGCATAGCTCTGAAGTGGACAACTCCAAGTCCAGCAAGCGCCGAAGAAGGAAAAGCGCTAAGGCCAATCTCGAAAGCACTGACAGCAGCGAGGAACCCTCTGCACTTGCACATGGGTCAACTGGTAGCAGCACAAGCTTTGCCAAGCCTCCTCTCAAGTCTATCAGTGAGGCAGCCGTTCTGCGAAGCAACTCTGCTGAGCCTGCCAGTGCTCTTGAGGCTACCAGTCTGCAATCTTCTTTGAGACAAGACAGACAGACTGCTGAAGATGTACTAAAGCGCACAGATAGAAGGCCTCACATGTCCCTGTCTTTCCAAGAAAGCAGACCTGCTAATGAAGGTCTGGTGCACATAGTGGCTGAGGCAACACTAGCAGCAAATCTAGTGTTTTAGGACTCACTGACAGCATATCTGCAGACTGTCTCGCTGCAACCTTACGTCTACCTCCTCAAGGCGCAACAGTTTCAGCGCAGCAACCTGGTAAAACCTTTGCCTTGCCTTGATCAGGTGTCTTGACAGACAGGAACTCACGCTGTGCATGTCATGCAGATGACCAACCTCAATCTTTTGCTCAGTATTTGCAAGCTGAGCTGTATCCTGAAGCTGTATACCCCACACCAGATGTCATTTTCCGGCAAACCGAGCGAGATAGAGTGTAACCTTCCTCTAGCAGCCCTACTGGATTGCTGTTTGTCATGCTCACAGAAAGCTGTCCTGAGTTCTTTTAAGTTACACCTCTTCAGACACACTTGTGGACGCGATCAATAAGCAGACAATCACATCTGTTTATTGTAGGTACAATGCGATAGCTTATGTGCCATATCAGCTGGAACGCTTGCTATGGTATGGCTTGCTCCTCTGTTGCAATTCATTCATGGTGAGACAACATCTGTGGCTTCCTGCATCCCAGCATGCAACATACAATCACGCCATCGTTGACGACGTGTACTCATCATCATGACTGGGACCAATGTC
>JAABUO010002719.1_pt1:12500-21369 | contig 21369 bp, 25 predicted proteins | sample 5559291 | NCBI WGS metagenome assembly JAABUO01 (sample SAMN10711878, study PRJNA513372) | rock metagenome | isolation source: Antarctica rocks | place: Antarctica: Victoria Land, Finger Mt sud
CAAAAAGTCAGGTACCCCCTGAACAGATCGTCAGTTTGGAATATCAAAGCGGCCACTCTTTGTTTTGATGTGACACGGTAACATCAATTGATCATCAGCGTTTTGTTGCACTGTGGGACAGTCTGATTAGTGCTCTGCATTGCAGCCTAGTCAAAAAGGAAGACCCTGGGTCATGCCTGAAAGCCAGAATCATGGCATGTTATCCGTGGCATGTGCTGCTACAGGATGTCTGTGAGCGCGTCATTGCAAGTCAGAGCCACAACATACATTCAGTCATGGACTTTGAGCCCTTTGGGCCAGCTGGACTCTTCTTACGGGTCACTCTTACCTTCATTGTCATCAGAAGCGAGCCTCTGTCAGAGCTAAGCTTGTACAAATGGGTCTTCAGATGTTGTGCCTGCATGCTCAGCTGGGGCCTTTTGTGTTCTGTGTGTGCTGCTTTGGGATTCCTCCTGAAGCGTCTTGCTCACTTGTACATGCAGCACTATGATGACTGGTACAATGCTAAGTCTGGACGTGGCCTCAATCTAAGAACAGAACGTCTTGGATCTGAGAACAATATTGGCAAACAAGAATAGCGGTGACTTCTGTCGGGACTTTCTTTTTCTACACTTTATTGATAGCCTAGCTGTAGCTACGACGCCTTACAGTGAATATACTACACACCATGCATGTGTAGCAGATAACCATAAGACAGGCAGTGGTAAACAATATCCACTATTTTCAGGTTCACATGTGGTTCACATGTAGTGTACACTACATCAGCATCAGCGCAATTGGAATGTCATGTCCCATCCAAACCTGTCCTATGCATGCATTCCGCATATGTTCTCGGAACTCTTCATCACAGTGACATGCAATCTTCAGCAAAGCATATTCTGCACCGCTCTCCATCAGAAACCTGCTTTTGTCACACATTTGCTTCAGCTCATTGCCATCGAAATCATGATACAGCACCGGGCTCTTGCATCCGCCTGTCAGCATGTGCAACAGTGCTGCCACAGGATTGTGCCGCATCAGCTGCATCTGTGCAACCTGATCACTGCACAGCCTGCCAAGCAGTCTGGCTGTGGCAGACTTGCTGCATGCACCGTAACACACTGCTGGCTGCTCGTCATTTGCTTCACAGCTGCAGAACTTGTATGACATGTTCAGATGTTGTACTATGCTTGCCACCGCGTCAGCATGGACAATCTGCACCTGCAGTCAATGGCAGCAACACTCAGCACTGCGCTTATCATTGCAAGATTACTATCACGCATATACGCTGCTGCATATGCAATGGCACAGGCACACTTGTCCTCATCTCAGCATGCACAATCAGTCAACAAGCTTGATGGTCCTGCTGAATGGTCTGCTTACAAGGGTGCAATTTGTGTCCCATGCATCAAACTGTACCCTCAACAGCAACATGAAACCAAATGCACCCCCAAGGGCATCATCAAACGAAACGTACCCCCCAACAGCATCATGAAACAATATGCACAAGTGCGTCTATGCACTTGTCGAGTCAACAACGGCAGCGCACAGATCCCAACAGCCTGGAAAACATCTACATGCATTTGCACAGGTGCATCTATGCAGTGTTGAGGCCAATCGCCTCTGCAGCCAGACCAAGATATCATGCCATACAATGTGAGCAGACATTGTTGTGTATCCTGGCAATATCTCAGGCCTGTTTTGAATCATCCGCGCATGGTGTCTAGAGAATAACAGCTTACTTTGCTCAAGTTTCTGCAATGGACAGACACAGCGTGTGGCAACAACAAGTGCAGGCAGATTGCAACCAGAAAGAGGTCTACCTTGAGGTCTGGGAGTTTGGCCATCTGGAGCAGGCTTTGCGCAGCATGCATGCTGCCTTCTGCAGATGCACCAGCAAGCACAGCTACCAGAGCCGGGATTCCTCCCCCTCGGCTGATGGCCTTTTTCCTGTACCAATGCACAGCGCCTCACATGCAAGTTTTGTGACTAGAGTCACAGCTGCAATTGTTTGAGTCTAGATTCATCTTGTACATGCATCTGGCACATGTAGTGTGTTGTCATGTCAGCATAATGCTGTATCGCAAAATACTCGCAGACTAGCATGTGCTGTACTGAAATGCAGGTTCTATGTCCAAGACCAATGGTATGGTTTGAGACTGTATCGATATGCCTATCTGCTGCAGTCAGCTTGCTTCTGCATTGCAGACTTTGGCCAGCATGCGATGCTCACCTGCTGATGTGAGTTGCTGCTGCAAGTGTATGTAGCAGTGATGCAGCGGCAGCTTGGCAGTCAACATCACTCCCCTTGAGCATGGCCACCAACGCTGTGATGGTGCCACAAGCACACGCTTCACTCTGCAAGGCACCACAGTGATATCAGTAACAACAATTCACACATTGCGGCAAATGCCAGATGTGTGTGGCACAAGTTTTATCTCGTCAGGCTTGTGTGTTCTGGGCATCTTGGTAGGCACATATGCTGCTCAGACATGCAAATCAGACATTACCATGTCATTTCAGATCTTTCTGGGCTGACTCACACACCTTGGACCTCTGACACCGGGTCAGTTGGGGCAGTTAAGAAACAAAGATTGAGACAGACACGTGTTGCTGCATGCAAGCTTGAGCAGCCTTGACTTGTGACAAGAGATAGTTCTGACACGACAATGCAGCGCGTAACACCGCAGAAGCCTGATTGCAGGCTGAGTTTGCATCTGGAGCCTGAGTTTCTTGGCAAAGCACAAAGTTGAGATGGTCAGCTGGCATGTGCAGCATTCTCATCTTCTGCAACATTTACTTGCAAGCCGCACCAGCCAGGATCAAACAGCCATATGGTGGGACGAAGACACTTGCAACCTGGCTCCATATGGGAGTCTAGAGGCGCATGTGGTCTAACACATTTGGAGAGTTGCAAGGGCAAGACATCTGACTTCATCACAACACATCACTAATGCAATTCAGTGTAGTGTGATGATCTTGGTGTCCAGTGAAACAAGAGTACAGCTATTGCAGCCATACCTGATAGTCAGGGTTCTGCAGAATCTCCTTCAGAGTGAGGGCAGCATTCCTGCCACATGGGTGGCAGGGCCATTGGTGGAGGAGCCCCACCAGCCAGGGGATGGCCCCTGCCCTGGCAAAGACAGCAGCGTGGCGCTGGTCTGAAGCTGCTATTGCGTGCATGGAGTTGCAAGCTAAGGCCTGAACATTTGCGGTGCCTGCAACAGACACATGACAGATTCTGACGCTTGTCATGTACCTGCATGTCTGTCGTTGGCACAAGAGTAGCATGATGTCAGCCACTGCTGCTGCTACTGGAATCACAGCTGTGCTGCCTTGGCACTTGACCCCTGGCCACTATGCACTCTGGTCTACTGGACCAACAGTCCATGCATCGAGTCCATGAATTGGACTTACACGATTGCCCAGCCTGAGCAGTGGTATGAAGCCAGTGTCTGTCCATGTGCAGATGGGCAAGAATGCAGAAAGCCAGGTGTGAAGACAAGATGCAATCAGCCTTACCATACTGCAAAGTAGCCACTAGCGCAGGAGCAGCGCCTTCATTGACAAGGCCAAAATGGGTGTCTGGGTTGCCAGTCAGGCTGACTAATGCTGCATTGGCTGCTACCAGCAGCCTATTTCTCAGAAGGCCAGTGCTATCTGTGATGTCTGTGCTCTGCCCAGAACAGCCCGGTTTACCTGCATATTGAACTAGACTGCCTATGGATCTGAGGACTTGAGGATTGTGAGGTGTCCAAAGCAATTGCTGGCATAGAGCACATAAGGCTGTTGTGCTGCTGGAGGTGGTGCAGCATGTGAAGCAACAAGGCAGCGACAAAAATGATGGATCGAAGGCAGGCATCTGCTCAGATTGACTGCTGCAATTCAAGAATCAGAAGTCGGTAGTGCTGTATAAGTATGACTAGCCAAGCCTGTCCATGCAGATGATCTGCCTTGCAGGAAGTTTACAGTCATTGTGCTTTAGTAAGCAAGCAAGCATGTGGGGAGACCTGATGTTGTGTCTGTCTTCCTGCCACTGCTGCTGCATGCTGCCTCAGTGTGTGCTGCAGCTTGAGCAGCCTGCAGCAGCCTGCTGTGAATGGAGGTTGAAGCAACACCACCAACTGTACCAGTGCTGCTGCTGCTGCTGCTGCTGCTGCTGCTGCTGCTGCTGCTGCTGCTGTAATGACCCTCTGCGTTCACAGCCAACCGAGCATTGTTGCTGCTTGTGTTGCTGCTGTGCATGCTGAGGTCTGCCTGCTCTGCCATTATGCCATCAGATGGGGATCCCGGTCCACCCATGACAACTTTAGCTGAGTCACTGCTGCTGCTGCTGCTGCTGCTGCTGCTGCTGCTGCTGCTGCTGCTGCTGCCTGTATTGGCCATGCTGGAAGGCACAGCTGCGCTTGCTGCATCGGCTGTGTTACTTGCCACACCACTCAAACCAAACGCCCCACTTGCCAGATCAACAGATTTTGCTCCACTGCTTGCAAAGTCACCAGAATCAGTTCTACTGACATCATTAGACAGAGCATTGCCACTTGCTGAGTCAGCGAGCTCAGCTGCGCTGTTTGGATGCCCCTTCCTCAGGTCCTCCAGAGGGTGCCCAGAATCAGCTTGTACATCACAACAATCCGCATCTGTTAGATTTCTGCCTGTGTGCTGATCAGGTGTAGTACTCACCCTCCCAAAATCCCATGCAAAGTCTGAGACAGCTGATTGAGCCTGATCCACAGGTGGTCTGAGAACATCCAAGAATGGTTTCCCTGTCATGAAGCTGCTGCTATTACCATTGAATGCGCTTGCATCACATGTGACTGCTTCGCTGAGCTGAGTTGGAGTTGGGTGAGGCAACTGTCTGGCTGCCACTGAGTCCAGTGTCCGAGCTGTGGTGCATGCCTGACAGGTGGCATGCATGATCCGGAGTATTGCTGCAATGCTGCCATGCTGGATGATGAGCTGGTGGGTACAGGGGTGCTCTGCCAACTCTGCCAGCAGATAAGCTGCCTGCATTTGTTGCAGTATCTCAGACAAACAACAAGGGGACACAAGGGACAATAGTAAGACTACCTTGTTGCATTCTGAAGTGACGCTATAAAGTGGACTGGGCTTCCTTACTAGGTATTGCACCACGTAAGCTGGTAACAGTCTGTATGTGTGCATTGAGCACAAGACAACCGCAATGTAGGATTAGTAATGTCACACAATTTGACATGGCGTACAACATGATCACTTGATGGATTGCAATGCAACATCTGTCATCACCTCAGTGGCTGAAGCAATGCTTGAAGCATTTCTGTCACCAGCCTGCAGCATGGCCACAGCTGGGCCCACCGCTCCAGCCTTGGCCACCTCCAGCTTGGCCTTTTCACAATCGGTGGCCACCCTCCACAACACACCAGCAGCTTCTTTGGCAGCTGCTGCTTGACCTGCAGACGGACAGCTGTGGTGCGTCACTGCAGTGTGGTTCAGCCACATGACTCCCATCAGGAATGGTACAGACAACAAGGAAGGTCATATACCATGATTATGAAGAGCTTCAGGTATTCACATACACAAGGCCTGAGCAAAGGAACATAGCAGAATGTCACAAGGTGGACACAGACTCAGCAGAGCCTTGAATGTTGCGCTAGCAGTGTTGATCTAGGCTTCATGAAGCTTCTCTTGATCAGCATCTCCTGATCAGGAGATGCTGCGAAGCATTATGACTGGAGATGTACCTGACAAGCAGTCCACCAATGCCTTCAAGGCTGATTGCTCCAGAAAGGCTTCCTTGCAGTGCTGCTCCTTTGCCAAAATGCACAGCAGTCCTGCTGCTGCTCTGGAGTGACACGCAAGCATGTTGATCAGCATTGGTACTGCATGTGCCTCCAAGATCTGCAGTCACACATTTGAATGTCTGCCGGATTCACAGCAGGCGAAGCATCCATTGTGCATGCTGGACCGATCAAACACTGCTGAAGGCAGTCAATGCTCTAGACCAGTGACTCTGGTCTACAACTCTGCCATTCCTGCCAGCGCTTCTTTGTCATAGTTTGTTATATTGATCTTATGTCTCAGACCATACATGTTTGCGGACACAGAACATGTGTTTGCAGCTGATGCTATGCTCCTGTGGCTGCTCAAAGAGTGTGTTGAGCATGCAGCAAATCTGGTCTACAGCCGCTGATGACAACATACCTGATGCACAACCTCTGAGTCTACAGCTCTGCCGCTGATCACCAGCTGACTCAACACAGCCAGAGCAGCTTCCGTGACAGGGCCACATGCCTCACCCCCACTCTCAGCACCAATCAACAAGTGCTGCAGCTCAGTGCCAACTCCACTGCAAATCCCCAGTGCATTGCAATGCATCTCCTGCTCTGACTTCATCAACTGCATTATTTTGGGTACTGCCAGAGCTGATTTCAGGCCATGCCTGTGATATGAGGCACTGGCCAGTATGCACTGCAGAGTCGCTAGAAGATATAAATCAGTTGACCGGGTTGACAAAGAGGATGATGCATGGCTTAAGTTGGCTGAAGAAACGGTTGGGATGAAAGCTGATCCAGCTGAAGAAGAGCATGGGATGCTGCTCAAGCTGGAAACAAAAGTGGTGAGGTGGCGAGCTGTGAGTGCGCCAGGTGGCAGGGAAGCTTGAGAGCTGCTGAGGCAGCTGCATGCACAGCAAGAGCGTCAGCCTGACAGCAGAGGATGGCTTTAAGCTGATTTTGTCACATGGACTGCAGGAGCATGAATACACACTGTGCACGAACCTGTCAAACATGCTTCAGCGGACCAAGAGATAGCAAGAATGTGCTTGCCATCAAATGCATGCAGATACATGTGCATTCAGTCATGCCAACAAGGCAACATGGATTCGTAATCACATGATGTCCGTGCACACCTGCAGGTAAGATGACATGATTCACTGCTATGCACAGCTGCTTTATGGATGTTGCTGAGAGAAAAGTTGCACCTGTACAGGCTTGCGGCCACAAGCAACTTTTGCTCCCCTGATGTGCTTTCCAGCAGTGATACGAGCTTCAGCAGTATCTCTTCTCTGGCAGATCTCTCCTCAGGACACATCAAAATCGCTGCTAATGTTGCAAATTGCAGATCATGAGCGCTGGTGGCCTGCTTTGTAGTAGTAGAGTATGTGCTGAAGCTGCTGCTTGGCTGGCGTTGGCCATCTTGACTCAGATAGTGGTTGCGCAGGCGCTCTGGTGCCAAGGAACTGAGGCCAAGCAAAGCTTTGTGGATGGCAGACTCATTGCCAGTTCTGCAGCGACAACATGTGGCAGGCTGACCTGGGGAGTTGATTTCAGTAACAGCAACGTGTATGCATTTTGCCTGCCAGAATGAGATGCGACAGCAGACGCTCTGACATTGGTCTTCAGTGTGTGATGCGACTATGCTCACCGGAAGATGGTTGCTAGTCTGGTCCATAGGGTGAGACAGCTAGGTGTTGGCTTGGAACCTGAACCAGGAATCCTCTGAAGATTAGCTTTCCAGGCTGCAGTTGACGGGCCGACCGCGGAAGGTTGCAGGCGCCTTGATGCTAGGCAGAAGCGGCTTCGAGCAAGATGCTGCCTGGTAAACCCAGGTGATGTGGGATGGACGCATGACGCCGGCGCCTGCTGCTGTGCACCCAAACGGCATGTGGACTTGTAAAGGTTTGGAACCAGGTGCGTCATGGCCACGCAGCCAACGGCTTCGAGCTGTTGTTTTTGGTCGCGATATGTAGCACCTTCAGGTAGGGTGCTGCGCTAGGTAAGCTTTCAACCCTGACCTAACGAACTCGACGTGCTTGTCAAGAGTTGCGCAAGCACTAACGAAGGCGGGCTCGGTCCTTCACCGTCTGGGACGATCCTACATGCAAGATGCTGAAATCGACGCTGTCGAAGTCATTGACAAAACTATGTTGTGCGGCACGCAATTGAAATGATTAGCGTAAAACCAGTTTGTAACGCCAACCGTTCTTCTTGTAGCCGTGCGGGAAGCAGCATTATATATATATTTGCCTAACTGACCACTGACCTTAGGGTTTTCTCTGCATTATGTCAGGATATGTTCATAAGCATGTAGGGTAAGTGTGTAAGTAATGCTTACAAAAGGGCATCTATTAGTAAGCAATGTTATAAAGTTTGAAATTAGGGTCCCCATCTGTCAGTCAAAAAACTTCCTAATCAGCCAGCCTAATTCAGTGTACCATGCTATTTGGGCCCCTAATGGGCTAATTCAGTACTTTCGCTGTAGTTAATTCGTTTTTACTAATGTACTGTACTCTCTAAAAAGTCTTAAAAAGTATAGCACGGTAGAATAGGAAACCTGAAAGGAGTTTTTGAGGGTTTGGTACAGCATGACTGGGCCCTCCCCCATTGCTGAAGAAGCGTCAGACGTGGTCCCATGTCTGTACTGTGCAGCAACCCTGCATGTCATATACATACATTGGTATCAGTACATACATGTATAGCTATATAGCTGCATGCACGTGCAATTGTCTTCAACGCAAAGCAGAACATGCATGCGTTATAACGTAATTACACAAGCGTAATTACACAAGCGCATAAGAGTTCTGACGTGCTCCCTATACTCAGCATGCAGCTATGACAGTTTGACCTACATAGGACATAAATGTCATTGACGACTGATGCTGCAGACAGGCTTCATGAACACTCAGCAGTGACAAGTACAGTTGCATATGCAGAGCACATCACTGATCAGGGTGAGTTCTGATGCGATTCATGGTTGATCAACAGCGCTAGCTGACTGGATTCCTGTCACTGTTGAGTTTCAGTGCTCAGCATTAGCTCTGGTCATGGCACGGCGCCACATGGTGTGGCCCGCTTGCTATGTTGTCTTGCGATCACTCACGTAATTACAGCACAAAATAATGACATTATGTTAA
>JAABUO010002720.1_pt1 | contig 21366 bp, 19 predicted proteins | sample 5559291 | NCBI WGS metagenome assembly JAABUO01 (sample SAMN10711878, study PRJNA513372) | rock metagenome | isolation source: Antarctica rocks | place: Antarctica: Victoria Land, Finger Mt sud
TGAGGAGGTGGCTGCCGCTCGCGCTTATCGCGGGCGCGCTGGCCCTTCGGGTCGCGCTCATCGCGGTCGGTTGGCCAGCGCTCGACAGCGACGAGGGGACGATGGGCCTAATGGCACGGCACATCGCCTATCTCAGAGAGCGCCCCAATTTCTTCGCGGGCCAGGATTACATGGGCTCGCTAGAGGCATACCTCGGTGCTGGGGCATTCAGCCTGCTCGGTGCCTCGGTATTCGCGCTGCGCCTCGGCACAATCGCTCTATTCGGCTCCTTCCTCCTGGTCATCTATTTGCTGGCCCGCTTGCTCTACAATCGGGCGTTGGCGTTACTCACCCTTGCCGTGCTCGCCCTCGGATCGCCCGACATGCTGGCACGACAGGTCCTCGCCACCGGCGGGCGCATGGAAACTTTGCTCTTCGGTTCGCTGGCACTGCTGCTGGCGTCCTGGCTCTCGCTGACGCAGCGCGCATCCAACCGGGGGCAGAGTCTGCGCGCCCTCGCGTACGCGGGATGGGGTCTCACCATCGGCGTGGGCGTCTGGAGTGATCTGCTCATCCTGCCGTTCGTGAGCACTGCGGCGGCGCTCCTAGTTACTTGCTGTAGGCGCGATCTCGTACGCCGAGGTGCGCTCCCGGTGCTGCTCGGACTGCTTATCGGCGCGGCTCCGCTGATCGGGCACAACCTTGCGGCGAAGCCCGGCACAGACTCCTGGCATGTGCTCCACGATCTCGAGCGTGCCGGCGGCACCGGGACGTTCGTGCAGGTCTCGCCCGGTCAGCGGCTGGCGGGCACGATCCTCGTTAGTCTCCCTGCCGCCATCGGCGGGAACACCCTCTGCCCGCCCGCCACCACGGGCGCGGATGCCGCACTCCCGCCAACAGTGACCCTCGATCGCTGTACCGTTGTCCGCGGCGGCTGGGGGTTGGGTTACCTGGCCCTCTGGGTATTGGCTGCGCTGTCGACGACGACCATGTGCTGGCGGGCGTGGCGTTGCGCGCGTCGGGAGGGGCAAGCGAGTCGCGCCGCCCTGATGGTTGGGCGGTACCAGGCGCGACTCGCGCTGCTCGGAGGTACCGGGCTGACTCTCACCCTGTTCGCGTTCAGCCCGGCACCGGCGCGCGACCCGTGGGGTACCAGTCGTTATCTCGTCGGCCTGCTCCCCGCCGTCCCGGCGCTGCTCGCCCCGCTCCTAACAACCCTGCGCGGGCGCGGTCCTGCGTGGGTGTCCGGCGGCCTGCTCCTGGGTACCCTCTTCGTCACGCTGCTGCTGGGGACCGTTACCACGGCTCGCGCCGTCCCGCAAGCGCGGGAAGTGACGCGAGGGCAGCAAGCTCTGGTAGAGAGCCTCCTCACCCATGGTTCCACGCGCGTCTACAGCGGGTACTGGACTTGCAATTGGCTGATGTTTCGGAGCGACGAGCGCGTCTCCTGCGCCGTGCTCGAGGATGACCTTCGCCACGGCTTCGATCGCGACGAGCGCTACCCGGCGCTCGTGCACGCCGGCGAGTCGCCGACGTATGTGTTCCCGCTGGGGTCGCCCAGCGCGGCTGCTTTCGCGCGCTCGGAAGGGAGCGCCGGGCGGCGCTACGTCGATGTGATTGTCGCCGGGTACGTCATCTATGCACCCGCGTCCTCCGCCGCAACCGTCCCACAGGAGAAGATGGCCCCATAGACGGGAGGAGCGCATGTTGTTGTTGCAGGATCTGGCCGCTTAGTGCTCCATTTCGTGAATCCTTGTCGGGTCAGGCCGGCATTGCCGAGCGCCAGGGCGAGGGAGCCGAGGAGCGGCGAGAACCAGGGGTGGGCGCGGAGGAAGACGGGCAGGAGGGCGATCAGCGGGATCTGGCCCCAGCGCGCCCACAGCAGCGCCGTCTCGATCAGCCACCGGCGCGTCAACGCCGGATCATCGCCGAGCGAATCGGGGGCGGGCGCGGGGGGCGAGGCCGGGCGGGCGGGGAACGTGATCATCGCGGCACCTCCGAGCCGACAGCGAACCAGGGGCGTCTCCATGACCAGCGTAGCGGGGCGCGGGGCGCGGTGTTATCCCCCGCGCGGGCGGTGCCGGTGGGCGTCCTCCCCGGATGGTCCGGGGACGATCGCGTAGCGGGACAGGATGACACCGCAGATGACACCCGGTATCGGGGAAGCGGTCGGATCGGGTCGACGCCTGCGTCCGGAGGGTGCGGCCCTCGTACGTCCGCAGTGGTGCGAGTAAAATCGGTAACGACTATCGACGAAGCCGGCGAGAGGACCGCACAGACGGCACCGGGGCCGCAGGTGCGATCCCGGCGACCTCGCCGGTGGCGCGTTCTCCCCCGGTCCGTGCACAAGGATCACACGGCACAGCGGTACTCCCGCCTCTTTTCGGACCCTGCTGAAACCGCAACGCTGGTCAGGCGGCCCCGCTACCGCGATCGTCCTCGTGTGCCAACAGGCCGCGCGCCGTGCTGCGCGAGCGGGCGGGTGACGCGGCACTCAACCGCGCGGGCCGATACCGATAGCGCCGCCCCGTCGTTCGCGTGGCTAACACCGCATCCGCGCGGGCGGTGCGCCCAGCTATCGGCGGCACCGCATCCCGCGCGAGGGCGACCAGGAAGGGTGGGCTGCACCACGTACCGCGCCGACGCGGCCTTCCGCACGCGCCCTGACCTGGCGGCGGAGCTGATCGCCGTGCTGCGCGCGCGGGGACCTGCCCTTCCGCTGAGTGACGGCCGACGAGCACTTCGGGCTGAACACGCCCTTCCTCGACCGGGTCGCCGCGCTGGGCCTGCACTACTTCGCCGAGGTGCCCCGGGACACGCGGGTGTGGCTGACCCGCCCGCGCACCGCCGTGCCGCCGGCCAAGCAGCACGGCCGCCCGCCGCGCCACGCGCGGGTCGTGCCGGGCGAGCCGACCCCGGCGCGGGTGGACGCCCTGGCGGCGCGGCTGCCCGCCGACGCCTGGCAGGCGTGGACGATGAAGGAGGGGGCCAAGGGGCCGCTGGTGGCCGAGTTCGCCTTCGTCCGCGCCGTGGCGGTGCGCGCCGGCCTCCCCGGTCCCGACCGTTACCATAACATTCGCCAGCACTCACGTAAGTGCAGCAACTTCAGCTACTATCGGTTTCTTGGTAGCTAGGAAGGGACAATCCGACTAGGAAAGGACAGACCGATGATCGCCCTGAGCAATCGCATCCACCTCTTTGCGCATCCGGACGTCCAAGGGAAGCTGACCGCGTTCTTCACCGACATCCTCGGGTGCGAGGCGGTGGTGGCGCCGGGGACGCCCATCGTGGCCTTCCGGTTCCCCACTAACGCGTCCGTGAGCGTCGAGTTCACGACGGACGCGCTCGATGAGAAGCACGCTAGCTGCGGAGCCTGGCTCGAGGTGCACACCGACGACCCGACAGCCCTGCAACAGAAGGTCCTGGATGCGGGCCTATCGCGGGTCGATTATGCCACCGGCCGCTTCTATTTCCGGGCGCCGGGCGGGCAAGTCTGGGGCATCCTTCCCATCCGTGAACCGTAAGGTCCTACGGTTCTACGGTTGCTACTTGACAGCCCGGCCTACCCCGAACTTGGCTACAGGCAACACCTAACTACTTGGAAAAAGAATAGACGGCGTGCGGCCCCGGCAAGGGGTTGCAGAGCACACCCGTACTCACTACGGGTTCTGCTCGCTGGCGCTCGCAAACCCTGTGCTCGACGAGCGAGCAATCGCGTAGTGATTGTGTAGTGAGTACACTTTCGACGGGCCGACGATTTCGTAGTGTTACTAAGATGAAATCGACGCGTCCTCGTACCTGGGCTATGCACAGCACATCTCACGGTAGCTTTGGTTTATCCAGGGCGTGAAGCCATGTAGGAGATAATCCGCTCGACCTTAATCTTACCGTTCTCGTCCAGCAGCCAGGTCTGCGCGGAGGGAACCACCTTCGATCCCAGCGAACCGCCTGCGGTGCTAACCTCATACATGATCAGCGCGTTCCGCTCATCGCCTATGGCTGCAATAACGCGTAGGCTGCCGGCCACGACCTGTTGTGCGAATTGAGCCAGCCCACGAGGCCCGTCCATGTACTCATCGATGCCAACCAAGTTCCCACCCGGACTGTAGAACTGCACGTCCTCTGCTAGGTTGCCTCGCGCGGTGTTCGCATCGTGGTTGGTCCACGCCTCGAGATGCGCGCGGGCGATTGCGACTGCTGGCGAATCCGACATGCTTACCCCCCATCCCAACTCTGTCCTGCCGTCAGCTAATATTACACGGAATCGAAAGGCCAAGATTCGCGTCTCGACAACGGTCTGGCCGCGATTGTCTGCTACTGGGAAAGAAGATTGCGCCCAACCCCTCTTTTTCCCAGTAGTCAGCGCCGGCGTGACGCGCTACGCTGAGGGCGAGAGCCCTAGCCCCGGTGAGGCATTTGGGACAAATGTGGACTCACCCCACAATCGCTACGCGATTGTCCTAGCTACTTGGCCCTTTACAAACGTTGATACTGGTGGCGAATTCGGCTGAGCCTGCCTGCCTCAGCTGCTCGCCAATTGCAGGGCGGCGAACGGGGACCGGCGCGTCGTCGCGCGGGGCGTCTCGGCCAACCACTCCCCCACCCGCACGAGATTCAGCGCTGCGGCGGTGCAGCTATGCGGCAGTTTCGTCTTCGCCAGCCCGAGGTAGCGGGCTTGGCGCAACCCACAGCGGCGCACGCCCTGCGCGTGGGTCCCCTCGATCCCCGCCCGCGCGGCATACCGTGCTTGAAAGGTCGCGCCGGTCTGCTCTTGCCGCGCGGCTTGGAGCGCCTCATAGTGCTCCCGCGGCTGGAGCATGAGCTCACGCGGCTCGATCTTGGCCCTGGTGCAGCGTGTCCGATCGGCGCATGCCAGGCAATCGCCGCGGGCGAAGCGTACATGGAAAGCCGCGTCTTTCGTGGGATCGGTCACCGGGCGCCACGACAGGCTCCGTTTCCCCGCCGGGCACGTCACCATCTCCGCCTCCCAGTCCACCACGAAACGCGCCTTCTCAAACCCTGCTCCGGCTTTGGCCTGCCAACTCGGATCGCGCGCAACGGGACCGACGACTGCCACGCCATGCTCCCGCCGACTCGTCACGAGCACGTCCGCCGTGGTGTAGCCGGCATCGACCAGGTGCTCGCGCGGCAGCAGGCCCTCGGCCGCGAGCGCGGTGTGGATGGTCGGCAGCAGTTGCTCATCCTGGATCGTGGCGGGCGTGGTTTCCACATGGGTGATCAGGTGGGGCGTGTCCGGGTCGCAGGTCTCCGTCAGATGCACCTTGTAGCCGACCCAGTCCACGCCGCGCTTGGTACTCCAGCGGGCCTCGGGATCGTAGGGTGAGGCGAGCAACTCGCCAGCGGCCGCCAGGTCCTTGACCGCGCGCCAGCGCGGCGGCTCCGGCGGGGCGGTGTACTGCTCAGCCCAGACCTGCCGGAGCGTGACGATCGCCGGCAGCGCGCAGAGCCAGGGCAGCGCCACCGCCGTGTCCACCGCCGCCAGCAGCTGCCGACCATCGGCGCCGATCGTTGCAGCGAGGGCGTGCCGCTGGCTCTCCGCCTTGGGCAGTTGATAGTTGTCGATCCGGCTGCCGTAGCGCGTATACCAGTCGTCCGGTGCCTGTGCCCGGAGCCAGTCGGGGGCGACGCTAGTACAGCGCGGCGGAAGTCGCCCGGTGGATTATGCCAGGAGGGCCTTGCCCTGGTAGGTCCACTTGAAGGGCCGGGCCATCGTCCGATTGTCGGAGGCGATGAAGGCCAGCACCTTGTCCTGCACGTCCTGGATCGAGGTGAACGAGCCACGGCGGAGCAGCTTGCGGGTCAGGATGCTGAGCCAGCGCGCGATCTGGTTGCGCCAGGAGGCGTGCTTGGGGGTGTCGTGGAAGACGCTGGCGTGGCGCGGGTCGCGCAGGAAGGCGGCGCGGCTGGACTGGCTCGCGAGGACGCCGGTCTTGCCCTTGACGCCCAGGTCGTCGGTCACGCCGGCGACGGCGGCGACGTAGCGCACCAGCGCCTCGGACTGGTGGATATTGCGGTTAGCCACGACGAAGTGCCAGCGGCGGGCGGCGGGGTCGGTCGCGACGGTCTGGCGGCTGTGGGCCACGAAATCCTCCGCGGTGCGGGTCGCGCCGCAGGATGGGGCGATGACCTGGCCGGTGGCGACATCGCGGGTGAGGATGAAGGTGACGGTGCCGTGGCGGATCTACGCGAACTCGCGGCGCTCCGCCTTGCCAGGGGCGCGGGGTCGGCCGGGATGCTTGCGCTCCAGCGCCTGCACGCCGGTCAACTCGTCGCTGCTCATGATCCGCTCGCCCGCCGCCGCCAGGACGGGGGCCGCGCGATACAGCGCGCACACATCCGCCACCTTCGGCACCAACTCCGGGTCGGGGGCGGGCGTCAGCCAGGAGCGGATGCGGTGCGGCCGGCGGTCCCCTTTTTGCGCAGCCGCGCGGCATGGCGCGGCGAGATCGTCGCCACGAGGCCGCGCTGGACGGCCTCGTCCGCGATTTCCCGCCCGGTCCATTGGCTGATCGGCCGGCCCGACCTGGCGGGCGCTGCGCAGGCCAGCGCGGCGAGCTGGCAGACCTGCGCGGCGGTGATCCGACACGGCCCCCCGGCGCGGGGCGCGTCCTCCAACCGCTCGGCGACACGGCACTCCACCAGCGGCAGCGCGCTCACGTCCAGCCAGCGGGTCCGCCAGCGGCGGGCGGTCTCCACATCCACGCCCGCCTGCCGGGCGATCTGCGCGTTGTTCCAGCCCTCGGCCGCCGCCAAGACGATCCGCGCCCGCAGCGCCACTTGCTGCGCCGTGCCGGGTCGCCGCACCAGCATCGCTAAGCACCGCCGCTCCTCGGTGGTTAACACGATGGCGGGGGGCTTCGGTCCTCGCATCGGCATCTCCTCACGAGCGCCGTCGCCCGCGACGGCATATGCCGCCGAGTATACCACTGGCCTACTCACGCCGCAGTGTACTAGCCAGGGTGTTCAAGGCCTGGCGCAGCGTTTCTCCGACCCGCTCCAGCCGGTTGAGGACGCGCACCGCCGCCAGCACCTGGGTGGAGTCGGTGCGCTGCCGCCCGCGCGCCTTGAGCAGGCCCTGCTCGCGACACTGGGTCAACAGGGTGTCGAGGAGCAGGTGTTCGGCCTCGCCCGCCACCAGGCGGGTGCGAAACTCGCGCAACACCGTGTGATCGAAGCCCGGATCGGTCAGCTCCAAGCAGAGCAGGTATTTCCAGTCGATCCGGCCGCGCACCGCGTCGGCGGCCTGCCGGTCGGACAACCCTTCCATGAACTGCATGAGCGTCGTCAGCGCCAGGCGCGCAGGCGCTGCTGCCGGCTGGCCGCGCGTGGGGAAGAGCGCGGCGAAATCCCGATCGGCGAAGAGGCTCCCGAGCGCATCGTACAGGCGCAGATAGCGATTGCCGCGCGGGAACGCCGTCCGGGCCACCTGCGCCGTGTCGTCCGGCACGAGATAGGTCACCTGCTGTTGGAGCGACATCGGGAGCCTCCTTGCCTGGGCGGGCTTGGCCACGGTGAGCGACGTGCGCCCCATCATAGCCCAAGCCAGCGCCGACCCAGCTGGGCGAAGGCTGCTCTGGCGGCTCAGGAGCGGTTTTCAGCCACCCGCGCGCTGCCCCGATGAGTACGGACATCCATAAAGCCGGTTGCGGCTTGCCATAACGAATTCGCCACCAGTATCAACGTTCGTGACACCAGGGGCAACAGCCGCGTACGCCACCACCGTGGGCGCGGTAGGATAGCGCGCCCGTCGTTCACCGGCTTTCGCGGCTCCGCCACCGTGGCGACGCTCCCCGGGGCCGGGGTGATGGACAATCCTGCGACCGGGCGCACACGACCCGGTGAGCGCGGTCACGCCGCCGGGGGCGTGACCTCGCCGGGACGGAGGAGACGGCCGGCCCAGATCGCGCTCACCACCACCCCGCCGAGGATCAGGGCGTTGAGCACCAGGGGCGCGAGCGCGAGCACCAGCACGACGGGGAGGGTGAGCACCAGCGCCACCCGCACCGCGAACTCCCCCAGCAGCAAGCACCCCCAGAACACCGTGCCGCCCCGCATCGCGCGCCGGAAGGGACGATCCTGCCAGAGCGCGGCGAATGCCGCGCCCTGCGCCGGGTCGTTGGCGGTCAGGAGTTGCCGGGCGAAGTAGTAGCCGAGTGGCCGGGGCAGCACCAGCGACGCGAGCATCACGACGCCGCTCGCCCCGGTCACGAACGATTCGCGCAGCAGCAACAGGCGTGGGCCACCGCCAAGCACCACCCCGACACCGCTCGCCGCCAGCCCGATCAGGACCATCACGCCGAAGATGTCGAGACGCCGATGGCGCGCGAGACTGACGATGTTCGCCAGCACGGGACACAGCGACGCGCCGAGCAGCGGGATCACGCTGGTCGGCGGGAAGTGGGGACGCAAGAGGCTGTAGAGGATCAGCGTGCAGGCGATACCCAGCACGAGGCCGGGCACGAGTTGTCGCAGGCTCGTCACCACGAACTGCCGCGTGGTCATGCCGTGCATGAGCCCCGCCGGGGATGGGGAATTTGGCACCTCCCGGGCCGCTCCGGGAGGGGGAGGTGCCGGGAGCGTGTCGGTCGTGTGGGTCATCGGATTGTCCCTTCCCGCCCGGGCGCGCCCGCATAGGCGCTCGCCGCCAGCCAGTATTCCGTCTGGCTCGCGAGCTGACGGACGAGCGGATCGATGTTCGCGCCGCCGTCGCCTTCCAGGACCTGATAGCCGATCGTGGCGAGCTGCGTCCTGAGCGCCAGCGCCGTCGCGTCGATGTCCAGGTCGGCGCGGAAGCGCCCTTCCGCGATACCCCGTCGCAGGATGGCGACGAGGTGCCCCTGCCAGCCCGCGAAGAGGGCCTGGAGGATGCGGGCGATGGCGGGGTCGCGCCGGGAGCGCACCGCCAGTTCGCCGAGCACGAGGAAGGTCTGCGGCGTGGTGCGCGCGCGATGCCGGATATCCGCGAACTCGCGGCGCAGCTCCCCCAGCGCGCTCGTATCGGGGTCGTCGAGGCCGGGGACGGGCGTGCGGAACTCGTGCGCGAGGTGCGCGACCACGGCCTGGATCAGGGCTTCTTTCGTGGGGTAGTGGTAGAGCACGGTGGCGTGGTTCACCCCCGCTTCCTTCGCGACCTCCCGGACCCGCAGCCCCTCGAAGCCCCGCTCGGCGATCTGGCGGAAGGCGATGCGGACCAGGGCCTGCGGGCGGTCCGCGCCGGACAGATGCGCGGCATCTGCGGCCTGCGGTGCGTCGCTCATGCGCGCCCGGCGATCGGCGTGGTTTCCGCGACGGCGGTCGTGGTCAGCGCTTCCCCGTCGGGCGGCAGTAGCTCCCGCGTGTCCGCCGCCGCCATCGCGACTTGCAGGAGCGCTGCGGCGGTGAAGAGCGCGACGCGCAGCCAGTGGGTGGCGAGGAGCCGGCGGTAGAGCGGATGCAGCGTGCCGTCCTCCCGGCGCACCTCCTCCAGTTGCCCCTGCAACCGCCCCCACCACGCCGCGGTCGAGGCCCAGGCCGTCACCAGCAGGCCGACGCCCAGCCGGACCTGCCATGCTGGTGTGCGCGGCGCGCCCCATCGTAGCTGGGCGAAGCTGCCGAGGGTGGCCAGGATACCAGCGGGGAACACCACGGGCTGGATACCGCGCCGACCGAACCACCAGGCTCGGTGGTAGGCGGGGAAGTCGTCCCGCCCGACGTAGGCGAAGAGCCGCCAGCCCACCTGGGTCATCCAGATCGTGCCCATGTTGTAGCAGCTCGCGGCCAAGGTAATGATCTGCACCCACCGGCGCACCCGCATCGCGTCCACCATCCCTCCGCTCGTTACACCGACACCCGCGCCGCCCAGGCCACAATTAACCACCTGGTCAGTATACAGCATAACGGCGCCCTATCGCTGTGTCAACCGCTTGGTTAAGACAGGAGACACGGCGGAGGGCGCGGGCGAGGATGATCGATGATGGATGATGGATGATGGAACGGTATGTCTCCGCGGTAACGTCTCGCAAACGACCGTTTCTGCGACGGTCGCGACCGACCCGCCGGACAGGGCAATTTTCCGGCATAATACTTCTCAGAAACCGTCTCGCAATCAGCGTCTCGCCAGTTGCCCTGCGCGCCGACTTCTGCGACACCCCGCCGCGACGGCGGCGGGCCGGGGAGACGGCGGGATAGTGCGGTGGGGGGCGATGATGCTGGTGGGCTACGCGCGGGTCTCGACGGTGGAGCAGACACTGGCCTTGCAGGAGGACGCGCTGCGGGCGGCGGGCTGTGACACGATCTTCACCGACACGAGCAGCGGGGCCAAGGCGGACCGGCCGGGGCTGGGCGAGGCCCTGGCGTACCTCCGCCCCGGCGACGCGCTCGCCGTCTGGCGGCTCGACCGGCTGGGGCGGTCGCTCCCGGCGCTGATCGCGACGCTGACCGACATGGAAGAGCGGGGCATCGGCTTCCGCAGCCTGACCGAGCAGCTCGACACGACGACAAGCGGGGGCAAGCTGATCTTCCACGTCTTCGGGGCGCTCGCCGAGTTCGAGCGCGACCTGATCCGCGAGCGCACCCGGGCGGGGCTGGCGGCGGCGCGGGCGCGGGGCCGCCGAGGCGGGCGGCCGAAGAAGCTGGGCACGCCGACCAGGGTGGCGCTGGCGCAGGCGCTCTACGACGATCGCACCCACTCGGTCGCGGAGATCTGCCGGACGCTCGGCATCTCGCGCGCCACGCTCTACCGCGCCGTCGCGGTCACGCGGGCGGACGCGGGCGTGCCGGGGGAAGGGGACCATGATCAGCGCCCACCCGGCGTCACCGGTTAGGCGACGGCGAAGCCGTGCCGTTGCAGGGCCTCGGTGAGGAGTGCGTCGATCGCCTGCTCCAGGGTGGCATCGGGGCCGAGGTGGCGTGCGGCGTAAGCCGCGAGCGCCCGGTCGAGTTCCGGTCGCATGGCGATCGTGTAGTGCGTGCCCGCCTGGTGCCGATAGTCGGCCAGGCGCTGGCTGAACTCCGCGTGCGCGCGCTGCCCCTGCATGAAATCCTCGAACGCCCTGGCCCCCGCCTCTGTCCCGTCGCTCATAGCCAGCCCTCCATCGCGCGATTATCGCTGCTGTCCCACCCGGACTTGTCGTGCCTCTGCAGACGGGATTGTACACGCCCTCCCGCGCGGGTGCCTGACGGGCATAGGACGACGCCTCGTCACATCGTCGGTGACGCCGACGTGTACCTGAGATGGCCGCATAACCAGCAGGTACGAGCGGCAAGTTTGGCGCCGGAAAGCCGTCTCGCGCGCGCCCGCGGGGTGATTTTCCTGCCACGCTGATGACACGCCGGTGTCACACATCATGGGTCTTGCCGCCATTCGATGATCGTCTTCCGCTCGTTTTGTGCGTTGGCACGGGCGGATCAGTGGCTCCGAGTGCCCGCCGTCGCCAGGCCGTCGTCGGCGGCCAACAATGCGCGCTGCCGCTGAGGAAAAGCCGGATCCGGATCATCGAATGTCGGCAAGACCCCAGTTGGTTGACACATATCGATCCCGAGCGTGGCCCGGACAGACTATTGTCGTTCCCCGTCGCCGCGTACAGGCGGCGCGATCAGCCCGTTTCTTGGAGTGCTCGGCGACATCGGTATCGTCGATAGCTATCTGCGGACCTCGCCGAACTAGCACAATGGGTTAGTAACTACCGCGATACGCGAAAATATGCGTTGCCAGCGGCACAGAAACGACGACAATACTAGTGGGGTAGCTTTTCCACTCCATGAGGCGGGAGGCAGAGACGGATGGCAAGCGAGACGGAACGGCCGGCGACCATCGTGGTGTCAGAGGGGGAGCGGGCATGGCTCGTCCGCCTCTGCTCGCGTCTCGTGGGTGATCGCACTATCGCGGAAGATCTCGCCCAAGACACGCTGTTGGAAGCGTGGCGTGTTACGGAACGACAACCTTCCCATACGCCCCGACGTGCCTGGCTGGCCGGTATCGCGCGCAATGTCTGCTTGCGCTGGCGGCACTCGCAGGGGCGACGTTGGCGGCGAGAGAGCACACCACCACACTATAGCAGCGAGGCTGCCGAGCAAACGTGGTCGGATGTGGCCGACGACACCGATATCGCGATGCTCCTCGAGCAAGAGGAATTGGCGACACTACTCGAACGGGCGTTGGGGGGGCTGCCGGGCCAAGTGCGCGAGATCTTGCTCGCCCATCACCTCGCCGAGGTACCGCTCGCGGAGATCGCCGCACGGTCCGGGCTGAGCGAGAAAGCGGTCTCGATGCGGTTGGTGCGTGCCCGGAAACAGTTGCAGCAAGTACTCGCCCGGGATGCAAGTGCGGAGATGGCACGTCTCGGACTCGGAGCGCACTCGTCCGGCGCGTGGCAGGAATCCACGATCTGGTGTCCGCTCTGCGGCCAACGACGTCTCCTCTGCCGGTTCGATCGCTCGCCCGATCGGGGGGGATTCGCGCTCTGCTGCCCAGGGTGCGGCCCCACCGGGGCGCGGCGCCCGATCTCCAGCGCGACGTTCGACGACTTGCCGGAGCTCGGCGCGATCCTCGCGAGCGGGAGCGGGACCAAGGTGGCGTTCAATCGTCTCCTGGGCTGGGGCGCGGCATACTATCAGGGCGCGATCGCGGACGGCACGGCACCCTGTCCGCGGTGTGGTCGTCAAATTACCTTGCGACATGGCCCCCCCGAGCATTGGGCACTCGACACCATACCGCCACTTACCATGGTCCATCTCCATTGCCCCCACTGCGGCATCAGCCCGAACACTGCCCTCCACAGCCTCGTCCTCGCCCGATCGGAGACACGACGTTTCTGGCGCGAGCAGGGGCGCATCCGGGTGCTCCCCACATATGTGCAGGATTTCTCCGGTCGCCCCGGTATGGTCACCGGTTTCGAGAGTGTTGTGAGCATGGCACGATTGGAGGTGGTCTTCGATGCGCGAACATTCGAGCCAATCCACATTAACGCTCGACGCTGAGGAGTCGCAAGAACACGGTGTCCGTGCGCCATTCTTTGCATTGCTCGCCGCCAATGCGGTCTCACTCGCCGGGAATCAGCTCTCATTGATCGCGATTCCCTGGTTTGTACTGCAAACCACGGGGAGTGCGGTCAAGACCGGCCTGGTGGGCGCTGCGGCGGCGATCGCCGCAGTCTGTGCGGGGCTCGTCGGCGGCGCGCTCGTCGATCGGATCGGCGCCAAACGCTGCAGCGTCCTGACTGACTGCGCCAGCGGCATCGCGGTCGCCCTCATCCCGCTGCTCTATGCCACCGTCGGCCTGCAATTCTGGATGCTCATCGGCCTGGTGTTCATCCGGGCACTCCTGAACACACCTGGCGGCGCGGCGCGGCAGAGTCTGCTCCCCGATGTGATCGGGTTGGCGCGTCTCCGGCTTGAGCGCGGTAACGCCGCCTATCAGGGCGTGCAGAATTTCTCCCAGTTCGCCGGACCCGCGCTCGCCGGACTGCTTATCGTCGGGCTCGGCACGAATAACGTGCTCTGGCTCGACGCGGCAAGTTTCGTCGTCTCCGCAGTGGTCATCCTCGCCGCTGTGCCGGGTCGACCCGACGCGGCGCGTGCCGCTCGCGGGCAGCGCCCTCCCTCGTCACTCCGCGACGATTTTCGTCAAGGCTTCACCTTTATCGTGCGGAGCCGCCTCATCGCCGCGCTGGCGATCACTGCGACCCTCGCGAATGCCCTCACCGCCGCACTCTTCTCCGTGATCCTTCCCGTATACGCGCGTGCACGCTTCGGGAGTGCGATCGATCTGGGCGCGATCCTCGCCGGATGGGGCGCAGGCGCTGTCGTTGGCTCCTTCGCGTATGGCTGGTTCGGCTGGCGACTCCCTCGCCGCGCAGTGCTTTGCGTCGGCGCGTTGCTGACTGGACTGCCACTCTGGATTGTGCTCTGGCAGCCGACGCTCGGCCTTGTGGGGCTCGTTGCCGCGCTCACCGGCATGGGTTTATGCACGGGGCTGATGAATCCGCTCGCGTTCACCTTGCTGCAAGAGCATGTGCCCGCGCCGCTGCGCGGACGCGTATTTGGCGCCGTCTTCGCGCTCGGCGGCACGGCCACCCCGCTCGCCATCCTCGGTGCCGGGGTCTTGCTCGATCGCGGGACAGCCACCCTTGGTATCCTCGCCGAGGCGCTGGGCTTCGCCATCCTCGCCGGCTGGCTCCTCATTCATCCGGCGTTTCGCCACCTGCCAACTCCTGAGCCCACCGCCGACCGGCCGGGGGCATAGTGCACCGCACAGGACACCTTGGGGCGGGCAATACGCGGGTGGTGCGAGACACCGGCGGCGAGTTGCACCCATCCTTCCGCTCGCGCCTGTCTCCTGGCCATTCGTGTGGCGTCCCTCCAGAAGCTGGCTAACTACTCGTTGCATAACTGCGTGGTGTGACAAACCTCGCCATCGCCACTCGGCTCTTGCCAACATTCGATGATCGTCTGGAGCCCGTTTCGCGCATCGGCGCGGGTGGATCGGCTATCCCCGCTGGCTACGGCACCAAGGACATCGTCACCGGCCAGCAGGCGGCGCTACCGCTCAGGAGCAGCCGCAACCGGATCATCGAATGTCGGCAAGACCCGAGTGCCCTGACACATACTTGCACTGAACACGATACCGTTGGTAAATCCAGAAAGGCTGGGCCTACCGGCACAAAGCCCCACTGCACAGGGGTATCCCGCCGCTTAAGTGGCTGGGGCATCGTCGGCGGGGTTATCCAGCATCCGGAACGCGGGATGGAAGCGGAGGCTGACCGTCACCAGGGCGTAGGCCGTCGCTATGGCGCCGAGGGTCCAGCGTACCCCGACCGCCGCCAGGAGCGACCCCGCGAGCACCATGCCGAGCGGTGCGGCGGCGAGGCCGAGCGCGGTGAGTACCCCGAACACGCGGCCGCGGAGCTCGGCTGGTGTCCGCTCCTGGAACAGCGTCGCCAGCAGTGGGTTGACGACGCCGACCGCCACGCCGACGAGGGCGAGCGCCGCGACCGTCGCCGCGAGGCCGGGGGCCGGGATGAGGAGCCAGAAGGGCAGTCCGCTGCCGAGGAAGGCCGTGACGACGGTGGCGCGGCGCGGCCAGCGGTGCCCGACCGCGCCGAAGAGCAGGGTACCGCCCAGGGCGCCGCCGCCGAAGCCGGCGGCCATCAGCCCCAGGGATACTGCGCTGCCGAAGGTCCGCAGCGCGTAGACGGGGAGGATGACCGCGAAGAGCGGCGCGCCCAGGAAGTTGACGATGGCAATGATGGTCGTCAGCGCCAGGATAAGTGGCTGCCGCCGGACGAAACGGAGGCCTGCCCCGAGCTCGCGCACGTACTGCCCGGCCGTCCGCGCGGCGTGCGGCGCCGGTGCGCCGCGCGGCAGCGCCGCCGCGACGATGGCCGCCGACGCGACGAACGAGGCGGCATCGACCCACAGGGCCGTGCTGCTCCCCAGGGTGACAATGAGGAGGCCGGCCAGCGGCGGCCCGAGCAAGCCGGCCAGGTTGCCGATAGCTTGCGCCGCTGCATTGACCCGCTCCAGCCGCCAGCCCGCCAGCACGGCCAGGTCTGGGAGGAGGCTGCGGCGAGCGGTCGCGCCGGGCGTATCGAGGAGCGCGCGGAGGAAGACGAGCACGAGCAGCTGCCAGAAGGCCAAGCCGCCCGTGCGGAGGAGCAGCGGCACCAGCGCGATGCTCACCCCGCTGAGGAGGTCGGCGGCGACGCTGGCGCGTTTGTAGCCGAGTCGGTCGACGAGGGTGCCACCGAAGAACCCGGCGAGCACCGCCGGGAGCGTGTTGACGAACGCGGTCAGCCCCGTCTTGGTCGCGCTGCCGGTCAGCTGCAGCACGAACCAGGGGATGGCCAGCGACGTCAGTTGACTGCCGACGAGCGAGATTGCGTTCGCCCCGAGCAGGGCGAGGAGGGGCAGTCGGACGTGCGGCAGCGCCCCCCTGGCCGTCGTCTCCATCGTCTCTCCCGGGCGCTGTGTGAATCAGCGCGTGCTGTCGGCGTCTGGTGCCCCCTGCGGATCGCGATAGAAGGCGACCGCTAAGCGCATCAGCGCCGGCGTCTCCTCGGGACCGACCTCGTCGGCAGCCCCGTCCGACGGGGTAACGGCACCGGCCCACTCGGCGGCGAGGAACGCCAACAGGCGGTCGTAGAACGCGGTGGCCTGCGTCGGGGTGAGCCGACGCCCGTGGTGCAGGAACTGTGGCGGGTGGTCCGGCCAGGCCACGGCGCTGGCCGCCACCTCCTGGAGGACAACCTCGAACTGACTGCCGGTGATGGCCGGGAAGAGCTCCGCACTGGGGCGCAGGCTGAACGTGCGTGCGATGGCGCGGTAGTACTTCTCGACATTCCCGCCCTTGACCTGCGTCTCGACCAACCGGACGAGCCCGGCCTCGTGCAGGAAGCGGAGGTGGTACAAGACCTTCGGCTGCGCTTCGCCCAGCGTGTCGGCCAGCTGCTGGTTCGTGGCGGGTCGCTCGACGAGGCGGGCCAGGATGCGCAAGCGCAGCGGGTCGGTGAATGCCTTGAGTTGCTGCGGTGCCTCCACGACCCGGAGCGGCTGCGGCTCGAATGCGGTCATCTTCCCCTCTACTTGCAACGCTCACCACCATAGCATAATATTTCTTGTGTGGATTGTAATTGTTGTCCTGTCGAGGAGCAAGTCGCGGGGGATGAAGATGTCGCTGCAAGCTCACGCTGTCACCCCGGTGCCGGACGAAACCGCCCGCATCGCGCGCAGAGCATTCCCCAAAGGTTCTCGTTGGCTTCGGCTGCGCGATGAACTGGGTACCATCTATGCAGACCGCGACTTCACGACCCTCTTCCCGACGCGCGGTCGGCCCGCCCTCGCCCCCTGGCGCTTGGCGCTCGTCACCGTGCTGCAGTTCGCGGAAGGGCTCTCGGACCGGCAAGCGGCGGAAGCTGTCCGGAGCCGGATCGACTGGAAATACCTCCTCGGCCTCGGCTTGGACGACCCCGGCTTCGACTTCTCCGTGCTCTGCGAGTTCCGCCAGCGGCTCATCGACGGCGAGGCCGAGCAGCGGTTGCTCGAGCGCCTGCTGGAGCGGTGCCAGGAGCCCAATCTGCTCAAAGCACGCGGGTGCCAGCGGACCGACTCGACGCGCGTGTTGGCGGTGGTGCGCAACCTTAACCGCCTCGAGGTCGTAGGCGAGACGCTGCGCCACGCCCTCAACGTCCTCGCCGTAGCGGTGCCCGACTGGCTGCGGGAGCGGGCACCGGCTGCGTGGTTCGACCGCTACGGCGCGCGGATCGAGGAGGGGCGGGTGCCCCAGGGCCAGGCCGCGCGTGACGCCGCGCTGGTGAGCATCGGGACGGACGGGATCGCGCTACTGACCGCCGTCTATGCCGCGGGGGCACCCGCCTGGCTACGGGAAGTGCCGGCCGTGGAGACCCTGCGGCGGGTCTGGGTGCAGTACTTCCACGCCCCCACCGCCGACGGCACGGTGCGATTACGCGCGCCGACCGAGATGTCCCCGGCCGCGCTCACCGTCTGCTCGCCCTACGACACCGACGCGCGTTTCGGCAGCAAGTACGCGACCTCGTGGACCGGTTACGTCGTCCACCTGACGGAGACCTGCGACGACGAGCGCCCGCACCTCATCACACAGGTGGCGACCGTCCCGGCGACGACGCGGGATGTCGAGGTGACCGCCGACATCCAGACGACGCTCGCCGCGCGGGGCCTGCTGCCGGCCGAGCAGCTGGCGGACGCGGGCTATGTCAGCGCACATCATCTGGCCGCGAGCCGGGCCGCGCACGGCATCGACCTCGTCGGCCCGCCCCTCCAAGACGTGAGTTGGCAGGCCAAGGCCGGGGAAGGCTTCGATATCCTGGGCTTCGCCATCGACTGGGAGGGCCGGACGGCGACTTGCCCGCAGGGCAAGCGAAGCCGCTACTGGAGCGACAGCAAGGACGTCTACGGCAATCCTATCAACCAGATCGTCTTCGACAAGCGGGACTGCCTGGCCTGCCCCTGCCGCGCGCGCTGCACCCACTCGAAGGCCGGGCCCCGCACCATCGCCCTGCGACCGCGTGAGGACCACGAGGCGCTGCAGGCCGCCCGCGAGCGCGAACAGACCGACGAGTTCGCCACACGCTACCGGAAGCGGCGCGGGGTCGAGGGGACCATCTCGCAGGGCACGCGGGCCTTCGAGTTGCGGGACGCCCGTTACGCCGGCTTGGCGAAGACCGCCTTGCAGCACGTCGCCACCGCCACGGCTATCAACCTCCAGCGCCTGGACGACTGGTGGACGGGGACACCGCGCGCTCGGACGCGTCGCTCGGCGTTCGCAAAGTTAGCGGCGTGAGGATAACCAAAGGTTTTACCAACAGTATCCTGTCGATGGCAGAGAGAACCTTTTGTCACGCGTGGAGGTGTGCCAGAACTTCCGCGATAATCGCGACTTGCGGGCGCGTTGTATCGACCTGCAAGGTGTCCGCCGGGAGATGGGTAAAGCGCTCCTGCCCGTCGCCCGCCACATCGCTCGGGTGGCGGCGAGCGGGATGGCGCCAGGCCCGCGACGAGGGTGGCATCGTGCGCGCCATGCGCTCGTTACGCACCGCTTGACCGGCGTAACAGAGGATAACCCCGAAGCGCGCACCGGCCTGTTGCGCGAGTTGTGCCCCGCGCTCCACCGGGTCGGGCAGCACCGCCGGACAATCGAGGATGACGGATAGCCGCTGTTCGACGAGCATATCCGTGAGCAGCGCGAAGGCGAGGTCGTAGGCCAGGGCGGTCGGGCTGACCGGCGTAACCCCCGCGGTTCGCGCTACCGCGTCGAAGATGTCCTTGTCCACAACCGGCCAACCCAAAGCACGGCCGAGGGCGAGGGCGAGCGTACTCTTGCCCGCACCCGGCAACCCCGCCATAAGCACGAGCGTGGGTACGTCCGACGACATCTCCGACCCCCCATACCGTCAGCAGAAGTGGCTCTACTATCGTTCCCACCGGAGGCGCAAAGTATTCTGCCACGCCGACGGGCGCTATGTGTACAGGAGGCCGTGTGTCAATGATCATCGGGATTGGCTCTTCCGCACTCTCGCTGCGTGCCTTGCGGCGACACATGTTGGTGCGTAGGGCGGCTCCTCCGCACGCTCGATACTGATGGCGAAGTCGACGCCGCGTAGTATGGACGCCAAGAATCAACGGCAGCTCAAGACGATTTCAGGCAGCATACCCGGGAATGCTGCCTTCGCCATCAGCCGCACTCTCGCTGCGGGCAGGTGCCCCCCGCAGATCGAGCACGGCGTTGCCTTGCGGCGCCGTGCTGGTGCTTCCTATAACCGTCGCACCGTCGCCTGACGCGAGGTTGCGCGATGGCGATAGCCGCTGGCAGCAAGATGAGGCGGACAACGCGCGCTCCGGCAACCGCGTCGGCCCCTGGCCGATCAACTCGCGCGATGGAGCACGCGTTGGCGCAAGAGGTCGGGCTTCGCCCGGCCGTACATCTGGCGTTGCACCAGCTTCAGCCGGGTGACGTTGCCCGCGGTCGGGCCGTTGCTGTACGGCGCGCGCAGGGCGGCGGCGATGGCGGCGTCATCCTGCCGCCTGCTCCGCGCGCCGCCGCCGAACGCGGCGATACCGCTGCGTTCGGCTCGCGCGAGCCAGGGGTCGCAGGCTGGCGCGTCGCGCTGGCGGAGCAGGCGGCCGAATTCGCGGGCGAGCGCGCTGGCGGCCTGGAGCGTGGGGCAGGCCCGGAGGAGGCGGGCGAGATACGCCTGCTGGTCGGCCGGGCATCCATCGGGCTCCTGCAGCAGCCACCAGCGGACCTGGCGCGGGGACGGCGGGGTGGGTGACGGGGTCGGCACGCTCCCGCCCGCCGGGCGCGGTTGCCGGCCGCGGCGGCGTGGCGTGGTCCGCCAGGCGCCCAGGGAGCGGCGGACCGACCCGGCCGAGCCGGCGAAGCCCCGCGCGCGGCGTTCCTCCCACAACTGGGCGGCGTTGTCGCAGCCGGCCGCCCAGCGCTCGCGCAGGGAGGCGACGTGCGGGCTGCCGGGTCCCAGTAAGCGGCTGTGGCGGGAGCGGACCGGGCACGCCTCGGCACGCAGATACTTCCGCACCGTGGCCCGACTCAGGCCGAGCTCGCGTCCGATCGCGCTGACAGACCGCCCCGCTTGCGGCAATGCGTGCACCGCCGCGAAGCGTCCCTGCTGGCGCTCGTCCCCGACGCTCGGCTGCGGTGGGCGCAGGGATGCCGCCGGCGGCGGCGGCGCGAGCGGTGCGGACACCGGCTCTTCTGTCGCTTCCGGGCCGACACTTGACGCCGTAGCGCCCTCCGATGCGGGCTCGTCCGGCGATGCGCGCTGGGCCGCCGCGCGCAGTGCGTCCCCGTGGCGCGCGACCACCCGCTCCAGGAGCTCGCCGACATTCTTCAGGATGTGCCACCGGTCGGCAACCTGGGTCGCGGCGGGGGCACCGTGACGGATGCCATCCGCAGAGACGCCGCGGCGATCACGCGCCACCGTGGTCACCCCCGGATGCGCGCGCAGCCAGTCGGCGACCGCCTCGGCGCTGCGCTCGGCCAGGACGTCCACCGGCCGGTGCGTGGCCAGGTCGATGATGAGGGTGCCGTAGCGCTGGCCGCGCCGCAGGGCGAAATCGTCGATGCCGATGGCCGTCGGCGTGGCGGTGGGGGCCACCGTCGCGCGGCGCACCAGCCGCAGGAGCGTGGCCCCACTCGCCGACATCCCCAGGATGGCCAGCAAGCGGCGACCACCCTCGCCGCCGAGCGCAAACCCGAATTGCGTCAGTACCGCCAGCAGTCGCTGCGTCTTGCGCGCGTAGGGCCGCGCGAGGGTGGGCACGCGCTCGGCGAAGATCGCGCGCGGGCACGCGGGGTTGTCGCACCAGCAGCGCCGGACCACGAGGCGCACGAAGGCGGGAACGCCTTGCCAGGGCAGATCGGCGAGCGTGCGCTGGTAACTGCTCTGACGCCGGCTGGCGGCGACGCCGCAGCAGGGACAATTCGCCGTGGGTGTGGTCAAGCGCGCTTCGATAATGATGGCGTCAGCCGTCGGTACCAGTTGTTGGACGGCACCCTCGGTCGTGGCCAACGGCAAGAGCGCGGCAGCAGCCATGCGGGCCTCCTGGCAGCAGTCCCCGACACACATCCCGATGGAGGCCGGAATATGCGCCAGCAGCCAAACCGCCGCAAGACCGCCCTACGCACCAACATGTGTCGCCGCAAGGCACGCAGCGAGAGTGCGGAAGAGCCATATTCTGTGATCAGCGACAATCGGGGATGCGGCAGGTATCGCCCTGACCGCATCGAACCTCGGCGCGATCGCCATGTGGCGTGGGGAGCTGGCGGAAGCCCGCGCGCTCCATGAGGAGAGTCTCGCCTTGCAGCGTCGGCTCGGCGACCGGCGCGGCATCGCC
>JAABUO010002721.1_pt1 | contig 21366 bp, 23 predicted proteins | sample 5559291 | NCBI WGS metagenome assembly JAABUO01 (sample SAMN10711878, study PRJNA513372) | rock metagenome | isolation source: Antarctica rocks | place: Antarctica: Victoria Land, Finger Mt sud
GTTTTTATATATGATAGAGAAAAAAAACTTATAAACTTATGGTCTTTCACGTAAAATACTATACAAGATATATAAAATGTTATATATATGAATTAAAGTATATGAGTAATAAACGTTTTAGTGATATATTGATCTTATTAGAGTAAAGGTAAATTATAAATTTAAATAATATAAAAATGAGAATTTTTAAAAGCCATCCTTTATTAAAGCTAGCAAATTCATATGTAATAGATTCTCCTCAATCATCAAACATAAATTATTTATGAAATTTTGATTCTCTTTTAGCCTTTTGTTTAGTTATACAAATTGTTACTGATATAACTTTAGCCATGCATTACAATTCTAGTGTACTAGAAGCATTTAACTCAGTAGAACATATAATGCGTGATGTAAACAACGAGTGATTAATACGTTATTTACACTCAAACACAGCATCAGCATTTTTCTTCTTAGTTTATCTACATATAGATAGAGAACTATACTATGAATCATACAAAGCTCCTAGAACTTTAGTATGAACTATAGATACTGTAATATTTATTTTAATGATGATCACAGCATTTTTGGGTTATAAGTGTAGTCTAAAATGATCTTACTTCGAAAAATTAGATAAAAAGATACTATATAAAAAAAATAATTTTATAATGTCGCAAAAAAGATATAGTTCTAGCATTTCTTTATATAAAGACGAAAATAATCACAATTCAGAAAGATTAAATAATTTTTTAAAGGAAAAAAAGCTTTACCCGATTGTTTCGTACGAAAATATAGACTCTGATATAACAAGAAAAACAATTATATTAGAAACTAAAGGGCTTAGCGATATTTATTTAATTTTAAACAAAGTAACACTCGATTACTATGTTGGATCAGCTTCAACAGATAAATTATACGCAAGATTTTCCAACCATCTATTATATTTTAGAGGTAGCAAAATATTAAAACATGCAGTCAGAAAATATAAATTATCTAGTTTTGCATTTTTAGTTTTAGAACTTTTTCCTGAAGTGGTTACCAAAGAAAACAATAAACAACTAATAGACAGGAAGGATTTCTATCTTAAAACGTTGTTATCTAATTATAACATCTTGATCGAAGCTAATTCCACTTTTGGTTATAAGCATACTGAAATGAACAGATTAAAAATGAAAATCAATTACAGTTAGGCGCGTCGTTTACAAATAGATAATTTGAACAAAGATAAAAAATTATCAGATGAAACAATAGAAAAAATTAGGGCTAAAAGATTAATTGCATCTAAGCCATTTATATCTGAGCATGCTTTATTAAATATGAAAAAAAAATCCAAGCCTATCAGGCTTTATAATTTAGACCGTACAGTGTATGAAGAATATCCCAGTATATTGGCTACGACAAATTCTGTTAATTGTGGTGAAAAAACTGTTAGAAGAGCTTTAGCTACGAATAAAAAAATCTTGAAAAGGCGCTACATAGTTGAACTTATCAATAAAGTCATATAAAATTTAAGTAAAATCATAGTCCTATTAGTTAAAAATTTCTATGCAATTTTCAGAAAAAAATAGGGAATAAGTAGAATAATTCGATAGAAATATTGAAGAAGTTTAATTATTTCTTTGGCAATATTAGTGAAAACGATCAAAAATTGTAAATCTTTAGAGATCGTCGATTATCTAGATAATCGCGACAGACTAAATTACTAATGAGTGGCTGAAATGCTGCTTAATGCACAGGCGAAACCTTTAGTCAAAATTTGACTACAAAAGTGTACGAAAAACTAAAGTTCTTTTGTTTGTTATTTTTATAGCGCGCTTCTGCTTGCGAAGCAGCAAAGAGAAGCGCACTAATTAATAGAGTAACAAATTAGATAGTACGTCTTGTTATACGAGCAGATGTCTTTATGAGGTGCAACAGTTATTACTAACCTTATGAGTGTTATATTATGAGTTGAACAAGATATAGTTGAGTCAAATAACATCAGTGAACCAATTGTAATATTTACAAGTATATTAATTTTATCTACAATTAATACTGTTAGTGTACATGCATTAAAGAAAATTAATACTAGAAGACTAGATAAACAAAAGTATTTATTTATTCCCTATTCATTTATAGCCTTTTTAACAGAATTAATAGATGGAGATGACTATATTCAAATTACTAAAACGACCAAAGGCTTTATTATTATTAAATTAGTAATTTCAATACACTTAGATGATATTTCTACTTTGAAATATATTAAATCTGTGTTAAATCTAGGTAAAATATCAATAAATAAAGATCACAAAAATCCAAATTGTAGGTTAATTATTAATCGAACTGAATTACAAGAAATACTCTTTCCACTTTTCTTATATCACAACATTTTCTTTTTAACTAAAACTAGAAGAGCTCAGTTTTATCTTGCTTTTTTTATATTAAAATCAAATATAAAAGTATATAGTGAAATTCCAAACAAAAAACAAATACCTTTTTTGTTTGAATTGCCAAAAACTTCTTTAGAATATCTTAATCTTGTGTTTTTTAATAACTGAATTGTAGAATTTACAATGTCTGAAGATTTCTTTTTTGTAAAATTAAATAATGATGCAAGCTTCCAGTTAAAACAAAGAATACATGTAAATTTGTTTAAGACTTTTAAATTAGTGTTTAATACAAATCGTAAGATAAGCACGAATAAAGATCTATATAGTCAATTTGCTATTAGTTTCAAAAAAGATATACAAACAGTGATTAATTTTTTTTCTTATTCAGGTCATCATCCTTTAATTGGACTAAAAAACATACAATATTTAAAATGACTTTCTGATATGCGTAATAGTGTACGCTATGCTGATCTTAATTTTCCTAAATAAATGCATTTATACTAATAATATTAAAATTTTTAACGATAAATTTTAAGGTGATAGGCTTCTTAAAACAGTAATGTTTTAGAGACAAATAAGATTAAGTGCAAGAACATCTAATTAATTTTCCATCGTTGATTTAGATTATTTGCAGCGAAGTTTAACATGATATGTAATTTTTGTTAAAAACGTTCAACGACTAACAAGTGAGCAATATCGCGATAAGCTTGACATGAGTATCTCACAATCTTATATTTAATTAAGGTTGAAGACATAGTTTAAACAAAGTCGTAAGACTTTGATTATAAGTTTTAAATTACTTATATAAAAAACTTTGTTATCTGAGGTGATTTTTCAGTAAATAATGCCACATTAAATAGATTCTTTTCTTTACATTTTGTTTTATCATTTGTATTAGCTGCACTAGCTTTAATGCACTTAATTGCATTACATGATAGTGCCGGTTCAGGTAATTCTTTAGGTGTATCAGGTAATTATGATAGATTACCTTTTGCCTCTTACTTTATATTTAAAGATTTAATAACTATCTTTATCTTTATATTAGTATTATCTCTTTTTGTATTCTTTATGCCTAATCTTTTAGAAGACAGTAAAAATTATGTAATGACTAATTCTATGCAAACTCCTTCTGCTATAGTACCCGAATGATATCTATTGTCATTCTATGCTATACTGAGATCTATACCTAATAAACTATTAGATGTTATTGCTATGTTTTCTGCTATTTTAATCTTATTAGCAATGCCATTTACTGATTTATCTAGATTTAGAGATATACAGTTTAGACCCTTAAGTAAAGCAGCCTTTTTTATATTTGTAGGTAATTTTCTAATATTAATGCAATTAGGTGCTAAACATGTGAAGTCCCCATTCATAGAGTTTGGACAAATATCTACAGTTATCTATTTTTCACATTTCTTAATCATAGTATCTATAATTAGTTTACTTGAAAACAGTTTAATTGAATTGGCTAGCGCAGCAAGTGAAAATAAAGAACAGGAATTTTATATTCCTGATAAAGCTTATACTGATATAAACTTATCAAATTCTTCTCTTTTAACTGGTTCTATATTAATGCTAAAAATTGCTTCTACATTGTTTTTAATAAGTGCTGTTTCTTATTTCTTCTCAAATTTAAATTCAAATTTTAAATATTGTGATGCTCCTAGATCTTGAGGTGTATATTTCCAAGATAGTGCATCTCTACAAATAGAAGGTTTAGTGGAACTTCATGACAACATCTTGTTTTACTTAGTTATAATCTTATTTGCTGTTGATTAAATATTAGTATCTATAGCTAAAACTTATACTAATTTAGAGTCGCCAGTTTCACATAAAAATGTAAGTCATGATACATTAATTGAACTAATATGAACTATTATACCTGCTTTAATTCTAATATTTATAGCATTTCCTTCCTTTAAATTGTTATATCTAATGGACGAAATTAGTGATTCGTCTATGGCAGTATTAGCAGAAGGTCATCAATGATATTAAAGTTACCAATATTCTGATTTCCTAAACAGTGACGATGAATTCATCGAATTTGATTCATACTTAATATCAGAATCTGACTTAGAGAACGATGCATTAAGAATGTTAAAAGTGAATAATAGAGTTATTATTTCAGAACTAACTCATGTTAAATTCATTGTTACAGGAGCCGATGTTATACATTCTTTTGCTTGCTCTGCTTTAGATATTAAATGTGATGCTTATCCTGATAAATTAAATCAAGTTTCTGTTCTTATTAACAGACAAGGAACTTTTTACGATCTAAGACCTAAGTAAAAGTGAACCTTTTGCTAATTTTTATTAAAATTAATAAAAAATAAATCATCAAATTGCGGGAAATTCCTAAAGCAATTTCAACCAAACCAAATTAGTAATATTTTGGTGACACAGGTAATGACTCGTGATATGATAAAATCGAAATTGATGACTCATTTAGTTAATACAATGAGTAATTCGCAGTCAAGCATCATTTATAATTATTAATCATTAAGTGGTGTGCAGTTCATCGACTAAATGTTGATTGACGCAAGCTTAAGATATAGTCAGACCTCTCTTGAAAAAGTGCAGAAGAACCGCTTATAATCGTAACGTTCTTTGTTAAGAGGGTATAAATATTAATATTAATATTTATGCTCAGGGAGAAGTACCCTTTTTTAATTAAAATACGAATTAATTAGTGGTAGATTTGCAATGTTCAGAAATATGTGGTATACTTCACAGTTCTATGCCTATAGTAATAGAGTCTGTTTTAATCGAAAAGTTTGTTTCTTGACTACAAGAACAGTAACGCCTTTATTGAAAAAAAAGTTACAGTTAAACATGTTTATTATCCCTTATAATAATATGTTAGCAAGGGACTCTTTTAATTGTTTAACAATAAGATATTATAGTCGTGCACTAATTAGTTTAGAAAGATTAGCTTTAGAGCATATTCGCAGCAATAAAATAATTACTAGTTTAATTATAAATAGTATACTTAAAAATCAAAATATATCTGTTACTCCTCAAAAATTAGAAGCTTTGTTAAAAATTAAAGGACTAGAATTTGATCTATCTATTACTAAAGATAATCAAACTATGTTTGATAACTTGGTAGATAAATCAAGATATAGTGGTTTTCTAGAAGTATACGTTTTTATTCATAAAGCTACGACATTAATGTATGTTGATTCATCTAATCTTTTTAAACGACGTATGGAATATTATTTCCAAGCCGAAACTAAGCATGCTGATGGTAAATTTTTATCTCTTCTTAATAGGAATGGCATTAGTGCTTTTAAGCTTAAAATATTTAAACTTGATAGAAATCAGTTTAAAACTAGTGATTCATTACTTTTGAAACAATACATGCTACTAAATAAAAAATACGATTTAAATATCTTAAGAGTTGTTAATTTTGAATCACAAACGAGTGATTCTGTGTATGTATATGATTTGTCTTGTACTATTCTTTATTATCACGCATCATCCAGAATTAACTTAAAAAGAGTTTTAGATGTTTATCCGTTATCTTGTAATAAATATGTGGACACTAAAATACCTTATTTGAGTTCCTTTATTTTATTAAGTTTTTCTATAGATTTAGCTATCCCTAGTAATTTGAGTAATCGTGAACTTTTAAGTGTTATGAATAAAGAGCGAAAAGCTCTATATAGTTTAGGTACTCGTAACAAAAAAAGTGTGATTATTGAAATTAAAGAAGAAAACAAACTTGTAGACTTTGAATCAGGTAATAGTAGTTTAGAGTTTAATTCTATAAAGAATTGCATAATTTACTTAAGATCTCTCGATTTAACTATAAAAAAAATACTCTATCTAAACGTATTAAACAAGCTAAAGAGTTTCATAATTTTTTCTGTAGATATCAAGAAAAATCTTTATCAAATAATTTTAATTATGAAAAAATAGACCTTTTAGTGTAGAACTACAAAAATAAAGTATTAGTTGAGTCCAAAAAGGAGAAATATAAAAAAAATAAAGTTATAACTGTAAATAGTATCACTGAAAGATGCGATAAGATTTTTTTTTCTATTAGAAATACAATTAAGTATTGCGAAACTATTGGTATAAAACTAGATCGTAAGTCTATAAAAACAAGTATTATAAAAGCTGAAGAGCTTAAAGAATTAAACTTCAAGTATGCATCACAAGATGATAAATATGTACGTAAGCAAAGTTAATTATACGTTTATATATGAGATATTTTTACTAATTCGTTATTTGTTATATTGGTGCTTTTTTTACTTATAATATCTATAGGTTTTGCTGATGACGATGAACCATTTGAAGAGTATGAACCTAATGCTAGTATATTTGATGATTCTATTGTAATACTTGATTCATCTTTAGAACAAGTTAATGTTATATGTGATTTATCAGACATCGAGATAAATGATACTTTAGAAGTAACATACCCCGATATAGATTATATATTTAGAGATGATACATTTATAGATGATGTAAGATTGGGCCCCTTTGTATTAAAAACTATCAATACAAAAAAAAATAAACAATCTTATAAGATTTAACTAGATTAGTACATATAACTTTTATTAATTATTAATAATAAATAATGTTTATTTCTTTTCTTTTTTAAAAAAAAAGAAAAGAAATAAATAAAATCTTTGTTATATTAAACTCATTATTCTTTTTCATTTATTAGAGTTTAATTAGCTTTTTTATATGATGATGCGAAGCAAGAAAAAAATTTTTTTTTTTTACAAATTGGCTGTACTTTGAGAAAGAGTCTTCGCTTATTTTTTTTTTTTTTTTACGTATTTGATTCCCAAGATTATACTAAAAAAAAGTCTTATTAACTCAATGATAGAGCAGGATACTTCTAATATCTAGATTTTGATTCGAATTCAAGATAAGATTATAAGGCAAACTATTGTTTTAATAAATTATAATAATTTTATTCTTTTTTTTCAAAACTATGCTATAGGCTATAGCAATTAAAATATATAAGTAATAAATGTCCTAGTAATATGTTTATCTTAGAATATAGATAAAACAAAAAATAAACATACTTAGAAAATATTTTCATACTTTCTATCGCTTTAATAATGCTAATTATTAATAGCTATCTTTTTTTAATCTAAAACATTAAATACTTCTAGATCTAGCAATTCGAATCTTTCTGCTAAATATTTTTTCATAGAGCTAATGTACGAATTATAAGACTTTGTCATGATAGCTTTTTTAACATAACCCCTACTTCAAATAAATAAAATAAAATTAGCTAGTTTTAAATAATTACCTTTTATATTGTAAAATATTTAATTATGTTTTATTTTAGACTTAAGTAAATCTAATAATTTATGTAATAAAAAGTTATAAAAGTTCCCAGGAACTTCGTTAAGATTAGACTATAAATTTAATTATTTAAATATTTAGACATTCAAGGAAACGGCTAGTAATAGATATGACGAAAAACCTAGGGATTTCTATACATTTATGTTACAAAAAATATATAAATTACTTGCTAAGAATGTAGATAGTGGTGTACAGAATAATAAAGGGGGTAGTTATTCAAGATTATATTATTTTATCTGAAATAGAAAAGTTATTAAAAAGGCTATAATTACTATATCTTATAATTCTTCTGCTCAGTCAAGGAAAAAATATCTAGTAAACAGTTTAGCCATGATATATAAAGATGATAATGATATGTGTTGATATTCTGACTCAGAAAGTAACAGTAAAAATGCTATTAATACTGATGACCTTTATTTACTACTTCGTTGTGTATCAAGCATTGTAGAAAATGATTTTTCTAAGATTTAAAAGTTATGTAAATATCTTAGTAATGTAGCTAAAATTCTTAGCATGTTAGAGTTATCTATAACTTGAACTTTACCAACAGGTTTAACTGTTAAACAAAGTTATTTAAAGACTAGATCTACAACTATAACATCTTTTATGTATAGTAAGATTAAGCTTACATTAAGTGTTACAATTAAAGATAAGTTAGATAAAAACAGACAGATTCGCTCTTTAATGCCTAATTTAATACATTCTTTAGATGCTACATTCTTGAATTTGTTATATCAACAATTTAAGAAAGCTTATAAACATAAGAAAGATAATAAATTATCTTAATTCTTTTTTGTTCATGATTGTTTTGATACTACTTGTGATAAAGTGTCTACATTGAAAACAATTCTAGCATTTGTATACACAGAACTATACTCAAGCAAACCTTATTTAATTAAGTTTGATAATTATATATTTGAAAATATAGAAAATAATACTAGTTATAAAGTGAATCGTGAGAATAGAACTGTAGAAGTATCAGATAATACTATATTTAAAATCCATGATATAAAATGAGTATTAAATGAAAAACAGGTAAGCAATAAAGAAATTAGGAAGATTGATAGTTAATGATCGACTCGCTGCTAATCACGCGAGAGAGACTCAATACATAATATATAAATAAATTAGTCAATATTTTTATTTTACAAAAGTTGTATAAAATACAATAGTATTGTATAAATGTACAACAACATGAAGATAATCATCGATTTATATGTTCTTAATCTTCTAAGATATGACGCAAAGAATTGCGTTATTTCTTCTTCGAAAAAGAAAGCTTTAAATTTAGGCAAAATAAAAATATTAAACAAGGTAGTTAAATATATAAACACATCTATTTAGGTAATAATCAAAACAAATCGTAAATTGACCTAGTCTATCCTTTATACAATCGTATAACTTTAATGAAAAATTGAAAACACCTGCGCATGAGAAAGCCTCAAAGATTTTCATGAAAAACGCGCTATTCTTGAATAACGTCTCTCTTTGACTAGAAAGATGATTTTTATTTACAAATGCTAAAGACATAGAAACTTTGTATTTTATTTTTGCCTTATTAGCTGATTTAGTAGATACAGCTTTTTCTGTGTTGATCAGATTAGAATTGTCTGACTCTGATGTGCAATTCATAGCTGACAATCAGTTATATAATAGTATAATAACTGCCCACGCAATAATAATGATTTTTTTCATGATGATGCCAACTATGATAGATGATTTTGATAATTTTTTATTACCACTTCTTGTAGAAGGTCCGAATATGGCTTTTCCTAGGCTAAATAACATAAGTTTTTGATTACTATCATCTAGCCTAATATTATTTTTATTTGCTAGTGTTATAGAGAATGAAGTCGGAACAGATTGAATTCTTTATTCACCTTTATCTGATATACAGAGTCACAGTGGACCTAGTGTAGATTTAGCAATATTTGCTTTACATCTATCAGGTACAAGTAGTTTATTAGATGCTATGAATTTCATAACAACAATATTAAATATGAGAAGTTCAGGTATAAGACTACACAAGTTAGCTTTATTTGAATGAGCTGTTGTTATAACAGCTGTATTATTATTATTATCATTATCTGTGTTGACAGGTGCAATAACAATGATTTTAACGAATCGTAACTTCAATACTTCATTTTTTGAAATAGCAGGTGGTGATGACCTAATACTGTATCAACACCTTTTTTGATTTTTTGATCAAGAATGGCCCTTTGATAAAGCAATTTATCACACGAAATGAACTGTATGCTGGAACTCTAAGTATTCGTTAATAAATACTTTATTAGTAAGCGGTTTATGTATCTCTATAAAGTCAAAATTTTATATAATGTCAGACAATTAGCAGATAACAAAAAGATCTAATATCTTAATAGGAATCTTAGAGACTATACGTTCATTATTCTCTAAATGTTCAAAAAATAATTCTTGGAATGAATGACTAGCTGATGTTATAGACGAAGATGATTGTCTTTTAGTTAGTAAATCAGGTTATACTAGTTGTGAAATTACTATAAGTTTAGAAGATGAACATGCTTTAGCTATTATTAAACAAAATCTAAGTGAATTCATAAAACTTAGATCTGATGTAAAAGCTCTTAGATATAAATTACATAATAAAAAAGATATGATCGAATTAATTAACAAAATTAATGATAATATAAGACACACTTCAAGAATAAAACAATTAGAATTAGTATGCTCTGTATTTAAAATAAATATTAAATATTCTTCTGATTTAACTATAGATAATGAATGATTTTCTGATTTTTTGATGCTGATGATACTGTTACATATTCTATGAAAAATAATCATCCTCAATTAACTATATTAGTAACTAATAAATTATTAGTTGATGTTACTCCCTTTAAAGATATTTTGGGTGGTAATATATACTATGATAAAGATAAAAATGATTATTATAAATGATCTATTCAAAGTAGAATAGATATCGAAAAGTTTCAATCTTATATTTCAAAATATCTCACCTATTCACATAAGAAAAAGAGACTTTTACTAATAAATAAATATTATTATCTAAAAGACTTAAGAGCTTATTCGTTCTTAGATAAATGTCCTTTATCTAAAGCATGAATTAAATTTAATAATAAATGAAAATAAGAATAAAGATAGAGTTCAATAAACATATATATTATTTATACATAGATGTTGCGCCCTAGAGAAAAAGAAATTAAATCAGTTTTTACTCATTGATCTCAGGTTAGAGCTCTAATCTACAATACTCTAGAAAAGCGTAAAAATAATAAGCAGAAACAGGATGATTATAATAGATTAATGGTAGCAATTATGCCTTATTATACTGGATCTAGAAATTATGTTTTTTTACAATATTATTTAAGAGTTGGTGTTCCAGGTAATGGCACATATTTAATTCAGCGTGTTAATACTACGTTAGATGATAACTACGATAAACTATCTGCTAAAATATTATATCTAGGATTAAACGATTCATTATCGGGTGTTTAGTTTAGTTGATCAACGTTTGCTAATAAACTTAAAACCAACGTAAACCAACGTCTAGATATTAGTGAAAGAGCTTGAATAATAGCTTTCGTAGATTTCGATACCTGTATATTGCTTTACGATAAGAAAAGCTTTCTTAACAGAGAGCCTTATACTAACTTAAACCCTCTTACGCTTGAAAACTGAGATCGTAGATTTTTAGATTCAAGAGAAATTAAATATATCGTATACCCTAAAAACTCATCTCTTAATAACATAGTTTTTATAAAATGAAGATTACATAATCTTGATAACCAGGATTTAATACACATTATGTTGAATCATATAACTAAATATGAAGCATAATTAACAGTAAAATAATATATATATGAGCATTCTAAAGTTTATATTCTAATAATACCTGAATTCGGTGTTATTAGTACAACTATATCAGCAAGTTCAAACAAAAACGTGTTCGATTTTCTAGGTATAATATATGCTATGATGAGCATAGAAGTACTTGGTTTCGTAGTATGAAGCCACCACATATATAGTGTCGATTTAGATGTCGATATTAAAGCTTATTTTACAGTCGCAACGTTAATTATAGCTGTATCATCAAAAATTAAAATTTTTAATTGATTAGCTACATGTTACGGTGATTCATTACAATTAACATCTTCAATGCTTTTTGCAATGAAATTTATATTCATGTTTATTGTTGAAGGCCTTAGTGGTGTCGTCCTAGCTAACGCATCACTTGATATTGCATTTCACGATACGACTTTTACTGTTTTCTTAAAAATAAGAGATGTCTATAAATCAAGTTTGTCAGATATGGCTGCTCTTCGAGAAGTGTCATGTCTGTCTAATACTGGCCGCAATGTAAGTGATTTATATAAGAAATACATAAAAATGTTTTAAGTTAATTTAATGAATGATGATGAAAGTATACAAGTGAATTATTGACGTGCACAATCACTGCAATACAGACTAATTATTAAATTATCTAACCTTAAATCTAATTATAACATGTTAGTTAAAATAGTCAAGATATTAGAGGAAACGATAAGAATAATCGCTAATAGTAAAGATGTTATTTGAGTAATAAATAGTAAACAAGAAATTGAAAAAATTATAAAAATTTTTGATAATTACTCGCCTTTAACCTCAAAAAAAATCTGTCAGCTTACATTCCTAAAAACATGTTTAACTAAAACCTCGCTAAATTTATATATGTTAAATAGAAAGCTCAAATATGATAAGCAGTTAAGTATTATAAAATTCAAGCTTAATTTAAATATTCCTAGTTATTTTAAATGCTAATTATCTGGCTTTATAGAAGCTAAAGGTTGTTTTTCTTTAAGAAAAAATAATAATCATTCTTTTTCAATAGGGCAGAATGATGATCGCTACTTAATGGCTGCTATTAAACAGTATTTTAATGCAACAAACACAGTTAGAAATCCTGATGATAAATTCTATTCTTTAGAGATATATAAGAAAGAAGTTCTCTTAAGAATAATTACTTATTGTAATAACTATCCCTTGTTAGATGAAAAGTTAAAGTCATTTAAAAGATTTAGTAAAAAAGTTTTATAATAAGTGTCGTGTGATCTTGTCACCATGAAAAATTTCATACGTTTTTTGGTAATTTTTAAGATTAATCTTAAAAATTGCTAACGATGAAGTCTTATATGTCTTTCTAATGCGCAAGATTAATTAATAAGTATAAGATAATATCGTGGAAATCAAACCTAATATTAACGTTATATTCTTCAATGTAATCTTATATGATATATAAATGTATAGCGCTGCAAGAGTTATAAGTATTATAGTAGAAATTTAACTAATTTGTTAGTGAGTAGGATTCGTAGAGACTAAACGTGACAATCGAAAGTTTATTAAGTTAAATAACTAGATAAGTTATAGTCTAATTCACTGCGTGAGTAGTGTTGTATGTAATTATTGCATTAGTAATGAAATGAAATCAAATTGATTTAACTTATTACGTTGTGACTCATTTTCATTATGTTTTAAGTATGAATGCAGTATTCGCGCTCTATAGTGCATGATACTTTTGAATCCCTAAAATACTGAGTCTAAATTATAGTAGATCTTGAGATAAGATTCACTTCTAAGTGTTATTTGTAGAAGTTAACTTAACTTTCTTTCCACAACATTTTCTTGATTTACAAGATATGCCCAGAAGAATAAGTGACTACCCTGACGCATTTGCAGGCTGAAACCTTATAAGTAGTTATGATTCTCTTGTTAGTGTTATAGCTACATTTATCTTTTTAGATATCTTATATATACAACTGACAACGAGTAAAGAAAGCTCAAGATATTCATGACTAACTCCTCAATTTTATAATGATATATTAAGAACTTTACTAGAGAAAGTTTACGATTCTTTAAAGTGAGAGTTAAGCAATCCACCTAGACCTCACAGTTTTGTGAGTTTATCTCTTCAAAGTGTATTTCTAATACATATTTTTAATTTAATTAAAAATTATTTAATATGTCTAAAGATTTTAATTAATACAAAAAATTTAATATTAGTTTTAACACATGTGTGAAACTTATTAAGCTTTAAAAATTTAAAATTAATTTCAAAACATATATTAAATTTATTTACATATAAAAATTTAAAATTAATTTTAAAAAGAATGTGAGATGATAAATTTTTATTACTTTCTATATGATATATTAGCATCCTTCATAAAGTTATACCTTAGCAGTTAGCTATACAGTTAGGCTTGCTAAATTATAACTATTATACTCTATATATTGATGTTATATATGCTGTTATACAATTATTCAGAGCTTGTTACAAAGATTTTTATGATTTTTCATTTAAGTCCTTTGTATGTAACATAGCACTAGATATTTTTATTTACAATGTTTTTGCATATTCATTGTTTATTTTATCTATATTAATAGTTTATCACAATTCTACATGCGTTTATCGTTCATTAAAAGCTGTTCATGCTTTTTTTGAAAAGATAATTATCAAAGAGATAATAGACAAAGAAATAGAGATAATGTATATGAATCCTCAGGATAGATGAGCTTACAGAAACACCAATGAAATAGTAGTATCTCATCATATTCGCAATAATATTAGTTCTTTAAAAGAATTAATTTATCTTTCTACATTGAATGTAGTATTAGTACAATACAATTCTAATATGACACATGATCAAAACCTTAACAGATTTAGAGCGAAGATCGCTAGAGGTCAAGATAAGATTATTGCTTACAAAAGACTAATAAGTAAGCTTATAGCATTCGTAGAGAAAACAGATAACAGATTTACTAGCCAGCAACAACTTAATACAAATATTAATGTTTTGCAAGATTTGACTCTTGTAAGAGCCAATGAGTTATTATCTATGTTAAGAGCTTAGCAGTCTCATTTTCTTAATGTTGCAAATGCTTCTATTCATACTAATAATACTTCAATATCTGCTTTAAGAACATGATCTTAAGTTAAGATTAACTCTATCGAATTTAAAGTAGAGCAAAGCTTAGATATTATCGCCCAAATAAAAGCTAGAGGTTTAAACCACGATTGAAATCTTTAGAATTTAGTATTTTTTAAAACATGTATATCTTATGTGATTATAAAATACAAATATTTATTTTTATAGATGAGTAATTTGAAACAGAATTTAGAATCAAAACTTGTTAGTGATTTTATGACAGAACATGTGACGATTATTTTTGTTTTTTTTCTTTTTGACTAAATCCTTTAAAGTCGGAAGATAAGATAAAAAGGATTGTTAATATTACTAATAATAATATTAATGAGCTTTTTGATTACTATACTAGATTTATTTCATTTAAATCCTTACAATTTGTTGTAGAAGGTTTTTTTTCTACATGACTTATACCTATTCTAGTTAAATTATTCTTTGACTTTTAAACAGGCCAGGTTAGTGTTATACAAATAGAGCCTGTTTTTTACTCTTTATAAAACTGTGTTTTTAATTATTTTCTTAAGATATTTTACTAAGAGACAAATCTAAATAACTGCTTATAAATTAAATTTTATCTGCGATTTCTTCGTCCTGAGCGAAGGAAATATACACAGTGTATCCACTTTAAGAGTAGAGAAAAAGAACAGTGCTTAACACTTGTTAAGCACTGCTTAAAGTCAAAGCTCTTAATTTTTGCTTTTTCTTTTGCTTTATATTACTTGTTATGATTAACAAAGAGATCTCTAATCCTTTATGATCGAAGAGTAAAATTAATATGCTTGTTACCTACGCGAATGGGCGGTCGTATTATATTACTCTTAACAATAATATTAAGAAGGGGCCTCTTTCTAAAAAAAAAAAATAACCTTTGTAGCTCAAAGGTAGAGCGAAACACTGTTAATATTTGAATAAGTGTTCGAATCACTTCAAGGACTTAAAGGGTTTAAACTATTTCATACAACTTAACTTTTCCTTATTTTAATATTTTTTCAATTTTTATTTTTAATTAAATTTAGGTACGTAATGTGTCAATAAATACTTATAGAACATATGTCACAATTAGTACCTCTTCAAAGTAATTTAATGCTTATAGCGATTTATTTAATCAAAGGTATAGTGTGAGGATTTATTGCATCTTTCATTATGTATTTTCCTAACATTGTTGATTTTTTATTTTCTATAACAAATGGTTATTATATTTTTAATCTTTATTATTTCGAGATTATGTTTAACTTATATCATATAAATAATAAATTTATGTGAGGCTGTACTATGTATTTAAAGAATCACTCTTCTTATCACGTTTCTTTAGGCTTTAATTATATTCTTATGAACAGCTCTTTGTCATTCTGTTTTCTTAGTTTGTTATTGGATTACAGTTGTTTAGAGGCGAAGAGCTCATTTAGATTACAATGATATTCAGACTATTTAAATTACATTGAAGAACGTTTTAACAGACGTCTTATTAAACAAGGTGTTTCAATTCGTGGAATATCTAAAGGACATGATTTATTAATGAGTCAAAATAAGTTATATACTACAACGATATACTTTGTCACTTGAAAGTATATTTTAAGTGCTTCTATTATTCTTGCACTTATCTTAATTGGTTTAGATGTTCAGCTTATTTAATCTATATAAATTGTAATACATATAATTATATGTATAAGTTGTTTTAGATTAGCCAATAATAAATTTTTTTATTAAGAAGATGTAAAATCTTTTATGATAAAAGATTAATATTCTTAGCTCCAACGCATAAAACTTGCATTCTTAAAAAAAAATTTGTGAGCAATAGCTTCTTTTTCTCTAATACGTTTTGATCAGTTGATGTCATTCTGTTGAACTATCTTGTTATCTCTTTTTGTCTCATTTACAAAAAAAAATCCTTTTTTTTTTGATTTTGATTTTTTTAAGATATAAACAAAAAACAAAATAAATACAGTATTAATTAAATAAAATAAATACAATGAGTTTATCACTAATACTATTTTTAATAGGTATCCTAGGATTTGTTTTAAATAGAAAAAATTTAATATTAATGCTTATCTTAATAGAGATAATGTTATTAAGTATAACATTTTTAATTTTAGTAAGTTCACTTAGCTTTGATGATATATTAGGACAAACATATGCTATATATATAATAACAATAGCTGGTGCAGAATCAGCTATAGATTTAGGTATATTAGTAGCTTTTTATAGATTAAATCATTCTCTAATTCCAATCTGTCTATCCTTTGGCCATAAAACTTATTCGATAAACGTAAATAAACTTAGCTCTAAAATAATAAATAGAACTTACACTACTACGACTAAAAAGAACTATATTGAACGAGCTTCGCACAAAATTTTTTCAATGAATCCTTGATTTATTACTGGGCTTTTCGTTGGCGAGAGTTCTTTTGTGATTGCAATTTTAAAAAACTCTAAATACAAAACAGAATAAAACGTTCAATCTAGAGTTCAAATAAAAATGCATAAAAAGGACAGAGCTTTAATTTAATCAATTAAAGAGTTTTTCGATGATATAGGTTATATATCTAAACCTAATAATAGTTCAATAGTAGAATTTAGAGTTAGTACTTTAAAAGATCTAGTTGACGTAATTCTTTCTCACTTTGATAACTACCCTTTAGTAACTAAAAAATATTCAGATTATCTTTTATTCAAACGAATCGTTTTACTTATGTTAAATAAAGAGCATAATACTTTAGAAGACATACAAAAAACAATTAATATTAAAGCTTCTCTTAATTTAGGTTTATCTAATGATTTAAAAAAAGCATTCCCTAAGGTCACTTCTGAAAAAAACTGGAAATTACGACTAAAAATAATACAATATACAACAACCCCGAATGGCTAGCAGAGTTTTCTACAGGAGAATCTAACTTTTTTATTGTTGTTCAAAAATCTAAAACTAAGAGTGGTTTATCTAGTTCGTTACGATTTTCAATCGCTCAACATTCTAGAAATATTTTATTATTAGAAAACTTTGTTAATTTTTTTGATAATAATTTGATAATGAATTATAAAAAACGTTCATTATGTGAGTTTGTTGTTACAAGAATTGATCTCTTAGTTAAATATATAATTTCTTTTTTTGACAAACATTCTATACTAGGCTCAAAGCACTTAAATTTCTTAGATTTCAAGACTGCGACATATATTATTAAAGATAAAAAACATTTGAATGAAGATAGAAGAGATTTAGAACAAATTTTACAATAAAAAAAAGATTACGTCACTTGACTCGTATAAGGCCATAAATAATCATAGTGTTGTAGTAGGCACAAAGAAATTAAATCTAAAAAGGTAGAATAAACCACTGCCTAGTCATATTTTCAATATGGCAAAATCTTCAAATTGCGAGAAATTCTTAAAGACAAATCTATCAAGTTAATACAGTAATGTAATTAATGAAACAGATAATGACTCGTTGTATGATAAAAACGATTTGTATGAAGAAATGAAATAGAGAATTCGCAGCCAAACATCATAAATAAAAAAAAAGATTCTGGTGCGCAGTTCATCGACTAAATGTAGATTGATATATAATTATATATCTTTTCGCTTTATAATTTTAGCGAATAAGATATAATTGTTTGCTTAAGATATAGTCAGGCATAACATAAAAGTTATGAGAATACCCTAGTTCGCCTAAGAGAATTAATATAATTTCTAAGATAAAAGAGGAAAACGAAGAGGAAGTATAGCAATAAAATATAAATAATGCATTTAGTCTTAATAGTTTTATCGTTGTTAAATTCGATAATTTCTGATTTTTTTGATAAGAAAGTAGAAGTTAGCAAAGCACAACTAATTACAAGCAGTTTTATATTTGTAACTACTATATTATCTCTATTTGTCTTTTTTGAAGTAGATCTAAACAATGTAGCTGTATCTATAGAATTGTTTAGATGAATTAACTCTAAATCACTTAATGTGTTATAAGTCTTTTAATTTGATTTGCTAACAGTCTTTATGTTAATACTCGTGCTTATTGTTTTCTGTTTAGTACATATATACTTAATAGATTACATGAATCATGATTCTCATAATCAAAGATTTTTTAGCTATCTAAGTTTATTCATCTTTATGATGATTATACTTGTTACAGCTAATAATTTTTTATTAATGTTTGTGAACTAAGAAGATGTAGGAATTTGTTCATACTTTTTAGTAAGTTTTTGATTTACTAGAATAGCTGTCAATCAAAGTTTTATGTCAGTCTTTTTAACAAACAGAGTTGATGATTGCTTTTTAACAATAGATATGTTTGCTCTCTTGTGATGTTTTAATAATATAGATTACTCTACTGTTTTTTCATTAGCTTCTTTTGTGAGTGAAAATAGTATTACAATAATTGGAATTTGTTTATTTATAGAAGCTATGACTAAAAGTTCTTAAGTAAGCTTAAATGTTTAATTATCTCTAACGATGAAAGATTTCACATCAGTTTCTGCACTTATACATGCAGCAATTATGATAACTGCTAATGTATATTTACTAATGCGAACATCTTCTTTAATAGAATATAATTCAACTGTACTATTGCTCTGTTTGTGAATAGAAGCTATTACTACAGTATTTAGCTCTCTAATAGAATTATTTCAACAAGACATTAAAAAGATTATAGCATATTCAACTATGAGTCAATTAGACATGATGATAATAGTTATAGGTTTATCGTCATATAATCTTGCCTTATTTCACTTAGTTAATCATGCATTTTATAAAGAACTACTCTTTTTAGAAGCTGATGCTATTATACATGCTTGAGCTAATAATTAAGATTTTAGAAAATATGGCGATTTAAAAGCATTTTTACCCTTAACATATTTAGTTATGTTAATAGCTTCTCTTAGTTTAGTCGCCTTTTCTTTTATGACAGAGTTCTACAATAAAGATCTTATACTTAAATCGACATATGAACATTTCTTTTTTTCTAGTATCGTAGTATACTTTATAGCTACTATTGGTGCCATGTTTACTACTTTATATTTAGTTAAAGTATTATATTTAACATTTTTAATCAATTTTAATGAACCTCTCTTTAATTATAAGAAAGCACATGAGGGTGATATATTTATAAGTATGCCTTTAATTGTATTAGTCATATTTTCTATCTTTTTTGATTATTTAAATAAAGATATTTTTATAGATTTAGATTCAAGCTTTTTTTCAGATAATAATTTATTTATACATTCTAGACATGAAATTATGTTAAATACTGAATTTGCTGTTTCAAGTGCGTTCAAGTTATTACCTTTAGTCTTAACAATAGCACTAAGCTTAATATCTCTGTTATTTTCTAAGTTTATATCTTTTGCGCTAATCTATTTTAAATTTTCTAGACTAGATTACAATGTGTTTAGTTTCTTTAATCAACGTTTTTTAATTGAACTTTTTTATAATAAATATCTTACTAATAATATCTTTAAGCTAGATGAACAAACTATCAAAGTTTTAGATAAAGATTCTGTAGAACTAATAGAACCTTTTGGTTTAGAGAAAGCATTACTTAATATAAGTAGAAACATAGCTGATTTAGATAGTGGTGTAATTACATCTTATGCTCTCTACATCTTGATAGGTCTGCTTATTTATATGTTAATACCTTATTTTTCTCTTATTAATAGTAGCATGTTTTTATTAATTGTTTTAGCCTTATATGTAAGTTTAAACAAAGGATTAAATAACTCTTATTGTTCTAATAAATTTATAAGTTTATTTGTTCAAAGTATTTACTTAAAAAATTTGTTTAATATTAGGCTTTTTAATTTAAATAGATTATTTTTATATTCTAACATGTTTATTTTATTCTTAAATATAATGTCGCTTGTGCTTGATGCATATAATATGTATAATATCTTAGAGTCTGCGCTTTATGTGTTGCCCGAAGACAGTTATTCAGCTAAAACTAAATTTAATCATGAAGGGCAACAGAGTTACCCTCAGTATAATTCTGAGCAATATTCTTATACGAATTCTCAACATAATTCTCAACATAATTCTTAGTATAATTTTGAGCAATATTCTTATACGAATTCTCAACATAATTCTCAATATTACTCTGAGCAATATTCTTATACGAATTCTTAATATTATTCTGAGCAAAATTCTTATGCGAATTCTTAATATTATACTAAGTCTAAGCAATATTCTTATACGAATTCTCAATATAATTCTTAATATTATTCTGAGCAAAATTCTTATGCGAATCCTCAATATTATACTGAGCCTAAGCAAAATCCTAATGCGAATCCTCAATATTATACTGAGCAATCTACGAATTCTTAGACTTAGTCTGAGCAAAATCCTTATATTAATTCTGACTCTAAACGTAAAAAAGAACGTAAGGCATATCAAGAAAAAAACAAAGAAACATTAAATGAAAAAAGCAGAATAGCTAGAATGCTAAAAAGAGCAAAAAATCCAGAAGAAGTTCGCAGTAGAAGAAAAAATAAAAAACAATAAATTTATCTAATGTTTTTTCATCTAAAAATTAACTGTAATCTTTATTATCTTAAATCTTTTATTTTTTTTTTATTTATTACGATTTATACAGCTTATTATTTTATGCAAAAAAAAACTTGTTTTCTAGTAGATTTAATGTTTTTACTTTTTTATCTGCCCTCTATGTAAGTTTACCCCTTAAAAATATTTCTTTTAAGTTATTATTCGATCTAATAAAATCTATTTATAGTAAATTTATTAGTATATTTAATACTAAA
>JAABUO010002722.1_pt1 | contig 21365 bp, 18 predicted proteins | sample 5559291 | NCBI WGS metagenome assembly JAABUO01 (sample SAMN10711878, study PRJNA513372) | rock metagenome | isolation source: Antarctica rocks | place: Antarctica: Victoria Land, Finger Mt sud
GCCAGCTTATCGCCTGGATGAACGCCAACGGCTTGAGCGCCGCGGAAACAGCGGCGGACTTCGAGTTGCCGCTCGCGCAGGTTGAGGAAGCCGTAGCTTATTACGAGACGCATCGCGACCTCGTCGACGCCGAGTTGCGCGAAGAGAAGAACTACCTCCAGGGCAAGGGGTATGCGGTTGAACCTGCGGCTGTATCTTGACGACTGCGTAGATAATAGGCGTCTTTATACAGCGCTCGTGGACAAGGGTTGCGCTGTCGTGCGGCCACGAGACGCTGATCTTGATGGGGCGTCCGATGTGCGGCATTTCTCTTATGTGTCCGCGCAGGGACTAATCTTGCTGACCAGCAATCCGCGTGACTTCGAGCCGCTACACGAGCAATGGCCGCGACACTACGGAATCTTCGCTATCTATCAGGACAACGATCCGCGCGATATGTCGGTCAGTGATATCGTTCAGGCTATCCAAAATATTGTCGATGCGGAGAGCCCTATCGCGGGGCAGTTCATTACACTAAATCACTGGCGGTACTGAGCGGGGACGCGGCATGCCCTCTACCGCCCAGTGGCGGCCCTCGATGGATCAATGGCTACTCGATGCGCGGGGGCAGACGCGCGGCGAGCGTATCCACGACGGTCGAAACGGGCGCATCGGCATCGCGCAGGGCGCGCAGCTCGCCCGAGTGGCGCAACACACGGCCGAGCGCGATGCCGCGCGGCGTCGCGGCGTCCCAGGCGTCGACGACCCACTGCCAGGCGTCATCACGCCGGGCCAGGCCGAACTCGACGTGCATGGCGACGATGATCGCTTCCAGATCATTGTTCTCCGGCCCGGTTACCGCGATCTGCCCGCGCCGCATATAGGCATTGGCCTGGAAGAGGTCGATGCTCCCGCCCGCCGCGTCGCGCGAGGCGTACCTGACGTCGCGCAAGCGCACGACGCGGATCGCCCCTGTGCAGAGCGGGCACGGCTCCGTCGTCGTGTAGAGCACGCACGCCGCTGGATCGACGGCGGCGTAGTCGAGGGCGTTCAAGGCGTTCATCTCGGCGTGGGCCAACCGATGTCCGTAGATATGGCGTCCCTCGGCGTCGGTCTGGAAGATGCGGTTGCGCCCGCGCGCCACGATGCGGCCGGTCCCATCCGTCACCACCGCCCCGATCGGGATCGACCCCGCGCGATACGCGTCCCAGGCTTCCTCCAGACACCCACGCCACGGCAGCGTGAGGCTATCCCACATGGCGCTGCCCCCCTGGCGCGCGGGCGCGCCGGATCGCGTTTCGGACGCATTTTCTCATGTAACAAAGGATAGCATCTACACGCATTCCCGCAAGCCCCCCCAGACAGGGCTCGTGAATTATCGGCCGGCGACGGCTCCACTGGGACCGCGGCGGTCCCAGTGGAGCCGTCTGCGTCTCGCGCTCGGAGTCGCTGTGGTCAATAATTCACGAGCCCTGCCTCCCCAGAGCCCTCGATCACGGTCCGCGACTTATGCGCGGCCGAAAGCGCACAACGTTACGCAGAAACGTCTAGCCAGACGCCCCTACGATCCCGCGTTACCTTTTTGCCCGTTCCCGCGTTAGCCTAGGGGACGGTGGACCGTGGACTATATGATGGTGGGAAAGGTGACGGGGCATGCGTGAGGAGGCCGGCGGCGAGCTGATCGCGCGCGCGAAGGGCGACCGCGCCGCCTTTGGCGAGATCTACGACCTCTACCTCAATCGCGTCTACGCCTTTTGTCTCGGGCATACCGCCAGCCACGAGGAGGCCGAGGACGTCACCGCGCAGACCTTCGAGCGCGCCCTGACCGCGCTCCCGCGCTACGAGGACCGCGGCGCGCCCCTCTCGTCGTGGCTGCTGCGCATCGCCGCCAACGCCGCCGTCGACCGCGCCCGCTCGTCCAAGCGCGTGACGACCCTGAGCGGCCCATCCGTGGACGACAACGATCAGGCCCCCCAGGAGGATACCGTGCGCTCGGAGGAACCTGGGCCCGCTGAATTGGCCGAGCAATGGGAGTGGGCCCGCTCCATGCGCGCGCGGCTCGCCGCGCTGCCCGCCGACCAGCAGCGCGCCGTGCGCCTGCGCTACTACGAGGACCGCGCCCTGCTCGATGTGGCCGCCGAGATGGGACGCAGCGAGGGTGCCGTCAAGCAGCTTTTGCAGCGGGCGCTCAAGGGGCTGCGAACACAGCTGCAACAGGAGGCGGCGTTCAATGTCTGATGATGTGACCCGCCTCGAACTGGACGGCGACGACGCGGCGCTGGATCGCGCGCTGCGCGAGCTCGCCCCGCTGATGCGCCGGCAAGAGCTCCTGGACGCCGCGGAACCCGACGCCACCTTCGCGCGCGACCTGCGCGCGCGGCTCGTCGACACTACCAATAATACTAACAATATAGAAAGCGGCGCGCCCGATCCGGCCTTCGCGTCCGGCCTGCGTGAGCGGCTCGTCGGTGGTTCGCCCCAACCGGATGTCGCGTCGCCCGGCACGCCGTCCGCCCCTGAGAGCGACGCGACCTCGCCCGTTGTCGCGCCCATCCCGCTCGATCGCCAGCGCCACCGCGGGCGGGCTGTGGTGTGGGTCGGGCTCGCCGCCGCGCTCGTCGCCGCGCTGGCCATCGTCTTCGCGCTCAACCTGCCGCAATTACGACAGCCACATAACACGACAACAGTCGCGGGGCCCCCGCCGCGGCCCAGCCTCGGCGACCTCACGCGCGGATTCCCCGAGTGCGCGCCCAACCAGGGGTGCGGGGGCGGCGGCGGGGGCAGCGCCGGGATCTCGCCGATCCAGAGCACGGTCCCTTTCTCGACGAGCCCGAACTCGCTGTACTACGGCCCCCTGCGCATCGCGGCGGCGTTCCCCATCACGGGGGCGGCGACTCTGCCAAGCTACCAACTCGCCGCCCCACCCACGGCGGCACAGTCCGCGGCTATGGCGCGCCGCCTGGGAATCACGGCCCGCGTGACGCGCGTCGCCGGCCAGGACGCCTTGTGGAACGTCGCGGCGGATGGCAGCGGCCTGCCCAACGCCACAACTCCCTTGCACAGCCTCGCCGTGTCCATGGTCACGGGCGAGATCATCTACCACGACCTGCGCTATCAAGCGCCGAGCGGGCCAACGGGGTCGCACGATCGAGAACACGCCATCGCGGCGGGACGGGCATGGCTCGCGCGACTAGGCCGGCCCAGCCTGCGCCTGAGGTCGGCAACTCCCCTGTCGGGGGGGGCGACGAACGAGTGGGTCGTGGAGATGGATTGGCCGGGCGTGGACGGCGCGACGACGCCTGGAGCCACGCTGACCGTCGTGCCCGGCTGGCATGTCTCCGATGCGCGGCTCTGGCCGCTCGTCGCCCGGCGCATACCTATCAAGGCGCGCGGCGTCGACGTGGCCTTCGCGGCGGTTCAGGGCGGCAGCGCCCCATTGGCAGTGACCGAAACCATTGCGCCGACACTCCTGGCGGGCGGAGGGCACGCGACGGCCCGACGGGTCGACGTGGTAGAGGTGCTAACCGCCGATATCGACGGCAGGCTCTACCTCGTGCCGGCCTACCGCTTCTCCGGCAGCGCGCTGCTCCGACCTATACCGGCCACAGGTGCTCCTCGTGGTAATAGCGGCCTCATCCCCGCGACGTGGTACGCTCTCGTACCAGCCGGATAGGTGAGCCATTATGCGGTTCGAACGACTGGACACAGAACAATCATGGGAGGGTATCGTATGCGCGTGACACGCCGGGGCGCGCTGGTGGGACTATGCGGAGCCGGGTTGTCAATGGCGGTGGGGCCTGCCCTAGATGCCTTGTCGCCACGGTCGTCCCGCGTGTCAGCCGCCGACGCCGATAACCGGGCCGGCGTCGGTGAGGCGGTGGGACAGTCCGCGCCGGCGGTGCGTACCATTCCGCTCGGCCAAAGCCCCATCGACCTCGTCTTGGACCCCGCGCCGTCGCGCGACGCTCCCGACGGCCGCATCTTCGTCAGCATCCAGGGACCCACTGATCCCTATAGCAACCCGATGGGTGTGGGGATCGTGCGCGCGCTCGACGCGCGCGACGGGCGGACGGTGCGGGACGTGCGCGTGGGCTACGCGCCCGGCCCCCTGGCGCTGGACGAGCGGACGGGACATCTCTTCGTGGTCAATCGTAGCGAGCGCACGGTGAGCATGCTCGACGCACGAGGCTCCGCGGCTCCGCGCGCCATAATCGTGCCTCCAGGTCCGCGCGGGATCGTGGTAGACAGCCGCGCGGGCCGCGCCATCCTCGTCGGTGGGGGTGTGACCGGCGCCGGGAACGTACAGATCGGCAGCGGCAGCGGCAGCCTGCTCGACACCGCGAACGGGCGCGTCCTGTCTGAAATCCCCGTGGCAGGGCAGCCGGACACCGCGTTGGTGGACGCGCGGCGCGGTTATGCCTTCATCAATGCGGGCGCCTTAACAATCCTCGACATCGCGCGTGGACGCGTAGCGCGCGCTATTCCTCTCGCCGTCCCCCTACAAGCGCTGACCCTCGACGAAACGACGGGGCGTCTCTTCGCCATCACCCCGCGCGCCAACACGCCCGTCAACAGTCCGACGGCGTACAACCTGACGATGCTGGACGGTCAAAACGGACGCGCGCTCTCCTCGATTGCTATCGAAGGCAACCCAACGCAGATAGCCGTCGACGTGAACGCCGGGCGCGTCATCGTCTTCGGCGGCGGTTTCATCGGCGGCCTGGAGATCAACGTGGCCGACACGCGCGCCGGGCGATTGCCGCGGACCGTCATGGCCCCTAATGTAGCGCTTGGTACGGCGCTAAACGCGGGATTACCGGCGCCGCCGGTCGTCGACGCGCGGCGCGGGCACGTCTATATCGCCCTCACCGATCCAAGTAGTTACAGTAAGGCTTACGTAGGCATGTGCGACACGCGGAGCGGCGCCCTCCTGCACACGATTCCAGTGCGCGGCAGCGACATCCAGGCGATGACCGCGGACGAGCGGAGCGGACGCCTCTTCGTCATCAGCGTCGCGCAGGGGCCGAATCCGCAAGGGTACCTCACCATCATCGGCCCATAGTCCGCGGCGTAGACCGGCGTGGGGCGTACCGTGCCGATGACGCCGACTGGGACCGCCGGCTTCCAGCCGGCCCCGGTCGACGCTGGGATGTTCGCCACCGATCACGCATTCGCCCACGACCGTGGGCCGGCTGGAAGCCGGCGGTCCCAGTCGGCGCCGTAGCACCCGTGCCTACTCTCGCCTCTCGCCTCTCGCCTCTCGCCTCTCGCCTCTCGCCTCTCGCCTCTCGCCTCTCGCCTCTCGCCTCTCGCCTCTCGCCTCTCGCCTCCCGACTATGGTCTCCGCCAGCGATGCCCGTCGCGGGCGAGCAGGGCGTCGGCTTCGGCGGGACCCCACGAGCCGGCGGCGTAGGTGGGCAGCGTGCGCGCCGGGTCGGCGCTCCAGGCGTCGAGCACCTGACTCACCAGCGTCCAGGCGCCCTCCACCTCGTCGGCGCGCGCGAAGAGCGTGGAGTCGCCGCGCATGGCGTCGAGCAGCAGGCGCTGGTAGGAGTCGGGCGACGAGCCGCCGAACGTGTCTTTGTACAGGAAGTCCATGTCGACGGGACGCACGCGCATGCCCGGCCCCGGCACCTTGACGTCGAGGCGCAGCGCCACGCCGTCGTCCGGCTGGATGCGCAGCACCAGCACGTTGCGGCTCGGCCGCGCGGCCTGGTCCTCGCGCAGCATCACATGTGGCGCGCGCTTGAACTGCACGGCGATCTCGCTGACCTGCTTGGCCAGGCGCTTACCCGTGCGCAGGTAGAACGGTACGCCGGCCCAGCGCCAGTTGTCGACCAACAGTTTGGCCGCCACATAGGTCTCGGTCGTGGAGCTGGCCGCCACGCCCTTCTCATCGCGGTAGCCCGGTACGGCGCGGCTATCGACCGTGCCGCGCTCGTACTGGCCGCGCACGACGCAGGCGGCGACGTCGTCGGGCGCGGCCAGCCGCAGCGCGTCGAGCACCTTGACCTTCTCGTTGCGTACTTTGTCGGCGTTGAAGGCGCTCGGCGGCTCCATCGCCGTGAGCGTGAGCAGCTGCAGCAGGTGGCTCTGCAGCATGTCCCTGATCGCGCCGGTACCCTCATAGTAGCCGCCGCGGCCCTCCACGCCCAGCGTTTCAGCTACCGTGATCTGCACATGGTCGACGTAGCGGCTGTTCCATAGGGGTTCGAAGATGCCGTTGACGAAGCGCAGCACGAAAATATTCTGCACCGTCTCCTTGCCGAGGTAGTGGTCGATGCGGTAGACCTGCGACTCGTCGAACGAGTGGTGCACCTCCTCGTTGAGCGCGTGCGCGCTCTTGAGGTCGTGCCCGAAGGGCTTCTCGATGACCACGCGCGACCAGCCGCCGTCCTGCGTGGGCTTGTTGAGCCCGGCGGCGCCCAGGCGCGCGATGACGGGGGCGTAGGTGTCGGGCGGGGTGGCGAGGTAGAACAGGCGGTGGTTCTCCGTGCCGGCTTCCTGGTCGCATTGGTCGAGCTTATCGGCGAGCTTTTTGAAGCTCTCCTCGTCGTCGTAGCCGCCCTGCATGTAGGTGATGTGGTCGGCGAACGTCTTCCAGGTGTCCTCGCGCACGCGCACGCCCGCCTTGGTGAGGGCGTCGCGCAGCCCCTTGCGGAAGTCGTCCTCGGAGTGGTCGCTGCGCCCGTAGCCGATCACGGCCAGCTTATCGGGCAGCAGGTTAGTCGCCGCCAGGTTATAGAGGGCGGGCACAAGCTTGCGGTGCGCCAGGTCGCCCGTGGCCCCAAAGATGACCAGGGCCAGCGGGTCGGGCGCCTGCTCCTGCTCGGGGTGCTCCTCGCGCCAGGCGCGCTCCTCGTCCCAGACGTCCTGCCAGATGTCGTCGTCGATGCTTGGTGTCGCGACCGCGGTCATGGGTCCTCCTCCTAGTCGTGAGTCGTGAGTCGTGAGTCGTGAGTCGTGAGTCGTGAGTCGTGAGCGATGAAATGGCGTCTGCTTCTCTACGACCAACAACATGACGACTAGCTATCGACTCTCGACTCTCGACTCACGACTGCCGTTTGAATTCCCGCGAACAAATCATCCTCCCGCTCGGGGGCGTCGACGCGCGACTGGGCGCGGCGGAAGCCCTCGACGCCGACGTACTCGCGGGCGAGGTCGTCGGGTAGGTTCAGGAACGTGCTCTCGCGCTTGATCTGGGTGCGGTGCGTGCGCAGCGCGTCGATCTTGCGCGACACGACATCGCGTACGTCGATCCATGTCGTGATCTCCGCATCAAGCGTGCCCCGCTCCGGTGGCTCCGTGGCGTCGGGGTCGCCGAAGGCGACCGGCCAGCCGCGATCGCGCAGGGCGTACCACAACCCCTGCGCCCTGGAGCGAACCATCCACGAGCAGTAGTACAGCTTGCGCGGCGTCCATAGGTTGGCCGCCGCCGGGTCGTCGCCCTCGCTGTAGCGCGCGGGGTCGCCGGCGGCGGCGAAGGCGGCCACGGTGATCTTGTGGGCCATGATGTGGTCGGGGTGGCCGTAGCCGCCGTCCTCGGCGTAGGTGAAGATCACGTCGGGCCGGTGCTTGCGGATTAGGCGCGTCAGGCGGCGCGTCGCCTCCTCGGGGTTGGCCTTGTTGAACGAGCGCGGGTCGTCGTTGGACGGCGTGTCGACCATGCCGGAGTCGCGGTAGCCGAGCAACTCCAGGTGGGTGACGCCGAGCACGCCGACGGCGGCGTTGAGCTCACCCAGGCGCACGTCGCCCAGGCGCGGCTTGATCTCCGCGACGTCCATGTCGGGGTCGACGATCTCGCCCTCCTCGCCGTTGGTGCAGGTCACGAGCACGGTCTTGTAGCCGGCGGCGGAGTAGTGGGCCAGCGTGCCGCCGCCGCCGAAGCACTCGTCGTCGGGGTGGGCATGCACGGCCATCAGGGTCGGGGTATGCACGATAGTATGGTCCTCCTCTAGTAGTTACGCTTTACATTGTACAGCGTAATAGGCGGAAGGCGAATTTCGACCATGATGTGCTAGGCTATCCGTAGGATCGGGGGACGGGGACTTGCCCGCCGGCGCTAACCACCAAGGAGATTGTTCGATGACACAGGCAACAACCGCCGCCGAGGCCGCGCCGGCCGATTCGTCCGCGCCCGCGCTCATCCTTGTCGTTGGGTCCATCAACATGGACCTGGTGGCGCGCTGCCCGCGCATCCCCGCGCCGGGAGAGACGATCCTGGGCTCGGATTTCGCCCGCCATCCGGGGGGGAAAGGCGCTAACGGCGCGACCGCCGCCGGCCGGTTGGCCGACCCACGGCGCCAGCGCGTGGCCATGCTCGGCGCGGTCGGCCGCGACGAGAACGGTGCGGCGCTGCGGCGCAATCTGCGCGAACGCGGCGTCGACGCGGAGCGCGTGCGCGAGCTAGATGGGGTCCCGACGGGCGTGGCCCTCATCACCGTTTCCGACGCCGGCGAGAATAGCATCGTCGTCGTGCCGGGGGCCAACGGGTGCCTGCGCCCCGAGGATGTCGAGGCCATCCTCCCGTCGCTGTCTCCGGCGGTCGTGCTGATGCAGCTGGAGATCCCCCTGGAGACGGTCGCGCGCGGGGCCGCGCGGGGCCGCGCGGCGGGGGCGCGCGTGTTGCTAGACCCGGCGCCGGCGCCCGCGACGCTCGCGGACGGCCTGCTCGGGATGATCGACGTCTTGATGCCCAACGAGGGTGAACTGGCCGCGCTCACCGGGATGCCAACCGGATCGGTGGAGGAGGCGGCGCGGGCGGCGGCGCGGCTGCGCGAACGCGGCGTGCGGGCGGTGGTGGTGAAACGCGGGGCGCAAGGCGCGCTCATCGTCGACGAGCGGGGCGCGCGGCCGGTCGGGGCGCCGCGCGTCCGCGTCGTCGACACGACCGGTGCGGGCGATTGCTTCGACGGGGCGCTGGCCGTGGCCCTGTCCGAGGGGCAAGAAATCGATACGGCCGCCCGCTTCGCCACGCATGCCGCAGCGCTTGCCTGCACGCGTCTGGGCGCGCAGGAGGCGCAGCCAACGCGAGAAGATGTCGAGCGGGTCCTCTCGCCGACGTAGCGCCCGCCCTCCGCTCCGCGATCTATCGCGAGGTCTAGCCTAGCGGGGATTATGCACCACGGAGACACGGAGAGAGTAGAAAAGGGTCAACGTCCCTGGTCTGCCGTCAGGTCGGGCGTCCTGCTGTCCGGCACAATCTCCGTGTCTCCGTGTCTCCGTGGTGCAACGGGTGGTCATGACTAATGCAGGCTAGGCCAGGCAGGCCCACATGAGCTGCTCGACGAAGCGCGGGCTATCCACGGTCAGGGGCACATGGACGGGGCGTCGTGGGCGCGCGAAGCCGGGTCCGAGCAGCGGGCGGCGGTCGGCCACCGTCATGCCCAGGGTGAGATCGCCTTCCGTTTCGACGCGCACGTCGAGATCGGCCATATGCGTTACCAGGGTCGGGTCAAGCGCGATGCCAAGCGCGAGCGGGTCGTGCATCACGCAGGCCTCGTAGCCCAGCAAGCCGCTGTAGAAGCGGGCGTAGAAGGCGACGATGCGGGACACGAAGCGGGCAACCGGCGTGTCCGCGGCGCGCAGCCGCGCGAACTCCGGCGCGCGCAGCAGCGTCGTCATCGTGACGTCGAGGCCCACCATTGTCAGCGGCCAGTCCGCGTCGAAGACCAGGCGCGCCGCCTCGGGATCGTTGTAAATGTTGGCCTCGGCGACGGGCGTGACGTTGCCCGGCGCGCCGGCGGCGCCGCCCATGACCACGAGTTCCTTGATCAGATGCGGCAGCTCCGGCTCGCGGATGAGCGCGGCGGCCACGTTCGTGAGCGGGCCGCAGGCGACCAGCGTCAGTGCGCCGGGCCGCTCGTGGGCCAGGCGCACGAGTTGGTCGGCGGCGTGCTCGCCCGTGGGTCGCCCCTGCGGGGGAGGAAGGCTCGCCTCGCCCAGCCCATCCGCGCCATGGACGTGCGGCGCCGGGTTGGGGGGACGCAGGAGCGGGCGGGATAGACCCACCGCGACGGGGGCGTCGACGTTCAGGACATCGAGCACCGTGAGCGTATTGGTCGTCGTCTGCTCCACCCCGATGTTGCCGGCCACCGTGCCGATCGCCACCAGCTCGGCGGCGGGCGACCGGGCGGCCAGGATGAGCGCGAGGGCGTCGTCGATGCCCGTGTCGAGATCCAGGACGAGCGATGTCTTGGGTGTATCACCGGTCATATCGATTACTCCCCATCAACCCTTACAACCTCTACCGCGCCACGCGGTATGCCTGCCCGTCCTGCCTGTAGCACATCCCATGCCGCCGCGCCCCCTATCGTGGCCGGCGCGACCTTGGTCGGCTATGCCCTCCTGGGCGTGCCGCGCTGCCCTATCTGCTCACGGCGAGCGCGATGACGACGCCTCAGGGACGGCGCAGGGTATAGTCCCGGATGTCGTGCGGGACGTCCACCAACGCGCGCAGGAACTCCTCGCCACCGGCGTAGCGGCGATCCGGTACGCGCGCGACGACAACCGGGCAGGCGACGACGGGGCGGTCGAACGGCCAGGGGTCGGCCGTCGCCTCGCGCGGGCCGACCTGCCGCAGCGTGATGGTCGTTTCGCCGTCGACGCTCGGCGCGTGGTCGATGGCGTGTTCGCCCAGGCCAAAAAAGACAAAGTAGAGCGAGAGGCGGTCCCAGACGCGCAGGCGCAGGTAGGCCGGCCAGAGGCGGCGCGGCTCGACCGCGGGACCATAGCGCGGGCTCTCGGCCAATTCGACGCGCAGACGCCGCTGCAGCGCCGCCTGCTCCGCGATAAAGGCGCGCTCGACCTCACCAAGGTCGGAGCGCTCGGGGGGCGTCAGGGTCGCGAGATCCCAGCCGTCGACGCCGGCGGAGAGCACGGCAGCGTGCAGGCTGACGAGCAAGCCGGTGTAGGGGTCGACCGCGACGGCGGCGTCGACGCCGGCGCGATAGAACGCCGCGTGGACGGACGGCTCGATCTCGCTGAGGTTGCGCGGGCAACCCGTTTCGGGGACCAGCGTCGGGTGGTCCTCCCACAGGCGCCACCCGTTGTCGTGCAGCCCAGCGGCGCGGATCGTCTCCTCGCGGTGTTCGGGCGCGGGGAAGCGCTCGTTACCCCACCGTTCGGCGATGCGCGCGACCTGAGCCATATGGTCCGTCTGCCGTACGATGACCAGCGCGTCCCCATCCTTGCGTATGAACATATCCGCCTCCTCCTGTCGATCATGGGGCTGCATGGTCCATGCCACCGCTCACGGGGAGAACCCGCCAGGCGGCGACGAGAGGGGCTGGATTCTTGTCTGGTGGGGCCGTACACCGTCGGGTGGCAGGACTCGTCCACGACTGCACGATCCGGCGACGGGCCAGGAGCGGGCGCGTCCGCAGGCGTGGGCGCCGCCCCAGACCGCCTCCCGCAAAGGACCCGCGCCGTGGCAGGCACGGGTGCATCCCGACAGTCCGCCCAAGCTCAGGCGCTCCCCGCAGCCGGGGTAACCATATACAGGTAGGCGTCAGCGGGAGGGGGGTGGAGCTAACAAGACTCTGAGTCCCGGTCGCGGCGCTCCCTGTCTTGGGCTGCGGTTCTCTGCATCCACGGCGCGGGCCTCGCCTGCGCTGACGTGTACCATAACAGGGATGCGCGCGGTTTTCAAGACCGGGCGCTATTTGATTATTTGATTTGGATGAGGCCACGCGCTTGACAGGGCGCGGCGTGGGCAGGACACTGAAGATATTATGAATACGACGACACGACCCTTGATTGGCTACCCGTCGCGTAGCGGTCTGATCACCACGGAGCCGGCCGGGTCCACCGTCCCGCGCTTCGCCAACAACGAGTCCTACGCCTATGCCATCGCCGCGGCCGGCGGCGCGCCGGTGATGATCCCCTCGATCCCCGACGACGACGTGCTCGCCTCTATCTACGCCGCGCTCGATGGACTGCTGCTCACCGGCGGCCCCGACGTCACGCCCGCGCGCTACGGCCAGGAGCGCCATGCCCTCACCGACGAGGGCGACGACCGCATGGAGTACGCCGAGGCCTACCTGGCCCGGCGCGCCCTCGACGACGGGCTGCCTATCCTGGGTATCTGCCGCGGCCAGCAGATGCTGACCGTCGTCGCCGGCGGCACACTCCACCAGCACGTCGCCGACGCGGTCGGCGGCGACATCGCCCACCCCGACTACCTGCACCCGCGCGACTACACGGGGCATACCGTGCGCGTCGTGCCGGACTCGCGGCTCGCGCAGGCCGTGGGCCGCGAAGATGTCCCCGTCAACTCGATGCACCACCAGGCCATCTGTACGCTGCCGCCCGCGTTCAAGGCCGTAGCCGTGGCGCCGGACGGCGTTGTCGAGGCGATCGAGCGCCCCGGCTCACCCTTCGTGGTGGCTGTGCAGTGGCACCCCGAGGAACTGTACCGCGCGCGCGTGGACCAGGCCGCGCTGTTCCGCGCCTTTGTCGACGCGGCGGCGGGCTACCGTCAAGAGCGCGCGGGGCGGCAGGGACGCGGCGCGTGAGCGACGCGCGCGCCATCGGCGTCTTCGATTCGGGCTTCGGCGGGCTCACCGTGCTGCGTGAGTTGCGCCGCGCCCTCCCGGCCGAGCGCATGGTCTACCTCGGCGATGTCGCGCGCCTACCCTACGGGCCGCGCTCGCAGGACGAGGTGCGCCTCTTCGCGCATGAGATCGCGCGCTTCCTGCTGGCGCGCCACGACGTCAAGGCGCTCGTCGTGGCCTGCAACACGGCCAGCGCCGCCGCCCCCGAACTCTTCGCCGGAGCCTACGATGTCCCGGTGATCGGCGTCATCAAGCCGGGCGCGCACGCGGCGGTGGCGGCGAGCCGCAACGGGCGCATCGGCGTCTTTGCTACACAGGGCACCGTGGACAGCGGGGCCTACACGCGCGCCGTCCACGCCCTGGCCCCCGACGCGCTTGTTCTGGCGCAGGCGTGCCCGCTCTTCGTGCCAATGGTTGAGGCCGGCGAGACCGCAGGGCCGCGCGTCGCGCGCGCGATCCGTGACTACCTGGCGCCGCTCGCGGCGGGCGGCGTCGACACCCTGATCCTGGGCTGCACGCACTACCCGCTGCTGCGCCCGGCTATCGAAGCGGTGGTGGACGGACGCCTCGCCGTCGTCGACTCGGCGCACACCACCGCCGCCGAGGCCGCCGCCCTGCTCGACTACCTGGGGCTCTACGCGCCTGCGGAACCGGTGGAACCGGACATTGACGCGACGCATACGCTATACACGACAGGCTCCCCGGCCGACTTCCGCGCGCTCGCCACGCGCCTGTTCGGCGAGGACCTGGGCGTCGTCGCGGGCGTCGATCTCGCGGAGCAGTCGAAAGTCGAAAGTCGTCAGCCGGTAGTCGTCAGTCGTTTGCGGAGAGGAGACCCCTTCACTGGCTACGACGGTGCAGTATAGCCGGTACGGTTTGTGCCACTCCGAAATACCCGGACGCCGATCAACGTTTACTTTCGACTTTCGACTAATCACTAATCACTAATGAAAATCGACACAGTCACGCGCACCATCAGCTTCATCTTGGCTCCAGTGGTGATGATCTCGGGCTGCGCCATCCTCCTGGGCGGCCTGCTCACGCGCTACGAGTCGATCAGCGCCCGTATGCGCGCTATGGACAAGGAACGCCTCGACCTGCTGCGCTCGACCGGCAAGAGCCTGGACAGCGCCCTGGCCGGGGCCGACGAGTTTACGGCGGAGCGGCTGCGCGAGATCGACACGCAACTGCCCTTGCTGCTACACCGCCACCAGTTGGTCCGCAACGCCCTGCTATTTGTGTACGACGCTATAGTCATCTTCGTCGCGAGCATGCTGGTCATCGCCGTCGCGACCATGACGAACTCCGGCTACGTCGCCTTCGCCGCCCTCGTCGTGTTCTTGCTCGGCATGGGCGCCTTTTTGATCGGCATGCTCATTACGTCGAACGAGGTGCGCCGCTCGCACCACGAGGTGGCGTTCGAGGTCGGGCGTGTGCTCGACCTCGGCAAATGAGACGGTGGCTACCCCGAGTATTCACCATGGGGACACGGAGGCACGGAGAGAAAAAAGGGTGAACCATCTCCGCTATGTCCTTATGCACTGAGGCGCGACGACATGATGCTCTCAAAAACCTCCGTGTCTCCGTGGTGAAGGGGTGGAATTACGCGGTCCAGGTCCAGTCGCGGATCGCGGGCTCGTCCTCCAGATGCTCTTTCGAGTATTCGACGGCTTTGGCGATGAGCAAGTGCAGCTCGGCCTGTGGGATCGGCATGCCCGGCCGCGTGGCGCGCTTGACGGCCTCGATGGCCAGGTGGTAGCGGCTCATGCCGTTGAGCACGACCATGTCGAATGGCGTGGTCGTGGTGCCCTGCTCGTTGAAGCCGCGCACATGGAAGCGCTCGGCGTTGGCGCGCCCGTGTACGACCTCGTGCAGCGCGCGCTGGTAGCCGTGCCAGGCGAAGATAACCGGCTTGTCGGCCGTGAACAGGTTGACGAACGCGGACTCGTCCATGCCGTGCGGGTGCTGCTCCGGCGGGAACAGGCTCATGATGTCGACGACGTTGACCACGCGCACCTTGAGCTCCGGGATGTTGTGGCGCAGCCAATCGGCCGCCGCCACCGTCTCCAAGGTCGGGATGTCCCCGCAGCACGCCAGCACCACGTCCGGTTCGCGGTCGGTGTCGTTGCTGGCCCAGTGCCAGATCGACGCGCCGCGCGCGACGTGGGCGACGGCGTCATCCAGTGACAGGTATTGCAGCTGCGGCTGCTTGTCCTGCACGATCAGGTTGACGTAGTTGCGGCTGCGCAGGCAGTGGTCGGCCACGGCGAGCAGGCAGTTCGCGTCGGGCGGGAAATACATGCGCGAGACCTGGCCGCGCTTGGAGAGCATCACGTCGATCAGGCCCGGCCCCTGGTGGCTGAAGCCATTGTGGTCGTTGCGCCAGCACGTCGAACTGAGCAGGATATTGAGCGAGGCGATCGGCTCGCGCCACGGTAGCTTGAGCGACTCCTCGAGCCACTTGGTGTGCTGCACCGTCATCGAGGATGAGATCATGGCGAACGCCTCGTAGCTGGCGTAGAGGCCATGCCGCCCCGTGAGCGTATACCCTTCGATCCAGCCCTCACAGAGGTGCTCGCTCAAAACCTCCATCACGCGGCCGTCCGGCGAAACGTGGTCGTCGATGCTGATCGTCGGGCCGACGAAGCAGCGGTCCGTGGCCTCGAAGACGGCGCCGAGGCGGTTGGAGTTGGTCTCGTCGGGGCAGGTCAGCCGGAAGCTGTGCGGGTTCTTGACGTAGGTGTCGCGCAGCATCAGGCCGAGTTGGCGCGTCGACTCGCGCAGCGTAGCGGCCGGGCGCGGCACGTCCACGGCGTAGGCGTGGAAGTCGGGCAGGTCGAGGTCGACCAGGAGCTTGCCACCGTTGGCGTGCGGGTTGGCGCCCAGACGCCGGTCGCCGCGCGGCGCTAACTCTGCTAGTTCGGGCACGAGCGCCCCGGTAGCGTCGAACAGGTCCTCCGGTCCGTAGGAACGCATCCAGCGCTCGAGTTGGGCCAGGTGGTCCGGGTTCGTCTTGACCCCTTCGAGCGGCACCTGGTGCGCGCGGAAAGTGCCCGCGACGGGCGCGCCGTCCACCACCTTTGGCCCCGTCCAGCCCTTGGGCGAACGCAGCACGATGGCCGGCCAGTGCGGGCGCTCCGTGACGCCCTCGGCGCGCGCCTGTTGCTGGATAGCGCGGATCTTCTCGTAGCAGATGTCGAGCGTGGCGGCGAACGCCTGGTGCGCCGCCGCCATGGCGCCCGGCTCGTCGGGGTCGGGGTCGGCGACCTCGACGAAGTGGACGTCGTAGCCGTGGCCGCCCAGCAGCGCGCGGAGGTCGTCGTCGCTGGAGCGCCCCAGCACAGTCGGGCCGCTGATCTTGTAGCCATTGAGGTGCAGGATGGGTAGCACGGCGCCGTCGTGGACGGGGTTGAGGAAGCTGATGCACTTCCATGAGCCCTCCAGCGGCCCCGTCTCGGCCTCGCCGTCGCCGACGACCGCGACAGCGATCAGGTCGGGGTTGTCGAAAGCCGCGCCGAAGGCGTGCGCCAGGACGTAGCCAAGCTCGCCGCCCTCGTGGATGGAGCCGGGCGTGGTGACGCTGACGTGGCTGGGCACGCCGCCGGGCGTGGAGAACTGGCGGAATAGGCGCCGCATGCCCTCCACGTCGCGCGAGACCCTGGGATAGATCTCGGAATATGTCCCTTCGAGGTAGACGTTGGACAGGATGGCGGGGCCGCCGTGGCCGGGGCCGGCCAGGTAGATCGCGTCGAGGTCATGCTCCTTGATCAGGCGGTTGAGGTGGACGTAGATCAGCGAGAGGCCCGGCGAGGCGCCCCAGTGGCCGAGCAGGCGCGGCTTGATGTGCTCGGGGCGCAAGGGCTCGCGCAGCAGCGGGTTGGCCTGCAGGTAGATCTGGCCGACGGTGAGGTAGTTGGCGGCCTGCCAATAGCGCTGCATCCGGGCGAGCAACTCGTCCGAGAGCGGCCCCTCGACCCGCTGCCGCGTAGGGGCTGGTGGCGCTTTACCGTCTGTGGGGGCCGCGACCTCGCTGGAGATGTCGACGTCGAACGTGTACATGCGATGCTCCTTAAGCTGTCTCTAACACAATTCGCGGCGCGGCCTGCGACTGAAGTCGCATGGCAAACCACGGACACTGAAGTGTCTCCAGGCGTAACGCTCGTGCGACTTTAGTCGCCGTTGTTTGCCATGCGACTTCAGTCGCAGGTATTGCGGGCTGGCCCAAGTCCCCCGACATGTCACGAGCCCCGCTGGCCTTGCGACATCAGGCTATAGGTGTGCCGAGCGATCATCAGGTCTTCATTCGTCTTGATGACGCGGACCGGCACGGGCGCGCCGTCACGCGAGATGACCGGGGCGTTTGCCCCGTTGCGCGCGGGGTCGATGTCGATGCCGAGGAAGCCCAACCCGGCGCAGACGCGTTCGCGTACGGGCGCGGCGTGCTCGCCGATCCCGCCCGTGAACACGAGCGCGTCGAGCCCGCCCAGCGCGGCGACGAGCGCGCCGAGGTATTTCTTGGCGCTATAGCAGAACAGCGCGACCGCCTCGGCCGCGCGCTCATCGCCCGCTTCCCGGTCGAGCAGGTCCTGCATGTCACTGCTGGCGCCGGAGACGCCCAGCATACCGGCCCTTTTATTGACGAGCGTACTGAGGGCGGCGGCGTCCATGTCCCGCTCCTGGAGCAGATAGAGCATGACGCCGGGGTCGAGGTCGCCCGAGCGCGTGCCCATCACCAGTCCCCCCGTGGGCGTGAAGCCCATCGTGGTGTCAATGCCCACGCCGCCGCACACGGCGGCCATGCTGGCCCCATTGCCGAGGTGCGCGACCACAACGCGTCCGGCGGCCGCGGCCGGGTCGAGCGCGCGCAGTTCGCCCACGACGTACTCATACGACAGGCCATGGAAGCCGTAGCGAGCCACGCCGGCGTCTTCGATCTCGCGCGGGAGCGCGTATTGCCGCGCCATGCGTGGCATATGGCGGTGGAACGCCGTGTCGAAGCAGGCCGCCTCGGGGATCGCGGGATAGGCCCGGCGCGTCGCCTCAATGGCGTCGAGGGCCTGCGGCAGGTGGTCGGGGTCGATCGGGACCAGGTCGCGCAGCGCCGCGACCACCTCGTCGGAGACCAGCTGTGGTTCGCGATAGCGGCTGCCGCCGAAGACGACGCGGTGGCCGGCAGCGTCCGGCCGCGACGCGTCGCCGCGTCCGCGCAGCCAGTCGAGGAACGCCCCCAGCGCGGCCGCGTGGTCGGACAACGCGCCCTGGTGGGCGAACAGGGAATGGCCGTCCGCGTCTTCGACGTGGAGGCGGCTGTCAGGGGCGCCAATACGCGCGGCTCCGGCCTGAAGTTCGAGCTCTTCGGTCGTGCCCTCGTCTCGATGAGAGACATGGTACAGGGCGATTTTAAGGCTAGACGAGCCGGTGTTGATCGTCAGGATACGTGCGTCATCGTGGTCGGTCATAGAGCTGTCGCTCCAGCTATGCCATCGCCCGGAAACGCGAACGATACGCTACTCTCCCCCCCTTGTCCGCGCCGCCGGCCATGCGCCACCCGCGGCTACGGTAGACATCGGGGCAGGTCATGGATACGTCACGACATTGGGGCGGAGGCGCCGTTCACGACCACACCAGCAGGACGCGTTCCACGCGAACGCCCACCGCTATCGGGTTACTCTCCCCACTATAACCCGCGATTGTTAAGGGAATGTTATCGCTGTGTTAAAGACGCGACAGCCATCACTCCGTGGCCTGCAGGTCGGTATGCAACGCCTCCAGTACGATCGCCCGCGGGACCTTCGCACCCTTGCGGATAAGGCGCGCGATGGATAGCGTGCGCGGGTCGATCAACTCGTCGAGGCGGTCGACGTCGCCTGGTTCCACGGGCGTTGGCGCGTCGACGGCTATATCAGACAACGTAGTGGGGGCGTCCACACTTGCCCGCGCCGTGTCGAGGGCATCCGCTGCCGGCGCGCTAGCGGCGCCGTTGGAAGCCGCCCGCCCGCTCCGCTTGGCCGTGCGCGTCTGGGCGCGCGTTTCACCGGCGCCGCGCACGCGCTCCAATTGCGCCACGGCGTCCTCTTCGCTCTTGGCGCCGGCCAGCACGTCGTAGGCGTGCTCGACGGCGATCTCACCGCGTTCGACGGCGGCGGCAAAGGCGGGCGAGCCGACGATGCGGCGGCGCTTGGAGACCCACGCTTTGCTCTTGCCCAGCGCGCGCGCCACGGCGTCACCGCTGCCCAGCTCGTCGGCGAGCACCCCGATCAGGTCCATCTCCTCGCGCGGCGAGAGTTGCACGCGCTGCAAGTTCTCCACGCACGAGACCAGAAACGCCTGCTGGTCGTCGAAGCGCCGCACGATCACCTCGACTTCGTCGCGGCCCAGCAGCCGGTGCGCGGCGACGCGGCGCGCGCCCATGACGACCATATAGCGGTCGGGGTCCGCGGGGCTGCGGCGCACCACCGGCGCCTGCAGCAGCCCATGCTCGGCGATACTCTCGGCGAGCTCGCGCAGCTCATCGGTGTCCTGCTCGACGCGCGGGTTGCGCGGATTATCGTCGATCAGGTCGAGCCGCACCACCTGGCGGCTGTTGTCGAGCAGGCGGTCGACCGCGCCCGACTCGCGCGGCACCGCCGAGAGGTTGAGGCGGTTCTTGGCCGCCTTGCCGAACTTTATCGTGTTGCTCATGCCCCTAGCGCCTCCACGCTACGTACAGCCCTACATCGTCGCGCGGGTGACCCCGGGAGCGCGGGCAATGCGTAAGCCCTACTGCTACGTGTCAGGCTGTTCATCGCCCAGCACCTCCCGCACCATCTGCTCCTGAATTTGGCGGCCGCGGTCGAGCCAGTCGACGGGCACGGTCAGGCCCAGCGCGTGCCCCACCAGCGCGGCGGCGTAGCGGTAGTACTGGCCCACCGGGGCGTTGCGGTAGGCCAGGGCCACGGGGACGTGCGACTGCGACTCTTTGCCGGCGTGCTCGGTGAACGGGATCGGCGGCAGGCAGGTCACGCCGTACTCTCGCGCCATCTCTACCAGCGAGCCCAGCGCGGCCGGCCGCAGCCCTCGCCCGTTGTAGCCAATGGGCAGGAAGCCGATGACCTCCAGGTGAGGCAGCCCCTCCTGCAAGTCGGCGACGAGGCCGAGCGAGCGTACCACGCCATAAATGGGTTGGGGCAGCGTGAGCGTCGGCGCCAGCACATGCGTCGCCGCGGCCAGGGCGCTGGTGACCGAGAGGTCGAGGTCGGGCTTGGTGTCGAGCAGCACGACATCGTAGGCGTGGCGCAACGGGTCGAGCACCTTGGACAAGTAGCGCTCACGGTCGATGGCGAGGCGCTCCATGCGCTCCACGCCGGCGGCGAGGCGCGCCCCCGACGGCGCCAGCGCGCAGTTGGGCATCGTGGGGATGTCCCAGGGTTCCAGCACGCCGCTGGAGAGCCAGGCGCCGCCGCTGGCGCGCGCCTCCTCGGGGTAGCCGCAGGCCTCGGTCAGGTTGAACGCCGTGTCGAGGTCCACCAGCAGGACGCGCAGGCCCCACGTCCCCCACACGCCGGCGATGTTGTGGACGGCCGACGTCTTGCCGGCGCCGCCCTTACGATTGACGATCGAGAGCACGGGCGCCGTCGCCGCGCCCTTCCCCGCCCCGGTTCCTACCACTGTATCTCGCGGACTCGCGTCTACGCTCATCGGGTCACCACCCATCCCTGCTACTCAGGGCCATCCCGGCTACATCGCGCCCTATCCAGACAGTATAACGAGATGACTATTTCGCTGGCGAAACTTACGAACATCCGTTCCAGACAAAAAAGTAGTTGCGCCTATGGGGTGGCGGCGGGATACTGCCGCTAGGGTATTCGAGGGAGGGACGACCGATCGACACGTCTATACAGCGGTTGCTGCGCCGGCGCATCGTGCGCTACGCGCTCGTCGGCGGGATCGGCATCCCGATCAACCTGCTCGCGCTGGCCGTGTTCAAGCACCTCTTCACGGAGCGGCTCTATGTCCTTGCCGTCGTGGCCTCGTTCGAGGTCAGCACGACGATCAACTTCGTGCTCAACCAGACGTTCACCTACAGCGAGCAGCGCCACTTGCACGGGTGGGACTGGCCCAAACGCGCGCTCAAGGCGCAGGTGGCGAGCAGCTCGGGGTTACTCCTGCAAATCATCCTTTCCCTGGCGTTCAAGTACGGCCTGCACATGAACGGCTACGTGGCGCAGGCGCTCGGTATCATCATCGTATTCTTCTACAATTTCGGCGTCTCCAACCGCCTCGTCTTTCGCCCCGCGCCCATACCCCCCACTACACCAACATCGCTGAGCGAACCAGACGCGGCGCGATAAGAGCCCTGGATACGACGACTGGCGCCCTCTCAGCGCCGTGGGTGACCGCCTTGCTTGCCCGGCTCACGGGGGACACGCGCGTGGCGCTCCGGTTGGTAGTCCGTGTCGAGGGTGTAGACCCCGTCGCGCAGGGTGAGCGCCCCGAGGGCGACGAGGGCGTCGAGCGCCAGGCGCAGGCGTCGTTTGCTCATGGCCGAGTCGAGCCCCGAGGCGCGCGTGAGGCGCGCCAGCGCGCCGCCCTGTCTGGCGGACAGCGCCAGGGCCTGATGGACGTAGAGGGGACTCGACACCTCCGGCGCGCGCGCGATGACCAGCGCCGCCACGGCCTCCTGCCGCGCGCGTGTCCACCCCGGCACGGTCGCCGGAGCGGCGCCGTACTTGGGGGACGCCGGACGATCGTGCGCTGGCAGACCGTGCGCGGATAGAACACGCCGCACCACCTGCCCGACGGACGCCGCGTCGTACGCGCGTAGCCGCGACAGATCGCGCGTTAGGTCGGCGG